>OHOO01000280.1_pt1 | contig 12062 bp, 7 predicted proteins | sample 1569891 | NCBI WGS metagenome assembly OHOO01 (sample SAMEA3879600, study PRJEB24766) | human gut metagenome | biome: human-associated habitat; feature: feces | place: USA | collected 1985/1987
GGCGTAGAGCTGTCTGTCAACGGCGGCACGGTTCAGGGCTGGGCGGCGATTATGTTCACCGCCAACGACTGGACGGTCGACCGAATCAAGAGCAACAAGGGCGCGGTTGTGAACGCGCAGGGCGCCGAGCTTGTGGGCAGGTCCATTTCCGACGAGGGATACGGCATTGTCGTTGTGCAGCAGGATTACAACGGAGCGGAATTGACTTTTACCGACTGCACAATGCTGACAACCGTCGAGGATGGCAAAACCGGCGCGTGGCAGGGCGGTATTGTCGTCCGCTCGTACGGCAACAAAATCTCCGTAAGCGGAGGTTATATCGAAAGCAGTAACATAACCGAGAGAAATCTCATGGGTATGGCTTTGGTAAGTTTGTACAATACGTATTTCGCGCAAACGGAAGCCGACCCCCAAGACAAAGCCAACGATTTCAGTATTTCTAATTGGGAAATCGACGAGAGCTTTGAAACTCCTTTCGTCCTCAGAGACGGCATAGACACTTTGACGGTGGACTTCGGCGAGCCGTTGGAGGGCACCTATGCAGTGCAGGACGAAAGATGGTACGACATAAACAGCACGACCGAGAATTACTCTGTCGAAAGCGACCTGACGGCGATTGTAGACCAAGATTTTTACGTCAAAGCCGAAGGCACGCTTACGATTAAAGCGGGGGCTACGCTGACCGTCGAAAGCGACGTAGCGTTCTGGCTCAACGACGGCAATACGCTTGTGATTGAAGCCGGCGCGACTTTGGTGGTAAAAGGCGCGGTAGTGGAAGGCAAAATCGTAAACAACGGCAGAGTCGAGGTTTACGGCGAGCTTGCCGAGCAAACAAGCATCGAGGGCAACGGCGAGTGGGTTTACGGAAATGTTACCGAGGCGGAGCAGCTCGCAGCGTTGTTTGCAAACGAGGCTCTGAGCAACCTGACAATCGTACTCGGCGCCGATTTCGGAACCGAGGAAGCAAGGTCGGAGATGAGTCTGACTTTGGCGCGCGACGCGGTTGTGACGCTTGACATGAACGGTCACAGCATTTACAGCGCCGCACAAAAGGTTTTCTGGCTTAACGAGGGAAGCCTGACGGTGGACAACGGTCTAATTGACGTCAACGGGACGAGTCAGGGATTCGCTTTTAGAATAGAGCCTTTGTCTCAGGACAAAGTCGCGACGCTTAAACTCGGAAGCGGGCTTGCGGTGATTTCCCACACATATGCGCCTGTTTTCCTTGTACCTCAAAACAAAACGGACAACAATGTTTTGAATGCGGTTCTTGTGACGGAAGCGGACATCACTTCAAAATGCACTTATGCTGCTATACAGGGCAACGGAAATAGTCACGGCACTTCCATAACAATCAACGGCGGCAAAATCAGCGGAGAGCTCACGGCGATATATCATCCGCAGTACGGCGAGATGACCGTCAACGGCGGTGAAATTGAAGGCGCAACGGCAATCGAAATGCGCGCGGGCAAGCTGGTTGTCAACAGAGGCACAATGATAGGCAACGGCGACCCGTTCGAGTCTGACCCCAACGGCAACGGCGCGACCACGCTGGGCGCGACCACGCTGGGCGCGGCGGTCGCGGCAGTGCAGCACACAACCAAGCTTGATTTGAGCGTGGAAATCAACGGCGGCACGTTGCAGGGAGCAAGAGCTTTCTATCAGGCAAATTTGCAAAACAACGGCAAAGAGGCGCTTGAAAAGATTTCAATCACCTTGGGCAAGAGCGCTGTTTATGACGGAGAAATCATTGTCGACAGCGCGGAGGCGACAATCGAGGACGACCAAAGCACGCGTTACTACATGACGCTGCAACAGGCGGTGGATGCCGCCGAGGACGACGAAACGGTCGTCGTCGCCAAGGATTTGTCGGCTTCGGGCGCGGAGTATCTCGTTACGCTTGACGACGAAAGCAAAACCGTCACGGTTGACCTCAACGAAAAAACGCTTTTGTATACGGGCAGCGGCACGGGAAGCAATCAGCAGAACGGAGAAGCGATTTCCGTGAACGCGGGCAAGCTCGTCCTCAAAAACGGAACGGTAAACATGGTGAACGACGAAGCGGGCGGCTCGGTTTATTGGGGCATAAGAGTGCACGGCACGGGCAGCCTTGCCATGAGCAAGGTAACCGTAACGAGTGAGGACTCTCCTCTGTTCATGAGCAACGTTTCGGCGGGCGGCAGGATTTACCTTACCCTTGACGAGTGCTATATAGAGGGCGTTTACAGTGCGGTTTACATGAACGGCAGCTCGTCCCCTGCGGAAATCACAATCAACAATTCGACAATCGTCTCGACGGGCGACGTCGGTATATACGTTTCCAATTCGGTAAACACCGGAAACAGTCAAAAGCTGACAATCACAGACAGCACGGTGACAGGCACGACCGCGATTGAAGTAAAGCACACCGACGCAACAATCACGGGCTGCACTCTGATTGGCACGGCCGAACAGTTATCAGTGAAAAACAGCAACGGAAGCTGCACCGAAGGCTTTGCCTTTGCCGTGACGGGCAACGGCGACGCCGACAAGACGACGGGCACGGTTGTTGTGTCGGGCTGCAAGTTCTACAACGGCAAGCCGTCCTCAACCGACGCCGAAGAAAACGGATTCTATTTCGTTTTCACAACGGCGGAAGGCGCGTCTGTCACGGTTGACGGCGCGGCGGCGGACGAAACTGCCGCTTACGGCGCATACGAGGCGCGCGTTTCAAACGCATGGTTCGATACCTTTGAAAACGCCGTCAAATACGCCGAAGCAAACGGCAAAACGGTTGTTCTGCTCAAAGACGTAGAGGTAGGCGAGGCGGATAGCGCCGCGACGGGACTTGTCGTTTCTGGCACGCTCACCGTAGACTTCAACGGCTTTACCGTTTCAAACGTCGGCACGGGTTACGCCGTTGTTGTCAGCGGCTCCGACGCGAAAGTCACTCTGATTGATTCGTCGGAAGAACAGACGGGCGGCATCTACGGCGGCAGCGGAGGAGACAATCAGGCGCTGCGCGTCGAAAACGGAGCCACGCTTGATATTTACGGCGGCAATTACAACGTCGGAGGCGACGCGCAAGGCGAGGGCAACTCCACAGTATCAATCAGGACAAACTCCACTGTCAATATTTACGGCGGCAGGTTTGCAAGCGAAAAAGACTATCAAGGCAAATATTTCGTGCTCAACGTGCAGCAGACGACGGGAGCAAGCGGTTATATCAAGGTCTACGGCGGAACCTTTGTCGGACAAAACCCCGCGGACGGCGACGACGCGCTCGGCGGCAGCTTTGTGGCGGACGGCTATGAAGCGGTTGTGAGCAAGGCGGCTACGGACGAATCGCTTGCGGAATACACGGTGCAAAAAGCGCAATAATACTACTCCTTTTATTGCCCGAGAGTTTTCGGGCGAGCAACGAAAACAGACCTGCCGACTCATCGGCAGGTCTGTTTTGTTTTGTGCGGAAATGTGTTTTAAAAAATCCGACGCGGTGTGCGTCGAATTTTTGTCTGTTTTTAATGTCGGGCGGTCAGTCCGCCGTTTCCTCCGTTTCGGATTCGCCCGTTTCTTCCGTTGCCGAATCGGCTTGGGATTGCTCCCTTTCTTCCGTCTGCTCGGCGTCGTCGTTTTCAAAAGCGGTGACTGCGGCGTTTTCAAGCGTTTCGGACGCCTGTTTGAAGTCTGCGGTTTCCTCCGTCGGAGGAGGGCTTACAAGCTCGCAGGCTTCCTTGCACATTTCCTTCTGCTCCTCGGCCTTTGCGAATTTCTCCGCGCCCTCTACGTCGGGCTTGTAGGAGTTTTCGAGTTTTACTACCTTGATGTGTATGGAGTTGAACGTGACTCCCAAGATGTCCTTGCAGGCGGTGGCTATGAGATAACGCAGCTTTTCCGTTGTCGAGCTTACCTCTTGCCCGCTGATTTTTATCTGAACTCCAAGCTTGAAGCCGGGCTTGTCGTCCTGAGTGATTATCAGCTTTTTGACTCTTACCACGTCCAAAGACTTTGCGGCCTTTCTTACAAGCCGTCTCACCACGCGGGAGGTGGTGGAAACGGCGTTCATGTTGTCGGAATAAAGCACCATTGTGGAAAGTCCCGAGTCGCCCGCAAAAATTTCTATTACAAGATAAACGCCGAGCACGGTGTAGATGATTGCAAGCACGATAACCAAACTGTGCACTACGCGGTTGCCGTCTATGTAGGCGGCGAAGTCAAACGCACCGAGCGTCACCAGCAGCAGGAAAAGCGTGACGAGAAAGCCGACGATGACCAATGCTACGGTGGCGATTTTTTGCAATGCTTTTTTCATTTGAGAAACCTCCGTATGTTAATTTTATTTTATGCTGCCTGCGGCAGTTTAAATCGTTTAAACTATCAGATTGACAAGCCTGTTGGGTACGATTATTACCTTTTTGACGCTTTTGCCGTCAAGAAGCGCGGCAATTTCGGGATTGTTCAAAGCCGCAGCTTCTATTTCCGCTTTGTCCGCGTCGGCGCTTACGTTGATTTTGCCTCTGATTTTGCTGTTTATCTGAACTGCCAGCTCAACGCTCTGTTTTTGGAGCTTGCTTTGGTCGCACACGGGGAAGGGCGCGTTGAAAACGCTGAATTTTTCTCCGATGTTTTCCCACAATTCTTCGGCGATGTGCGGAGCGAGAGGGGCAAGCAGTCTGACAAGCGCGTTGGCGCAGTCCGCCATAACCGTGCCGCTCGCGCCGCCCTTGTCGGAAAGGCGGTTCATGGCGTTTACAAGCTCCATCATCCTTGCTACCGCCGTGTTGAAGGAAAATTTGTCGTAGTCGTCGGTTACCGCCTTTATTGTGGAGTTTAGGACGTAGAGAAGCTCGCCGTCGTCGCTGCCGCTTCCGCCCTCGTCGCGGTTTTTGAAGGCGTTGAGTACGACGCGCTCCACCCTTTCAAGCCATTTTACTATGCCCTTTATGCCGTCGTCGTTCCAGGGGCCGCCCTCGACGTAATTGAAGCCGAAGCCGAGATAAACGCGCAGCGCGTCGCTGCCGTAAAGGTTTACCCAATCGTCGGGACTGATTACGTTGTCCTTGGACTTGCTCATTTTGGTTCCGTCGGGACCGAGTATGGTGCCCTGATGCACGAGAGACAAAAACGGTTCGTCAAAATTGAGGTAGCCCATGTCCCTTAGCGCTTTGGTGAAAAACCTCGCGTACAACAGGTGCATACAGGCGTGCTCCGCGCCGCCGATATATTTGTCTACGGGTAAAATTTTGTTTACCGTCTCCTTGTCGAAGGGCGCTTTGTCGTTTTTGCTGTCCGCGTATCTCAAAAAATACCAGCTGCTGCACACAAAGGTGTCCAGCGTGTCCGCTTCGCGCACGGCTTTGCCGCCGCAGCGGGGGCAGGTCGTATTCATAAAGCCCTTGTGCTTTTTGAGAGGACTTTCGCCGTCGGGACGAAAATCCACGTCGTAGGGCAACAGCACGGGCAGCTCCTTTTCCGGTACGGGCACCGTACCGCATTTTTCGCAGTAAACTACGGGTATGGGCGCGCCCCAATATCTCTGACGCGAAACAAGCCAATCGCGCAGACGGTAATTCACTTTCAGTTCGCCCTTGTTTTTACGCGCCAGCTTTTCCACAACCGCGCGGCGTCCCTCCTCGCTTGTCATGCCGTCGAATTCACCGCTGTTTGTCATGACTCCGTATTCGGTGAAGGGCAAGTCGTCCTTTCCCTCCGCGCCGCAAACGACGCGTTTAATCGGCAAGCCGTGCTTTTGGGCGAACACGAAATCCCTTTCGTCGTGGGCGGGCACTCCCATAACGCAGCCCGTGCCGTAGGAGTAGAGCACGTAGTCGCCGATAAGTATCGGCACTCTGTCGCCGTTTATCGGGTTGAAGGCGTAAGCCCCCGTGAAAACGCCCGTTTTTTCTTTTGCGGTGGAAAGTCTCTCTATTTCGTTGACCTTGGATGTTTCAAGACGGTATTCCTCGACGGCTTGCCTGCGGTCGGGCGCGGTAATCTTGTCGACAAGCGGATGCTCGGGCGCGAGAACGACGTATGTCACGCCGAAAAGCGTGTCGGCGCGCGTCGTAAACGCGGAAAGCGTCCCTGTCGGCATTGTCGACGACAAATTCTATTTCGCCGCCCTCCGACCTGCCTATCCAGTTTTTTTGCATCAGCTTGGTCTTTTCCGGCCAGTCCAGCGCGTTAAGACCGTCCAGCAGCTCCTGCGCGTAGTCGGTAATTTTGAAAAACCACTGAGTAAGGTTCTTTTTCACCACCGTGCTGTGGCAACGCTCGCATTCGCCGTCTGAAACCTGTTCGTTTGCAAGCACCGTATTGCAGGAGGGGCACCAGTTTACCGGCGCTTCCTTTCTGTAAGCAAGCCCCTTTTCGTACAGCTTCAAAAACATCCACTGAGTCCATTTGTAGTAGTCGGGCATACAGGTCTTGACTTCCGCGTCCCAATCGAACATTGCGCCCATGTTTTTGAGCTGTTCTTCCATGATTTCTATATTTTTAAGCGTGGAATCCTGAGGGTGTATACCCGTCTTTATCGCATAGTTTTCGGCGGGAAGTCCGAAGCTGTCGAAGCCCATAGGCTCGAATACGTTGAAGCCCTGCATTTTTTTGAAGCGCGCGTAGCTGTCGCTCAATGCGTAATTGTACCAATGCCCTACATGGAGCTTGGCGCCGCTCGGATAAGAAAACATTTCCAGCACGTAATGCTTGCGCGCGGTGTCGTTTTTGTCGAATTTGTACAATCCGGACTCCTGCCAGATTTTGTTCCATTTTTTTTCTACGCTTATATTGTCCATAAACTTTATGATAATACATGATTGCCCAAAAGTCAAGGTTTGACACGTTTTAGCTTGCGCGAAGAAAGCGTTTCCGCGCTTGACCTCGGATTAAAGCGGTTGTATAATATAAAACGGCAAAAGCGCGGCGCAAGACCGAACCGCGTTTTAAGCCTTAAAAGGAAAACGAAAAATGGATTACATGAAAGAGTCTCTAAAAATGCACGAGTTGTGGCGGGGCAAAATAGAAATGGTTTCGAGAGTGCCGCTTGCAACGAGAACGGATTTGTCGCTTGCCTATACGCCGGGAGTTGCGCAGGCGTGTCTGGAAATCAGGGACGAGCCCGAAAAGTCCTTTGCCTTGACGCGCCGCTTCAACACCGTGGCTGTGGTCACGGACGGAAGCGCGGTGCTCGGGCTTGGCGATATCGGAGCGCTCGCGGGTATGCCCGTCATGGAGGGCAAATGCGTGCTGTTCAAGGAGTTCGGAGGAGTGGACGCGATTCCTCTGTGCGTGTCGAGCAAGGACGTCGACGAGATAGTTTCCGCCGTTTCGCTTTTTGCGGGCAGCTTCGGCGGAATAAATTTGGAGGATATTTCCGCGCCGCGCTGCTTTGAAATAGAAAAAAAGCTGAAAGAAAAACTCGATATACCCGTTTTTCACGACGACCAGCACGGCACCGCCATAGTGGTGCTTGCTGCCTGTCTCAACGCGCTTAAAGTCGTGGACAAAAGTCTTTCTAATTGCCGTATCGCGGTGTGCGGCGCGGGAGCCGCGGGCACGGCTATCGCCAAACTTATGCTTTCGGCGGGCGCGGGCGACGTAATTATGTGCGACAAAGCAGGCATAATCAACAGGGAGCAGCACGGCGGGGACGTTCGCTTCGGCGAAATAGCGCGTCTTACAAACAGAGAAAACCGCAAAGGAACGCTTGCCGACGCGGTTAAAGGCGCCGACATTTTTGTCGGTGTTTCCGCACCGAATATTCTTTCGCAGGATATGGTCCGCTCAATGAAGGCCGACGCGATTGTTATGGCAATGGCAAACCCCGTGCCCGAAATTATGCCCGACGCGGCAAAAGCCGCGGGCGCGCGCGTCGTAGGCACGGGAAGAAGCGATTTTCCCAATCAAATCAACAATGTACTGGCTTTTCCCGGAGTGTTCAAGGGAGCTCTTGCCGTCAGGGCGCGCGAAATAAACGAGGAAATGAAGGTGGCTGCGGCGCACGCCATAGCCGGACTTGCCGCGGACGGCTTGTCGGAGGAATATATCCTGCCCGACGCGCTCGACAAAAGGGTAGCGCCCGCAGTGGCTGAGGCAGTCGCTCTTGCGGCGAAAAAAACGGGGGTAAACAAAATCTGATTTTGCGCGTAAAAGGCGCAGTCGGTATAAAATTTTTTTAAGGAGAGATAAATTAAAGGATATGAAAAACGACGGAATACAAAACGGCGAGGTTTACGAAAACGTCTTGTCGGCGGAGAAAAACGCCGATTCTCCGACAGGAGCGGGCAGTCGTGTTTTGTCAATCGACCGAATGAGGGGAATTTGCATTTTCATTATGGTGGGTTCCGTGCTGCTTTCCATGTTCGGCGACACGTTCAAGGCAATCGCGGGACTGTACGGGCACGGTGCGTCCGGCTGGCAGGTTGTAGCGGGCAACGCGCACTTTGTCAACGGCGGTTACAGCGGCATAGCGTTTGCGGACGTGTTCGCGCCGTTGTTTATTTTCGTCATCGGTCTTACCTTCTGCTCCAGCTTCAAGCGCAGGGAACAAATGTACGGCGCAACGCGCGCCTGCTTTCAGCTCGGAGTGCGGTTCGCCGCGTTGACGGGCTTCGGCGCGGTTGTCGACGGCGTGTCTTGCCTGCCCGATATGTTCGGCGGAAAGTGGAGCGAAATGCAGTTTGCCGACAAATTTTTCGGCGTGGCGTCCTTTGTGCTCATTGCCGCGCTTTTGGTTCTCTTTGTAAGTCAGTTTGTCAAAAACCGTCGTTTCGGCGCGGTGTGCGGCGCGGTGTTCAGATATATCGCGGCGGCTTTGGGCTTGGCGGCGCTGTTTTTCGCGCTGTGCGGGCTGGGCGAGAAAATCGGACAGGCCTTCGGCACGCAAATTCTGTACGAAACGTCTAAATACGGCTTTGCCTGGGACACTCTTCAAAACATAGGACTTGCGGGGCTTTTGGCGCTTCCCTTTGTCAAAACGGACAAATGGGGCAGACTTGCCGTAGTCTATCAGCACAACGGCTTCGGGATAAGCGAATGGGTTTTGGAAGGCGGCATAGTCGGCGGCATCGGCTGGGCGGGAATTTTGCTGCTGGGCAGCGTTTTCCGCGACATAAAGGAGGACGGACAAACGCTTCTGTTCTGGCTGCTGTCGGCGGGCTTCGTGCTCGTTTCCGTCGTTTTAATCACTTTTCTGGGCTTTATCGCGTCAAAGCGCGGCTGCACTCCCGTTTATTGCGTGTTCTGCGCGGGAATAGGCGGTTTGCTTTGGGGCGCGCTGGGACTGCTTGACGGCTTCAAATGCAAATTTGCTCTGTTCACCTGGTGGGGCGGCAGCTGTTTTTTGACTTACGTTCTCAGTCTGGCTTTCGGATTTGCAATGGAGGCCGTGCTTGGCTCGGGCACCTCTGTGCCGCTTGCGCTGGCAATAGGCGTTGTCTGGCTGGCTCTCATGACGCTTATGAATTGGCTGCTTGCGAAAAAGGGTAAGCACGTAAAGATTTAAAATTTCGTTGAAAATTAAGAAAAGGGAGCGGAAAACGCTCCCTTTGTTTGTTTTGACTTTTCAGCCGCACATTTTGGCGAAGGCTTCGAGATAAATATGAGCCATTTGCATAAGCCTGTCTATGGACACGTATTCGTTTATTTCGTGAATCACCTGCGTGTCGCCGGGGAAAGACGGACCGAAAGCCACGCACATGGGCAGCATTCTCGAATAGGTGCCGCCGCCGATTGCGATGGGCTTGGCGTCGCAGCTCATTTCCTTGTTGTAAACCTCCAACAGACCTTTGACGAGGGGACTGTCGGCGTCCACGTGCAAAGGCTGCTTGATGTGTCCCTCTTCTATTTTGAAGCTGTCTATGCTGTTTTTCTTCATTGCTTCCGCGACAAAAGAGTCTTTGTAGGTGACGGGATACCTTACGTCCAGCTTGATTTTGAGATTGCCGTTTTTGAGGCTCACCACGCCTATGCTGTGGGTGATTTTGCCGCTCACCTCGTCCTCTAGCGGGAAGCCCCACGCTTTTCCGTTGACGTCGCGGCACATTTTTTCCGCGACAAACGCAAGAGTTTTGTCGTCGGGCAGACAGGCGGACAGAGCGCGGAACATTTCCCACGTTGCGTTTACACCGGTGTGCGGCATGGCGCCGTGAGTGGATTTGCCGCGCGTCAAAAGCTGTATTCTGCCGTCGGCTTCTTTGACTTCGACGTTGAACTTTTCAAGCGGCTTTAAGTCAAGGCTTTTGTCCACCAGAGCGGTGCACAGGTCGGGCACGACGTTGGTGCGGCTCCCCGCCGAAATGTCCAAAACCGCGTCGGACACCTTGCCTACGTCAAGCTCCATGGCGTAAATTCCCTTTTCCACGTTTATGACGGGAAAATCGCCGTCGGGAGATATGGCGAGGTCGGGCATTTTTACCTTGGTTTTGTAGTATTTTATGCACGCCATATTGTTTTCCTCGTCGCAGCCGAAAATCAGACGCAGCGTGCGGCGGGGACGGAATCCGCTCATTTTGAGCGCTTTTGCGGCGTAAAGACAGGCAATCATGGGGCCCTTGTCGTCCATGGCGCCTCTGCCGTAAATTTTGCCGTCTATGATTTCGCCTCCGAAGGGAGGGGCAATCCAACCCTCGGTTACGGGCACGACGTCGAGATGTCCCAAAACGCCGAACACCTCCGCGTTTTTGTCGTCGGCGGCAAAATCGAGATGTCCCGCGTAGTTGTCGCAGTTGTAGGACTTAAATCCCATTTCCTCGCCTTTTTTCAGAACATATGCAAGGCAGTCCGCGTTGTTTTTGCCGAAGGGCATACCCGGCAGCGCATCCGTGGTGACCGTTTCAAAGCGCAGAACCTTTTGAAGCGTTTCTATCATTTCAGCTTTTAAGGAATCCAATATTTGTTTTCTGTCCATCGAAACCTCCGATTAAAAAGAAACTTACGCGATTATTATACACAAAAAGGCGGCGATATGCTATCATTTTGTCAGAGGTTTATTATGAAAATCCAAAGCGACAATATCGGACACAAAACGAGACTGAGAAACAGATTCGTCAACGAGGGCATGGAAAACTTCGAGCCGCACGAGGTATTGGAGGTTATGCTGTACAAATCCTTCCCTTACAGCGACACCAACGCTCTCGCCCACCGCCTGATTGACCGTTTCGGCAGCTTTGCCGCCGTTCTCGAAGCGCCTTACACCGAGCTTGAAAAGGTGGAGGGCATGGGCAGAAGCAGCGCCATTACTCTCAGTATGTGGCGAGAGTTTTTCAGATATTACGAGAGAAGCAAAAGGATAGGGCGCAACGAGCTGTGCACGGTAGACAGGCTGCCGCAGATTGCGTCGGCGTTGCTGAAAGGCTCCGTTACCGAAGAAATGCACGTGCTTTGCCTTGACGTCAAAAGCAGACTGCTCGGCACGGTCAAAATTTCGCAGAACTCGCCCACCTTCGTTTCGGCTACGGTCAGGGAAATCGTCGAGCGCGCTTTCGGCTTCAACGCCGCAGCCGTTGCGGTCTGCCATTCCCACCCGTCGGGCAGCGCGCAGCCAAGCTCGGAGGACGCGCGTTTCACGGCAAACCTGCTTGCCGTTTGCAGACAGCTGGGCATGGGGCTGTCCGACCACGTTATTGTGTCGGAGGAGGGTATTTTCAGTTTCAGAAGAAGCGGAGTATTGGACCTGATTGACAGAAAAATAGGAAAGATGACTGAAAATATCGTTAATCTCAATCTGTAAAAAAATCCCGCTTTAAAGCGGGATTTTAAACTTGTTTATTCTACCTTGCCGCCGTCGTTGATGTAGAGTATACCCAACGTGTTAGGCCCGCAGTGGCTGGTAATCGTGCAGCTTGCGGTTGTTTCGATGATTTCTTTGAAAGGGGTTTGTTTGAGACGGGCTTTCACCGCCTCCACCAACTCGGGAGGGAATTTGGTGTGCGTCACGAATATGCGCGTATAATCGGGATTGTCAAACTCGTTGAGAATGTCGTTTACGTATTTCTCCAAGACGCCGCCAAGCCTGCCCATGTATTTTTTGCCGACAATCATTTTGCCGTCCTTGACTTTTATGCAGGGCTTCAAGTTGAGCGCGG
>OHOO01000289.1_pt1 | contig 11603 bp, 10 predicted proteins | sample 1569891 | NCBI WGS metagenome assembly OHOO01 (sample SAMEA3879600, study PRJEB24766) | human gut metagenome | biome: human-associated habitat; feature: feces | place: USA | collected 1985/1987
AGCCTGCCAGCTCATAGACGCTGCGGAAGATCAGCTCGCCCTCGCGTCCGGCATCACAGGCATTTACCACCTCCGTCACATCCGGGGCATTCATCAGCTTTTTGAGAATATCAAACTGCTTTTTCTTATCCTTTCCCACCACCATCTGCCAATGTTCCGGCAGGATAGGCAGATCATCATATCGCCACTTGGCATACTTTGGGTCATAGCTGTCTGCATCCGCAAGACCGGCCAGGTGGCCCACGCACCAGCTGACACGCCAGCCGTTGCCCTCCAGATACCCGTCCTTACGAGCAGTTGCACCGATTACCGCAGCCAGACTTTGTGCAACCGATGGTTTTTCAGCAATCACTAAATTCATAATCTTCAGCCTCCCATTCTTCCCGCACAGGCGTGTGCAGTTTTTTCTCTATGCTGTTTTCCTCATCCAGTAGCAGGTTATAACCAAACCGGTAGTCATAGCGGTACAGTTTCCCCAGCAGGTCATTGATGATGATACGGCAAGCCAAAATGACACGGGTTTTATCCACCTGCATCAGCTGGTAGCGTTGATAATTGCTGTAATATTCTTCATGGCGGTGGGTATTGCGGACAGCATCTTCAAGCAAACTTTCTACTGCATCCTGACAACCATCTTCTTTTTCCCCTTCCATGCAGTTCAGAAGTTCCATCATCAAAGGAAAGCTCTGTTCATCCATAGGAGCTTCTGCTGCAAGAAAACCGATCAAAGCGGATAAGAGCAGATGAGCCGCCGTCTGTTCTTGTTCCGTCAAAACGGCCATTGTTTTCTCCGCATTTGGCAGGATCTTTTCTTCCACAAAATCTGCCGCATCGTCGGAACAAAGCTGACGGATAGAATCTATGGACAATGAAACTGTCACGGTATCTAAGGAGAAATCAAAGGGGTCATCTTGCTTTGGCTTTCTCCGAAGTTTGTTTAACATGGTAGAAAGAATGTCGCCGCCAAAATACACGGCGATCACCAGCAGGTCAAAAACAGCAATCAGTTTGATAAATGTAATCAGAACACTCATTTTTTTCGTTTCCTTTCTTTGATCCAGCGTTCCATCTCACGATGGCAGACGCCTACGCAGGGACTTCCATAATTCCCGCAACCATAGCAGGGGTGGCTGTGGGGTAAAGAAGGAGGACGGGAAGTTTCCTTCCCGCCCTCCGGCCTGCGTGTCATCATGCGTTCATAGGGACTGTCTGTGAATCGGGTCATTTCACGCTGTCCTCGTCATCTTCTTCTGTGCTGCCCCCGTCAGCATCCGGCTCGTCCGACTCCTCATCCTCGGTTTCCCATTCCTCGGAATCTTCCTCGCCATAATCATAATCGTCCAGACTGTCATTGCCCTTGGTCTTAGGCTTGTTCTTAACGAGCTTCAAGTAGGCAAATACGCCACCGCCACCAAGCAGAGCCAGCAAAAGGACCAGCGCAGCCGGGTTCAATCCGGCAGGCTTCTCTTTTTCCGGCTCCGATGTTTCTGCCGGAGGTTCCGGTGCTTTGCCCGTACATTTACTCTTATCAGTTGCGCAGACCGGGCAGGCCGTATTGACTGCCCCTGCTTCACATTTTGTCGTGCAGCTACACACAGCAGCCGGCTCCTCTTTGACATTTTCATCTTCCATCAGTGCCATCAAATCCGCTTCATCCACCTGGTTCAGAAAGTGAACAGCAGTCTTTTTATCCTCATTCGCCCTGTCGATCAAAATGTAAAAATAGTTGCCAGCCTTGGTGGTAACGGTAATGAGCTGCTTATTGCCACCAAAATCATCCACCAGAGCGGCATTGCCATCTGGTGTAAGTGCCGGTGCCGGTTCTGTTTCTTCCACAATCACATTGCTGTCATTGGTAGAATCCTCTGCCGGTGCCGCCGGAGCCTGTTCTGACCCCTGTGCGAAAGCAGGGATCGTAAAGCCAAATGCCACAACCATTGTCAGGCAAAGGGCGGAAAGTGTTTTGCAAATTCTTTTATTCTTCATAAGCGGTAGCCTCCTGATTATTTGATTCCGACAGTGCTGTATCTCTGCCGTGGTTCATTCCACCGGAAAGCATAGCGTTCAGCTGTGCTGGAGTCATGCGTAACGCACGAACCATCTGAACGATTTCCAGATTCTCTGCCTCCGTTTTCTGTGCTTCCAGGGTCTTGAGCTTTTCCTGATATTCCGCAATCTTCTCACGGGTTTTCTCAATTTCCTGGTCGATACGTTCAATTTTGTTTTTTGCCATAACCGTTCACTCCTTTCCACAAAGTCTGTTACCAGTTCATCAGGCCGTAGCCCTTAATACTTTGATAATTCAGGTCATAACTTTTGATCTTGCAGGCATCGCCGGAATTTCCCTCCACCGTATAAACACGGCTGCCATCCGTACCGATCACGATACCCACATGGTCTGCTGTCCCATCCAAATCCCAATCAAAGAAAATTGCATCTCCGGGAGCCAGATTGTTATAGCCTCTTGCACCCCATTGTCCATGAGACTGGAACCACGGAACGCCCTGCCACTCACAGCCTGCAAAGCGCGGCTCACTTTTTCCAGCCTGGTTATAACACCAGGATACAAAGCAGGCGCACCACTCCACGCGGCTGTCAAAGCCATACCAGCTCCAATAAGGATAGCCGCCCACATTGCCCACCTGACGCTTGGCCAGTTCCACCAGCTGAGGATTGCCGGGGCGGGTTCCATTTACAAACTGTACACCGGTCAAGTCCTCGGAATTGCTCATGTCAGGGGAACCACCGCCAAACAACAGCGGCTTATTGCCCATGGTCTGCCGGTAAACCTGATACATTTCCATCTGCTCCGGGGTCAGTAACTCCGACGCCACAGCGGAAATGGGCTTGCTGGTGAGTTTCACATTCAAAATGTAATACTCATAGGGGACTTCTTCTGAGGTGGTCTCGCCGGTCTCCGGGTCGGTGGAGGTCTCCGTGCGGTAGCGAATCTCCACTTCCTCAGTAAGCGTCAGCTGATACTGTGCTGCAAACACACGCGCCAGCTCTGCCTGAGCGCTCTGCTGGGTGTAACCTTGCAAGACGGCAGACAGAAATGCTGCCAGCTCATGAGGGTCATGGCCGATCATACCAAGGTCATAGCGATACTCGTCATACCCTGGGTGGCTGCTTTCAATGTTGTCGATTTCCTCCTGCAACTGGACTTCTCTGGCTGCATAATCTGCCTCCACCGCCAGCATTTCCGGGTCATCCGACGGATAGGTGGTGCCGGAGAGAACGGAACCGATGCTCTGCGCCATCATGGAGCAGGAGGACATGGTATTCATCAGCATACAGGTAATGAGGAACAAAACCCCTGCCATCAGGAAACCCTTCTTGTGGCGCATGACGAATGCCCCTGCCTGCTGTGCCTTTTCTTTTACCGTCCTTGCGGCTTTTCCGGTTTTGGACGCAGCCTGGGCGGTATTTCCGGCAGTCTGACCGGCGTGTTTGGCGGCGGCATACTGCCTTTTGATGGCCTGCTTTTGCTGCCAGCGGGAAAGAGGGTTGCTGGCAAACTGGGGATTTTCCTGCAAAGATTTCTGGTACAGAACATTTACATTTGCCTTTTCCAGTTGGCGCTCTGCCTGTGCTGCTTTGCGGTACGGCTTCAGCTTGTGGCTGCGATAGCCCTCCCGCACCAGATAAGCGCCGGTCTCCACCGCCTCCTCGGACTTGTGGGCGCTTTCCACGCCCACATTGTCCTGCTCTGTTTCCCGGATCTCTTTGTGGAGCTTGCCCGCAACCAGATGGACGGGAGCTTCCCTGACTCCTTGAGAAACTTTGGAAGGTGGCTTTTTCTTGTCCTCAAAGGTCAGCTTCGAGGTCTTTTTTCCGGTATCCGGGTCAATGACCGTCTGCCTGACCTTTTTCTTTGGGATATTGGCCTGCGCCTTATCTGCTCTGGCCGCAGCTTTCTCCGCTTTACGGATCGGCTTTTCCAGTGCAGGGTCAGACCGTTCCTCATCAGTAAAGCGCAGGCGCGGCTCTTTATTCAAACCATTCTCCCAGCATGAGGGAGGACATCATGTAGTGCAGCTCTGCATAAATGGCCATTCCCACAGGATCGTTGAACATACAGCCGGACAGGTAGGCATAAAACTGTGCCACCACATCGGACAGGATCTTCGCCTCTGTTCCTTCCAGAATCAGGCCGCCCATACCTTCTTTAGCACGAATGGCGCTCCAGACCTCTGCCAGACGGAGAAGCCCCACCTGACCGGTCTCATTCAGTTCGGCTGCCTGGTCTGCCGCCGTGCGGCACTCACTTACCGCATCGGCCATGACTGTAAGCAGCTGGCTGCGCTGGGCATTTACCGCCCTGTCAAAAAACATCAGCGGATTTTTATTCAAAATGTTGGGGTTCATCATCATTCATCCTCCTTCTTTTTCAGTTCCTGGGGTTTGGTAGTCATAATGCGGTAAAGTTCGGTGTTCTTCGGGAAGTGGTCTACAAACGGCAGGATCGTGGAGCCATAGAACAGCAGGCCCTCGCCCTCACCGGAGTGGGTCACATAGCTAAGCTGGTGCGTGGAAATGCCCAGCTGCTTGGCGAGAATCTGGCGGTCTCCACCTGCCTGGTTGAGCATATACACGAAGTCGGAGTTTTCAAAGATGTTCTCAACCTCGCGTGAAGAAAGCAGATCTTTCACATTTTGGGTAATCTGATTGTTATTAACAGATGGCTTTTTATCCATCTCTCTGGGGCTTTCGCCCATTTTCATCGGCGTGTCATTTCACGCCCAGCATAGCATATCTTTTTGCCACGGATCATACCGTACCGGCTGGTAATGCGGCCTCGTGGAGCTGTTATATTCTGCTCAAAGCAGGGTCAAGCTCTATGCGTTGCGTGTGACTATCCTTTTACAGACAGCCTTCCACTCGGATTGGGGCGCTACCCCTTTCCCGATTTCTTCCGCATTGATAATTCTGACCTACTTGCCGGTTTCAGTCAGAACGGCGAAGTCTGCACTTTAAGCGGCTAACAAGTTGCAGACCCAATCACCAGTGGGAATGCCGCCCCATTTACGGAATCGCTTCCAGATTTCCACCGTATAGGCGGCGGTCTGCTCCTCCTTCAAAAGCAGGTGCATCTCGTCGATGTAGTAACGGGTGGACTTGTGGGCGGCACGGTTGATGGTAACGCGGTTCCACACCTGATCTTGAACTACCAGCATACCGATTTTTTTAAGCTGCTTGCCCAGTTCCTTGATGTCATAGCAGACAATCCGGTTATCAATGTCCACATTGCTCTGATGATTGAACACATTCAAAGAACCCGTTACATAGATTTCCAATGCCGTTGCAATGTACTGAGCTTCTTTTTCTTCCTGCTCCCGCAGCAAGTTATAAAGGTCCTCCAAAATCGGCATATTCTCCGGCTTTGGGTCATTGAGATATTCGTTGTAAACCAGCCGTACACAACGGTCAATAATGGTTTTCTGCACCGGCTGCAAGCCCTCCTTACCGCCCACGATCAGCTCACACAAGCTGAGGATAAAGTCAGACTTGAGTGACAGCGGGCTTTCATCATCCGAATAGTCCAGATTCAGATCCATCGGATTGATATAGTTGGTTGAAGTAGGTGAGATCTTGATGACCTGCCCATGCAGACGCTCAACAAGAGGTGCGTACTCCGCTTCCGGGTCACAGATAATGACATCATCACTGGTAAGCAAAAAGCAGTTGGCAATTTCTCGTTTTGCGCTGAAGGACTTACCGGAACCCGGCGTACCCAGAATCAGGCCGTTGGGGTTTTTCAGCAGCTTTCTGTCCACCATGATGAGGTTGTTGGACAGAGCATTGATGCCGTAGTACAGAGCTTCTTTCCCGTTCTGGAACAGTTCCTGCGTAGTAAAGGGCACAAAGATAGCTGTGGAACTGGTGGTCAGTCCTCGCTGAATCTCAATCTGATTGAGACCCAGAGGCAGACAGCTCATCAGCCCTTCTTCCTGCTGGAAGTCCAGCCTGGTCAGCTGACAGTTATACTTCTGGGCAATAGAGCCTGCCTGAAAGATGTTGTTGCCAAGCTGACGGGGATTGTCCGCTGTGTTCAGCACCAGAAAGGTCAAAAGGAACATTCTCTCGTTGCGGCTCTGCAAATCCTGCAAGAGTTTTTTCGCTTCACTGCCGTAGGTAGCAAGGTCAGATGGAATGATGTCCATGTCGTATCCGGCACGGACTGCTTTTTTCTGTTCCTCGATCTTGCTGCGGTCCAGGTCGGTAATCTTCCGCTTTACCGTTTTGATGGCTTTCACCTGATCCACCGACTGAATGTGCATACTCACAATGAGCGAGCTTTCCATATCCAGAAAATCAGCCAACAGACGGTCATTCAGCTCCGGTGCGAGAATCTGCAAAAAAGAAACAGTCCCGTATTTCTTACCCATACGGAACTGCTTGCCGGTGCGGAACTCAAAGGAGCTTGGTGCAATAAAATCCTTTGTGGACAGACCGGAAGGAGCCAGCCAGTCCCATTCAAACTGAAACGGGAGTTGTTCATCCATGTGGAATACCGCATGAAGCTGAAAAAGCCTTTCTTTACCGTCCAGCGTTCTGGCAGCTACACCAAGACGCTTGAAGTTATTAAGTATATCGGTCTCAATACGCTCCAGACGGGGCTTGGCGGCTTTGATGCTGTCCGCGTCGATACCAAAGGTCAGGTATTTGGTCTTGATGAGACCGTTGTTACCTCTGGCCAGCTGATTTTGCAGCATTGTGGTATATTCTTCGCGGATACTGTCAAAGGCGTCCCTCTGGGGCGGGATGGAAATGGAGTTAGCAAAGGTCTCCTCCGATGCCGCAAGGTTCAAAAAAGACAGCTGGAAATGAATCGAGCTGTCAAAATAATTGAGGAAATCACACCAACCCTCAAAGATTGCCGTCTTATCTTCGTTTTGGGAGAGCTGATAGTTGATGTCCTGAAACTGGATGGTCTTTGTGTAGTGGCTGTCCGATACGCGGCAGATTCCGTCCGGCCACATCCGTTCATAAGGGATACTGTCCTGCGCAGATTTTCCTTTTTTGTCCGTGCGGTTAGCGCGGGCAATGGCCGCTTCGATCTGCTTCTTATCGGCGCGGGACAGCTTTTTCTTTGTCTTTACCGGCTGCACAGTTTTTTCCTCGGTTTTTCCGAACATCCGATGCAGCCATTTTTTTATTGCGGTGAACAATGTCATACACCTCCTTATCGAGCATTTCCTGCCGCTTTAATACGGCATAAAAGTTATTGGTCTGGTAGGGACGCTGCTTGGGACGGATCACAGCTACTTTGAGAATGTTGCCCACGATCTTTTCCAGGGGCTGTCCATGCTTTTCGTACATAGCCAGCATAAAGAAGGGCAGCATAACCAGCATCATACACATAGCCGCTACACTGTTTCCGGTAGGTTTTCTGAGCAAAAAGAAAAGCGGTACGCCAATAAGCGCTCCGCCCGTGAAGCAGATAAGCTGCCGCTTGGTCAGATTGAACATGACCTTTGTTTTGACTTTTGTTAAGTCCTTGGGTACGGGTACATAAGCCAATGTGGAAACCTCCTTCCGTTTTAGTGCGCCTGAAAGACTGATTTGGCGAGACTGCCGGTTTTGAACAGCGTAAAACATAGCAGTACGGTGTAGCCCACGCAGCTCCAGATTGCCATGATGATGTCATCTTCCAGAGCGATGTTCTGCACCAGCACAGCATAAATTGCCACGCAGACGATAATGAGAAACGCCTGAAAGCCCAGTGCCAGCAGGGATCGGAGGTAATTCTGTCCCATACCGCCCCATTCTTTGCCCATCATTGCAGCCATTGGAACGGGAGCCACCGAAGTTACAAGGTAGATCTCGATCATACGGCCATAAATAACGATAAAGATACAGATATACAACGCCCACATGGTAATGCCAATAAAGAGGGATTGGAACCACAGTCCGAACAGCGGTCCCAGATCCATTTCCATCAGCCTCGGTTCCAGATCGGTCATAACTGAGGAAATGTCAATGGACGCATCCGAATTGATAATCCCTGCCGCCTGCGCCACCACGCTCTGCGCCATATCAAAGACGCCCATCACGATATTCCATGTGTTTGTGACAATGAGGATGGCGGCAGCTGATTTGAACACCCACTTGAAAATCATCCAGGTATCCACATCATGCAGGTTGTTCTTGTCTGCAATCATCTGGATCAGGTCTACGGTCATCACGATAGCCAGGATCACACCTGCAATCGGCACCATGATGGAGTTTGACAGATTCTCAATCATATTGAAAATACTGCCATTCCATCCCTGTGGGGTCTGGCCTACCTGTACGGATATATCCGCGACCTGTTGGTTTACGCTGTCAAACATCCCCGAAAGGTTGCTCATAATACCGCCCACCAGCATTTCTTTCAGCCAATTTGTCAGGGCTTCAAGTAAGAAATCCATACGGTGTCAACCTCCTTTCCGCCGCCCCCGCAGAACTGCGGGAGCGGCAAGGATTTCATGCAGAAACGCTTAGACAGAGAACAGCCCGGAGAGCAGAGGTACAAGAACCATACCAACAACGGCTACACCAGCACCGGCCATGAGCTGCTTCATGCCCTGGCTCTTGGCGCCGGGGTTGTCGTTGCCGTAACCTTCCAGCAGGTTGATAACGCCCCAGATACCGAGACCGGCACCGAGCGCGATAACGAGGGTCTGAAGAACGGTAATTGCCTGTTCAAAAAATGCCATATAGTTTGTTAGCCGGAATCTGATTAAAAAATAGGTTTGTCATGTTTCATAGGCATACAAAAGCCGGAACAATCTGCCGCCCGGTTTCCGGGGGCATGATTCCGGCTGTCCTCCTTTTTCATTATTTTTCTTGCGATTGTCCGCTTTGTACGCCAATGGCCTCAACAGAGGCAGTTGCGGCAAATAGATACGATCACTCCTTTCTCAGCGGAACCGTATTACACGCCCTCCGTGTCTACTTCATATACATCGCAGACCTCATCAGGCTTGAGTTTTAGTCTGGCAGACAAAAATGCTTCAATATCAAAGGTATTTCGCTTGTCTGCATCAGCTGTGTATTTGAAATTAGGGTGTCTGGTAATGTCATACTTGTCTGAAAGAAACGGACGCACACCGCGCAACTGCAAGATGCACTTGCCGCCATCCATAACTGCCAGCTCGTCCTGGCTCATCAGCTCTTTTCCCAATTTCTGATAGTTGAGCGAGTGGGAGGTCTCCCGTCCCCGGCTCTCTCCGGTGTTGTAAGTGTCTATGGTCTCCTTTCCCAGAACAGCCGCCAGCTCTTTCAGCGTTGTTGGCTCTTTGCCACCCAGGAAGATGGAAGTATCCATATTGCCGATGATGGTATCGGCATTATCTTTGTAAATTGCCTTGAGCTGGCTCTGTGCCTGCAACACCAGACAGGCAGAGATTTCACGGCTTCGGATGGTGGCCACCAGCTTTTCCAGCTTCGGAATCTGCCCGATGTTAGCACACTCATCAATCAAACAGCGCACATGAACCGGAAGCCTGCCGCCATACACATCGTCGGCCTTTTCACAAAGCAGGTTGAATAACTGGGTGTAGCACATGGAAATGAGAAAGTTAAAACTGTCATCCGTATCACTCATAATGAGGAACAGAGCCGTTTTTCTGTCTCCCAGCGTATCCAGTTCCAACTCATCGTAGGATGTAACCTCGCGCAGCTCCGCAATATCAAATACGGCCAGACGCGCACCGCAGGAAATCAAAATCGACTTAGCGGTTTTGCCGGCTGCCAGCTTATATTTCTTATACTGCCGCACTGCGAAGTGGTTTGGCTTTTCCGATTCCAGTGCATCAAACATCAGGTCTACAGGATTTTTGAACTCCTCGTCATCCTCCCGGACTTCCATGGCGTTGATGAACTCGATGAGGGTGGAGAAGTTTTGCTCCTCCACCGGAGCTTCATAGTGGATATATCCGATCAATGCGCAATACAGCAATGTTTCCGCCTTGACCCAGAAATCGTCTCCGGCCTTGCCCTCGCCTTTGGTATTAGCGATCAGCGTTGTCACCAGCTTCAAAATATCCTTTTCCGAGTGGATGTATGCAAAGGGGTTATAGTGCATGGACTTTGCGAAGTTGATTGTATTGAATACCTTTATCTTATAAGGTGTCCTCTTGTAGATCACCTTACCGGATTTGGTCTTTAAGGTCTGTCCGTTCTTGCCGACCTTCGGTACTTTGTTACCCTTGTCGTCAAGCTCCCATGCCCCTCTTGCAAGCATGGTACCCACTTCTTCAAGTACAGTTCCCTTGGGATCAGTCACTACATACGAACACTGCATCTGCATAAGTGACGGTTTCACAAATCCTCTTGTTTTTCCTGCTCCGGAACCTCCGACAATCAGGATATTTTTGTTTCTGTCGTACTTTGGGTGTTCCGGTCTCGTCATTCTGAGCCACTCTGTCGCAGTCAGCGGAATGTTGTTCCACTTAACCGGGTCTGTATATGGTTCAAAATCCTTATCCGTTCCCCACTTGGCAGAGCCATATTCCTCTCTTGGACGGAACTGCTTGGCATTCTTCTTTCTGGAGTTCATGAAAAGCTTGAATGCCACACCTGCCCCGATACCACAGATAAGCGGTGTAAGCTTAAATGAAGGTGCAAAATACGGTTTGACCTGGAATATCAGTGAAAATGCTTTGACACACTTATCCAGCATATCGCCACCATCTGCTGATACCGCCGCCTGTACATACTTATTTATCACATAAAATATGATTACAAACGGGATTCCATCAATCGCTACCTTGTTCGCATTCAGCTTTCCATTCTTGTAATATGGTTTCAGTATTTTCTTAGGTAATGCCTTCAGGTCATCAAGTATGGCACCGCCAATATTCTTATTCCCCATAAGCACCACCTACAAACTTGTATCCCGGCTCTTTTTCTTCGTTTTCTCACGTTGCCGGTTCTTGTCTTTCTGTTTCTTCTGTGACTGCTCCTTCTTGTCCTTAATTCGCTCTGTAAGCGACTTATCCTTTTTCGGATTATGTTTTCTCGCCGCTTCCTTGATTTCCTCCTTTGCATTCGGTGTGATACTTCCGGATTCCAGGACTTCATTCTTGTGATCCTTGATCTCAAATCTCGTAGAGAATCTTGACAGTGTTTCCACATCGTCCATATTTATCTCACCATTATTTACAAAGTCAGCCGACATAACCTCCTTGCCCTTATCATCGTAAAGCACAAGTGTCTTAGTCATTTCCTTCTGCTCCTCAAGTACCTGTTCGGAAGCCATCTTCAGTAATGCTGCCACCTGATCTATGCTTTTCACTTCACAGAATGCAGTATGCGTGATGGAACCATCTGCCCTCGTTACCTTTTTCATATCCACCGGAATATGACTTTTCTTACAGGCTTTCTCTAAAAGCTCCGCTGTTATCTCATCATTCACATCAATATGCGTGACATCCTTGCCCTCTCTATTAAATCCCTTTAATGAGCCATGTGTTTCCTTATAGTTCGACATTACCTTATCGACAACCTTGCCGAGCAGTGTCTCCTTCTGTTCCTCGCTCATACCCGGATTCTGCTGTTCAGACCGCTTACATGCATCCGCAATGGCAGTAATCAGATCTACGCTGACAGTCACA
>OHOO01000290.1_pt1 | contig 11565 bp, 9 predicted proteins | sample 1569891 | NCBI WGS metagenome assembly OHOO01 (sample SAMEA3879600, study PRJEB24766) | human gut metagenome | biome: human-associated habitat; feature: feces | place: USA | collected 1985/1987
TTATTTGGCACCTATTGTATAATGCGGATTTTGGTATTTATGCGGTGTTGCCTTAGATATTCATTCTCCATCCGAAGACGCTGCACTTCCGCTATGAGATCCTCTTTTGTCTGATCCGGCAGTTTCCTTTTTCGCCCACCATTCTTTCCCATTTTTGAAGCCCGTCCCCGGTGCTCTTCCGGAAGCGCCTGAGGCCCTTCCTCGTAGCATATACGCTCCCATTTCAGAAACAGCGACTTTGTGGACAGGCCAAAGTGCGCCGATGCGGCTCCTGCCGAGAGATGGTTCGTATGCGCATATTCTACCACTTCTATTTTGAATTCTCCAGTATATTTTTTCTGCTTTCTGTCCTGTTTTATAACTCCCTCCGCGCCATGCTCCCGATACTGCATTACCCACTCTTGAAGCATACTTTTGTGAACCCCGGCCAGCCTTGCACTGGCCGATATTGACATGCCATCCTCGGCCACCCGCTGCACTGCTTCCAGCCTTATTTCATTGCTTATTTGGGACATAATATGACCCCCAAATGTCGGATTCTCTGTCCAACATTTGGGGGTCATATCAACTTGGCGAGCATCTTACCCTCTCATTATGGTTATGGGGAAATTTTCAAAAAACCAGGCTAATCACAGGACAAGGTCATTTGAAAAAACAGGACAAACTCTCTTTCTTTTATAGAACATATGTGTTATAATAAGCAAAAAATTTGGAGGGGCACATGAAACATAATATTCTATCTCTGGATTTCTGGCAAGACACCGCAATCTATGGCGGTAAGAGCTTCCCCAGCGGAACACTGGGCTGCGATGCATTGAGCATGCGATATCCTATCTTTTGAATTGTCAGAAGGAGAAGCTGCCGAAAGAAACCGTGATTTCATTTGAGGTGTAAAGGACATAGACTGTTGTTATTTTTCATAAATTTACATACAAAACATTGGGGGAAATCCCTATTGACACCGGTAAATTGAAGACCTATACTGAAGGAAAGATTGTAACCGGTTCCAATGGAGAGAAATATGAAGCCAACCATTCGTGACGTAGCCAAATATGCGGGCGTTTCTGTGGCGACAGTGTCCCGCTATCTGAACAACAGCCCGCTGATCGCACCCCAATCCGTGGAAAAGGTCCGGCAGGCCATTGAGGCGCTGAACTATCAGCCGAGCATGATGGCACGGGGGCTTCTCCACGGCAACAGCTATACTGTGGCGCTGGTGGTGGACGACAGCAATGTGGAGACCTACGGCAACGACTATTTTCTGCGGATCCAGTATGGCCTGGAGCATGCGCTGGCACGGGAAGGCTACTATCTCATGATCTGCCACATCGGCAGCAAAAATGTTTCCACCCTGGAATCCATTGTGAATGAAAACCGGATCGACGGCGTGGTTCTGCTCAGCGAACTGGCCAATGCCCAGGTTCTGGAGGTGCTTTGGAAAAGCAAGATTCCCTTCGTCATCGGCGGCCGCTCCTCTGTGGAGCAGGCGGCGTGGGTGGACATTGACAACATTGAGGCGGGGCGGTGCGCGACGGCATGGCTTCTGGAAACCGGCGCGTCGGAGATCGGATTTTTGACAAACAGCTTTGAAAAGGTGTTTGCGGCGGAACGGTATGCCGGTTACAAGAGTTGCCTGGAGGCGGCAGGGCTTTCCGAGCCTGCGTGCGGTGCGGCGAAAGGACTGCTGACACCGGCGGATATTGCCGCCTATGTGGAAGCCCATCGGGATCGTCTGTGCCGGGCTTATGTGGCCTCGGACAGCGCCATTGCCTTCCATTTTATGCGCGAACTCACCAAGCGTGGGGTTCGTATCCCGGACGATGTGCAGGTGGCTGCCTTTGACGACAGCGTACTCGCCAGTGTATCGGAGCCTGCAATGACGGTGGTGAAAATTGATGTGGTCAGTCTGGGCATGGCTGCAGCCAGAATGCTCATTCAGCAGCTGCGGGCAGGTGAGCAGAGTCCGGAACATCTGCTTCTGCCTGTCAGCATTATTGAGAGGGGGTCAACAAAAATGCGTGAATAAATAAAACGCGTTTTTTTACTCAAAAATGTAACCAGTTACAATCGAGAGATTGGAGGGGATTTCCTTTAAAACAGAATCTTTTCATGGTGATAGCAAACACAGCAGCGGACATTTATCCCACACTTTAAAATTGAACGGAGGAAACCATATGAAGAAGAAAATTTTAGCGTTCATTCTTGCGGCAGCCATGCTGCTCTCCCTGTCGGCCTGTGCAAAGGACGCCCAGCAGAATCCGGGTACGGAGGCAAATGCCGCCTCTGCGCAGACGGAGAATAACCCGTCCGCAGAGACGCCGGATACTCAGGAACCGGTTGAAATCACCTTCTGGCATTCTTACAGCGAAGGTGAGGAAAAAATCTTTACAGAGAGCGTTCTGACTGCGTTTGAACAGCAGTACCCGAATATCAAGGTAAACGCCATCCGGATGCCCTATGAGGGGCTGGACGAGCAGTTGATCACTGCCGTCACAGGGGATGCTGCCCCGGATGTGATCCGTCTGGATCTGACATGGGTTTCCCAGATGGCAAAGCTGGGTGCTCTGGAATGTCTCAACGATTATGCAGAGTTTGACGACATATCCGCCGGCATTATGCCCGGCTCCATGAGCACCACACTTTACAAGGGGCAGAATTACGGCCTTCCCCTCAATGCCAACACCACTGTTGCCGTATATAACAATGCAGTGCTTCAGGAGTATGGCTTTGACGCACCGCCTGAGACGCTGGATGCGCTGATGGGCGCTCTGGACAAAACCAACCCCGCCGAGGAAAAATGGCTGTTTGCCGTGTCCGGCTCCTATAACTGGGCGATGCTCCCGTTTATCTGGACCCTGGGCGGTTCCGTCACCGACGGGGATTATACGACGGCTTCCGGCTATCTGAACGGAGCGGACACGGTGAAGGCGCTGGATACCATCGTGGGATGGTACAAGGACGGCGTCATTGGCCCCGCCATTATGGGAGAGCAGCCCGATGGATGGGGCGGCATTGAAGCCGGAAACTATACGATGATCGTGGAAGGCCCCTGGTTCTTCAGCTCTGAGGATAAGCTCGACACCTATACGCCGGCGCTGATGCCCTCCGTGGACGGCCGGAGCATCTCCATTGTAGGCGGCGAGGACATCGTCATGACCTCGACCAGCAGCAAAAAGGACGCGGCCTGGACCTTTATGAAGTTTATGCTGGAAGATGCACAGCAGGTTGCCATGGCGGGCGCCGGTATGATCCCGGTCACTTCCTCCGCCATGGAAAAGGTGGATACCAGCGGCTCGCCGTACGTAGAGGTGTATATGGAGCAGCTGAAGACGGCGCAGGCGCGGATCCCGTGCTCCAGCTGGCCGACCATCGAGACGATCCTCAACACTGCCTTTGAGAGCGTGCTCCGGGGGCAGGCGTCCTCTCAGGAGGCGCTGGATGACGCGGCAGCGCAGATCGACGCGCTGCTGGCACAGGAATGATCTCCGGTTCCGCGAGGGGGGTTACAGCCCCTCGCGGAAGAAATCAGGCGAATCGAGGTGCAGCGATGCAGACGGGAAAAAGAAAATTGCAAGCCGGCCTGCAGCAGTGGATGCAGGCATTGCCGTTTCTGCTGGCCGGTTTTGTGCTGATGGCGCTTTTTGTGCTTTATCCGCTGGTTCGGAATATCTGGATCAGCTTTACAGACTTCAATGTCATCCAGAACCGACCCAATGCATGGGTCGGCCTCTGGAACTATCTCAGCCTGCTGTCAGACCAGAACTACCGGATCGCGTTCCGGAACACCATTCTGTATGCCCTGGTGACGGTACCCGGGCAAATGGCCTGCGGACTGGTGCTGGCATGTCTGGTCAATTCCGTCCGGCGGGGACAGACGGCGTTCAAGGTGATCTGTTACCTGCCGGTCATCACCTCCTGGGTTGTGGTATCCATGGTGTTCAAATATCTGTTTATGTCCGGCAAGGGCGGCATGGTCAACTACATTCTGATGCAGCTGCACCTCGTTGAAAGCCCGGTCTCCTGGCTTCAGCACACCTGGACTGCCAACCTGGTGTTGTGGTTGTTTGGTATCTGGAAGGGGACAGGCTGGGTCATGGTGATTTACATGGCCGCTTTGCAGGGAATTCCCCAGGAGATCTATGAGGCGGCTGAGCTGGACGGTGCCAATGGCATCCGCCGTTTCTTTGCCATTACGCTGCCCATGGTACGCAATACCACAAATTATCTGCTGACCGTTCTGACAATCGGCGCATTCGGCGCATATATCCATGTCATGATGATTACGGACGGTGCGCCGCTGGGCACGACCAATGAACTGATGAATTATATGTACAACACTGCATTCTCGACCTTCGATTTTGGCTCCGCCGCAGCACAGGCCGTGCTGATGGGCGTTATTGTGCTGCTTCTAACGCTGCTGCAGCGAAGAGTCTCCCGGGATCAGACCGCGTAAAGGAGAGACGGTATGAGACGTATTATGACTTTGGTTCCCAAATATCTGGCGCTGATATGCTTTGCGCTGGCGGCACTGATCCCGTTTCAGTATATGCTGGCAACGGCCATGACGCCGTCCAGCTACTCCATGCCGTATCCGCCGATTCTGTTCCCGGAAACGATGTATGGGGGAAATTTTGCGGAAGCGTGGAATGCCAATCATTTCAGTCAGTACTTTCTGAACAGTCTTATCATTGCGGCAGTGGCCACGGTGGTGATCATGCTGGTGTCCTCTGCCGGGGCATATGCCTTTGCGCGGATGAAATTTCCCGGCAGGGATGTCCTGTTCTATCTGTACCTGTTTTCCATGATGGTGCCGACGGTAACAAACCTGATCCCGCAGTTCCTGCTGATGAAGGATATGAAGCTGGTGGACAGTTATCTGGGGCTGCTTCTCATCTACATCGGAATCGGTGTCCCCCAGAATACATTCTTTTTACGGAACTTTTTCCTGGGGCTGCCCAAAGAGCTGGAGGAGGCCGTGATCATCGACGGCGGAAACCGCTGGCAGATCTACTGGAAAATGGTTCTGCCGCTGTCCAAGCCGGCGCTTGGCACCTTTGCCATTCTGGCCTATTCCAATGTCTGGGACGAATTTCTGATCGCCCTGACCATGATCAAGACACCGGAAAAGCGGACGCTGCCCATTGCGCTGCGCCTGTTCCAGGGGCAGAATCTCAACAACTGGGGGCTGATTTTCGCGGCGTCGCTGATTGCCGTAGTCCCGATTTTGCTGATCTATATTGTCATGCAGAAAAAACTGATCCATGGCGGCGCCATGGATGGAATGCTGAAAGGGTGAGTTATGCAGATTTTACGTTATGAAATCGAGCATCATGCCGCTTATCCATGGCAGCTTGTGCAGGGCAGGGTTTGCCATCTCCGCCTGCGCACCGGGGAAGCGCTGCAATCGGCTGCGGTTCTGTACGGCGACCCCTTCTGGTTTTCCGGTGCGGAGAAACAGCCTGTACTGGCGCGAAGCGAGATGCAGCCTGCTCTGCGCTGCTCTGGGGAACAGTATTATTCTGTTTCGGTTCCCATGCGGACCCACAAGCTGCGCTATCATTTTGTGCTGACGTTGGAAGATGGAGATACGGTGTATCTCTCGGAGTTGGGCGTCACGCCGCCGCTGCCGGAATCCGTGCTGCGGCCGTTCAATGTTCCCTATGTGTATGCCGGAGATCACCCTGCCCCTCCGGACTGGGCGGAGGGTTTCCTCTGGTATCAGATCTTTCCGGATCGTTTTTGTGACGGGAAGGAAAACCAGGGGGGCGAGGATTTTATTCCGACGCGGGAAAATTTCTTCGGCGGGACCTTGCGGGGAATCACCGGGAAAATCCCCTATCTCCGGGAACTTGGCGTACAGGGAATTTATCTCAATCCCATTTTCCGGAGCGACTCCAACCACAGATATGACGCCGTTTCCTATACCGAGCTTGACCCGCGCCTCGGCGGGAAAACGGACTTCCGCATCCTGGTTGAGACGCTTCATCAGGCGGGAATGCGGATCATGCTGGACGGCGTGTTCAACCACTGCGGCTGGCGCCACCCATTTTGGCAGGATGTGCGCCTTCGTGGAAAGGCATCCAGGTACTACGACTGGTTTTGCGTCTATGACGCCGGGGAGCTGTCCCTGCTGCCGCTGGAACAGCTTTCAGACCGGCGCATGAAAGAGGATCCACCCTATGAGTGCTTCGCCTTTGCGGCCAATATGCCGAAGTGGAACACCGAGAACCCCGAGGTGATCGAGTATCTGGTTTCCATCGCGGAGCGGTGGACGAGGGAATACGGCATTGACGCCTGGCGGCTGGATGTCCCGGATGAGGTCAGTCTGCGGTTCCTCCATGCATTCCGTACCCGGATGCGCAGCTGCAATGCGGCGGTATATGTGATCGGGGAGATCTGGCAGGACGCCGGGTGGTGGCTGGAGCAGTCGGTCTTCGACGGCGTCATGGATTATCCGCTCTACCATGCCATCCGCGATTTTGCGATGACCCATACAGACCCACTGGAAACCTTCGCCCACCGAATCCGGCGCTGGTATGCCGCGGCGCCGGAGGCGGTTCATCCGTACCAGTGGGCTTTCTGCTCCAACCATGATGTGCCCCGGGCGCTTTCCCTCTGCGGCGGGAACAAATCGGATTTCCGGCTTGCCTATGTGCTGGCGGCGCTGCTGGGCGGCAATCTGAGCGTGTACTATGGGGATGAAATTGCGATGGACGGCGGCCAGGATCCGGATAACCGGCGCCCTATGCGCTGGACGGATCCGGAAGAGGAAATCCGGGGCTTTTTTCACAGTCTGCTGCGGCTGAAACGGGATGTACTGCGGCACTGCCGCCTGACGGCGATGGAGCTGACAGACGCCCTGTATCTTCACTTTGACGGGCCTGGTTATGGAATTCTGGCAGTTGTAACGGAGCGGGGACAGGCTGTCACGCCCCAATCGGACGCTTCCGACAGCCTGCTGCTGGAATCGCCGGAAGGGCACGCGGCGGAGGGAACGGTGCAGGGCTTTGCCGTGTTCCGGCGGGAGGTAACGCATGATGGAAACACATAACTGCTGGTGGAAGGAACGGGTGTTCTATGAGATCTACCCGCGCAGCTTTCAGGATTCCAATGGGGATGGAATCGGAGATCTGCGTGGTATTATCTCCCGCCTGGACTATCTCCAGTGGCTTGGGATAGGTGCCGTGTGGCTCTGTCCCATCTATGACTCGCCCAATGCCGACATGGGCTATGATATCCGGAACTATGAGTCAGTCATGGCGGAATTCGGAACGATGGAGGATTTCGACGAGCTGGTGACACAGCTGCACCGCCGCGATATCAGGCTTGTCATGGATCTGGTCGTGAATCACACCTCAGACGAGCATCCGTGGTTTCTGGAGGCCAGAACGGCGAAGGACAGCCCATACCGGGATTATTATATCTGGCGTGACGGAAAGGACGGACGGGAGCCAAACAACTGGGCATCGTTTTTTACTCCCTCAGCCTGGAGCTATGACGAGACCACAGCACAGTGGTATCTGCATCTGTTCTCCGAGAAGCAGCCGGATCTGAACTGGGAAAATCCCGAACTTCGGCAGGAAATTTACAGGATGATGAACCGCTGGCTGGATCGCGGTGCAGACGGGTTCCGGATGGATGTGATAAGCCTTCTGGCAAAGGATCCGCAGCTGCCGGACGGAAAGGGAAGCGGCTATGTGTTTTCCCCGGAGTATTTTGCGTTCCAGCCCAGGCTGCACGACTATCTGCGGGAAATGCGAAGGGAGTGCTTTGACGGGCGGGACTGTATGTGTGTCGGGGAAACCAGCTTTGTTACCACACAGAACGCCGGTTCCGTGGTAGACGACGGGCGGGAATTGGATATGCTGTTCCAGTTTGACGTCATGGACATGGACAGCGGCGAGACCAAGTGGGATGCACGGCCCTTTGACCTGATGCGGTTCAAGCAGATCATCTCCGCATGGCAGGCGGCCATTGGGTGGAACACGCTGTTCTGGGGCAACCATGATCAGCCGCGCCTGGTCTCCCGGTTTGGCTGTACGCGGACAGAGACGCTGCGAAGGCGGAGCGCCACATGTCTTGCCACTGCCATGTATCTCCTGAGAGGAACCCCATTTTTGTATCAGGGTGAGGAGATTGGCATGACCAACTGTCCCTTTCCTGACATCAGCGAGCTGCGGGATGTAGAAAGCCTGAACCTGCTGCACCGGGCCGCAGAAAGCGGCAGGATGGACTGGGCATGGCGGGGTGTCCGGAGCAAAGGCCGGGATAATGCCCGTACACCTATGCAGTGGGATGCGTCACCCAATGGAGGCTTCACGGGTGGGGCGCCGTGGATCATGGTCAATCCCAATGTGCAGGAAATCAATGTGGCTGCGGCTCTCCGCGACCCGGATTCGGTGCTGCATTATTACCGGGCGCTGCTTGCTCTGCGCAGAGAGCGGGATGCCCTGCGGTATGGTGATTTTTCGCTGCTGCTTCACGAGCACCCGCAGGTATTTGCCTATGCGCGGACTTTTGAGGGACAGCAAATACGAATCTATTGCAATTTTACAGACCGGGATGCCCCGCTGCCGGAAGCCTTCTGTAAAGAGAAGGTGCTTCTGACCAACGTGAACTATGAGAAAACCGATGTTTTGCTTCCTTACGAAGCTGCGGTCGTTATGGCATAGAGCGGGAATACCCGTTAAAAACGGATTTATTTCTGGAGCTTGTCTCCAGGATATTTCCGCCGCCGCAGCTGCAAATCATGGGTGCAGTTCAATTGATTGGGTCTGTCGCGGACGCTTGCGGGGTTGATTTTCTCCAGATCAGATATTGGGGATTTGTCCCTCTTGATTTCCCATAAACCTTGCTGTATAATAGGAATTACAGAATTCCACTTGGAGGCAGCGGTTATGTTGATTTCCACAAAGGGGCGGTACGCACTGCGCGTGATGATCGACCTTGCTGAGCATCGGTCGGGGGAGTTTATTTCCCTGAAGGAGATTGCCCAGCGGCAGGAGATTTCCGAAAAATACTTAGAGAGCATTATCCGGACGCTGGTAAAGGCAAAGGTCGTGGAAAGCCTGCGGGGCAAGGGCGGCGGATACCGGCTGACGAAGAACCCCGAGCAGTACACGGTGGGCAGCATCCTGCGGCTGACGGAGGAGTCCCTCGCCCCGGTGGCCTGTCTGGAGGAAACCGCTGAAGCCTGCCCCCGGTCGCAGCAATGCCGCACGCTGGCGTTGTGGCAGGGGCTGGATAAGGTGATCCATGACTATCTGGAAAGCGTGACCATCGCCGATCTGATCGAGCAGTGTCCCGTTGGAGACGATTACGTGATATGAGAGCAAATTGCCCGCTCCGCATTTGATGGGTCGAGGTACAGCCACTTGGCTCCCCCTTTGGGGGAGCTGTCACCGCAGGTGACTGAGAGGGTCTTGCACCCTCGTTCCCCCTCTCCGTCTTCGCTTGACACCCCTCCCATAGGGAGAGGCAAGGGGTGCAGTTCCATTATCCCGCTGTGTTTGTTAACTGTCTAATGCGGCCCGCCCATTCCGTGGGGCGGGCTTTTATCCAACAATTCGATAAGCCTATATTTCCTATCAGAAAAATAGGAAAATATTTTTTCAAAACCTATTGACAAGATAGGAAAGTGGGTGTATTATCTAGCCATCGAATCTGAGCAGCGAAACGAAAGGAGCGGATTGCAATGTTTGAAGTCAATTCTTATGCAGCACAGTCTTGTCGTCGAATGCGTATCTCCCGGGCATATCCGTATGGCGGGGTGCATTCGTATACGCTTTTCTGCACCTGAAACATGATTTTTCCGAAGGGATATCATAACGCCATTTGCCCGGGAGCTACCAGAAGCCCCGGCATTTTTTTGTGCTTGGATTCCCTGAATTTATTGATTTTAACGAAAAGAGGGGACTTTTTTATGAAAAACCTGATTAAGAAAATCGGAGCCGTTTTCCTGAGCCTGACCGTCGCCGCCTCCCTGCTTGCCGGCTGCGGCGCAAAGACGACCGAACCTGACGCATCCGCAGACAAGGGCGCGTTCCGCACGCTGGAGGAGATCAAGTCCAGCGGCACCATCAACATCGGCGTATTTTCCGACAAGAGCCCCTTCGGCTACGTGGACGAGAACGGCGAGTACCAGGGCTATGACGTATACTTCGCCAACCGCATCGGCGAAGACCTGGGCGTGAAGATCAACTACGTCTCCACCGAGGCCGCCAACCGCATTGAGTATTTGCAGACCGGCAAGGTGGACATCATCCTTGCCAACTTCACCGTCACCCCCGAGCGGGCGCAGGAAGTGGACTTCGCCCTTCCTTATATGAACGTGGCGCTGGGCGTCGTTTCCCCCGAGGACGCGGTGATCACGTCCCTGGACGAGATCGGCGCTGACGATGAGGTCATTGTGATCTCCGGCACCACCGCCGAGACCTATCTGGAAAAGAACAACCCCGAGATCAAGCTGCAAAAGTACGACGCCTACGCCGAAGCCAAGACCGCCTTTGAAAACGGCAACGGCGTGGCCTGGGCCAACGACAACACCGAAGTCATCGCCTTCTCCATTGAGAATCCCGGCTATGTGGTGGGCATCCCCTCTCTGGGCAGCGCGGACACCATCGCCCCCGCCGTCACCAAGGGCAACACCACCCTGCTGGACTGGCTGAACGACGAGATTAAGGCCCTGGGCGAAGAAAACTTCTTCCATGCCGACTATGAAGCCACCCTGCTGGACACCTACGGTAAGGACTACGAGGACACCCTGGTGGTAGAGGGCGGCGCAGCCGCCGGTGCCGAGGTTGCGGAAACCGTAGAGCCCAAGGGCACCATCACCGTGGCCGCCTCTCCCACGCCCCATGCGGAAATCCTGGCCGAAGCCGCAAAAATTCTGGCCAAGGAAGGCTGGACGCTGGAGGTCACCGAGTTTGAGGACTATGTGCAGCCCAATCTGGTGGTGGACAGCGGCGAAATTGACGCCAACTACTTCCAGCACACCCCCTATCTGGACGATTTCAATGAGAAGAAGGGCACCGACCTGGTTGCCGTGGCCGCCATCCACTATGAGCCCTTCGGCATCTATCCGGGCACCAAGACCGCGCTGAGCGATCTGGCAGACGGCGACGTGATCGCAGTCCCCAACGACACCACCAACGAAGCCCGCGCTCTGCTTCTGCTGCAGGACAACGGCGTGATCAAGCTGGCCGACGGTGCAAGCCTTGCCGCCACCGTCAAGGACATTGTGGAGAACCCCCACAATGTGAAGATTCAGGAGCTGGAAGCCGCGCAGGTTTCCCGTGTCAAGGACGAGGTAGCTTTCGTGGTGCTGAACGGCAACTACGCCCTGCAGGCAGGCTTCTCCGTCGCCCATGACGCGGTGGCCTACGAAACCAGCGCATCCGCCGCCGCCAAGACTTACGCAAACGTTCTGGTGGTCAAGGCGGGCAACGAGAATAACGAGGGCGTTCAGGCTCTGGTCAAGGTTCTCAAGTCCGACGAGATCAAGCAGTTTATCAACAACACCTACGACGGTGCGGTGATTCCTTTCGAGGACTGACAAATAAGCGG
>OHOO01000293.1_pt1 | contig 11537 bp, 4 predicted proteins | sample 1569891 | NCBI WGS metagenome assembly OHOO01 (sample SAMEA3879600, study PRJEB24766) | human gut metagenome | biome: human-associated habitat; feature: feces | place: USA | collected 1985/1987
TATAGTTCTAAGGATTAATTTTTATAAAATATACAATAATTGTAAAAAAACTCTTGCCAAATAGAGTAAGATATGTTATATTAGTAATGTACTTGAATTTAGTACAAAACAACTTAGTGTTTACACAAAATAAATTTTTGATTTTTTCAGTAATTTTATTCAATGAAACAATCATTATTTAAAAAATTTCATAAGAAAATGGAGAGTGATGCCTATGCTCCTTTATTAAGTGCACCCTAAAGAAAAAATGCACAAAAGATTGCTAAAAATAGAAAAAAACGATATAATGGAAGGAGAGATAGGATGGTTTTTAATTTAGAAAGAAATCCAGAACTAAAGATGAAAAGTGATATAATTTTTAAAGCATTTTTTAGCAGAAAGGAAAATGAAGGCTTTTTGCAAGAATTTTTGGAGACAATATTAAAGAAAAGAATAAAAATAAAAATGGTAGGACATGATGTAAGCTTGGATAAACTAGAAAAAGATCAGAAATATGGGATACTAGATTTAGGAGTAGAACTAGAAAATGGCGAATACATAAATATAGAAATACAGTTAAAGGACTATCATAATATAGAAGAAAGAACTACATTTTATGCAAGTAAAAAAATATCAGAACAAATGAAATCAGGAGAAGGCTATAATAATTTGAAACCAGTAATTATAATAGCGATATTAGATTATGAATTTATAGAGTTGCCAGAATATGTTACAGAAACAGTAAGAGTGGCAGCAGAACATAGGGGCTATGAACTAAATAATAGTGTAAAATATTATTATATAGAGTTAAGTAAGTTTAGAAAACAAAATCCGGATATGACTAATCCGCTAAACCAGTGGCTTTGTTTTCTAGACATGGAAAGGGGTGACTTGTTAGAAATGGCAAGTAAAGAAAATAAAAATGTAAAGAAAGCTATGGAAAACTATGAAGTATTAACAGGGGATGCAGAAGTTAAGAGACTGGCTGAAATTAGGTTGATGTCAAAACTTGAGGAGAAATCTGCTTTATTGACTGAGAGAGAAGCTGGAAGAGAAGAAGGAAGAGAAGAAGGAATAAAAGAAGTTGCAAAGAAGTTATTAAAAGAAAAAATGCCAATTAAAAAAATAGCAGAAATCACAGGATTAAGTGAGAAAGAACTAAAGGAATTAGCAAAAGAAGAATAATAGATTAAATTAATGTGTAAAATAAAAAATAAGTATAGATGGATTGTGTAAAATATAGAAGCAGTCCATCTATTTTTTGCTTTTTATTGAAGAAAATTTATTAGTTAAATTTGGCTAACAAAATACTCAAATAATATTATCCAATTGATGCTCAAATTACCGAAAAATTCCTCGAAAAAAATCGTAAAAAAACTTGAAAAAAATATGCTAATATGATTAAATAAAGGAAGCAATATGAGATTAAAAATAATTGCAAAAAATACAAAAGAAGGGTGATTTTTCATGTATAAAAAACAAGCAAATAAAAATACGGGAGAGCCAAAAGTAATAGAATTAAATTTGAGTGCAACAGTAGCAGTAATAATAGCAATAGTGGTATTAATTGTAACAGTGACATCAGTAAAAGTAATAACAACAATAATAGAAGCAGAAGAAAGTAGAAAATTAAATAATGAAGAGCAAAATACAAATGAAAGAGTAACATATGTAAATAGCACAATAAAAGACGAAAGTGGAAATATAGTAAATGAGACAGATGCAGATGGAAATGTAATACAAGTACCAGTTCCAAAAGGATATAGTGCCTCAAAAATAGAAGGAGAAACAACAGCAAGTAAAGGCTTTGTTATTTATGAAGGAGATGTAGATTGGAGTACAATTTTAGTGGATAGTGAAAGTACTCAAAGCAATGTAGCTATAGATGAACCAGCATTTGATGATGATTTAGTTGTAATAAATGAAAATATGCCTGAAAGTAATATTGTGCAAGATGCCAATGATGATGAAAATACAGCTGAAGATGCTACAGCCAATGACGACACAACTACAGATACCACAACTTCAACCCAAGAAGAAATAAACATATTTAATTTGCAAAAAACAAGAAATCAATATGTATGGGTACCAGTAGATGACCCAGCTAGAATATATGGAGTAGACAACAAGGGAAAAATATGGGGAAAGCTATATGAGTTTTCTTATACGGGAAGAAAAGCATTAAATTGGACAGAAACAAATGGAATAATGAATATAACAAGCCAGACAAACTATACAGACCCAAATGTTATACAAAGTACAACATATGACAGTGATGGCTATTCATACATGCATAGTTCAGGTTTAGGAGAAACAAGGTATGAAATGTTGGCTCAAGAATTAGAACAAAATTACTATGAAATAATAGAAAGCATAAAAAAATATGGAGGATTTTATATAGGCAGATATGAAACAGGAGGATTGAATGGAACAGCGGTAGTAAGAAAGATGGACACTAATATAGGTAGTCAAAACTGGTATACAATGTATAAAAAATGTTTAACACTAAAAGGAGCAAATACAGATGTAAAAACATCAATGATATTTGGAAACTTGTGGGACGAAGCATTAGAATGGTTGGTTAAATCTGGGGCAATAATATCAGATGGAACAACACTAACATATCAATTGGTTAGTGCATTTTGGAATTCAACAACATGGGGAAATTATTATAGTGCGACATTTAATTACATAGCTGCAAATGCAAAGACACCTTTGATGACAGAAACAAAAGCCCAAAGCACAAGAGGTACAAGAATTCCAGCAGGAAGTGCAGAATATACAAAAGCCAATAATGTATATGATATGGCTGGAAATGTGTTGGATTGGACCACAGAGGCCAACTCTACTGGCTACAGGGTCACTCGTGGTGGATTCCTACTACGGTGGCTACGACATTCCAGCCTCTGGCCGCAGCAACAGCGATCCTTACTACGGCAATTACTACAGACGGCTGTCGTAGTTTACTTTGGATAAAATAATTTTGGTATCCTGAAACGCTGTAACCTGATACAGCACTGAAACATAAGAAAAACTTTGAAAAAAATAGAAAGGGGGAACACCAAAGAAATGAAAACAAGAGAACTTACGAAAAAAAGTATAATAAGTATTGTAATTATACTAGTAGCAGTAAGTATAATAATAGGAATATATTCAATAATATCTAATAAGAGAACAAATAAAACAATGTTATCTCCAGAGTTAGAAAGAACGCAAGCATATGATGATGTAAAAGATGGAGACAATGATATAAAAGATGCAGATGGAAATGATATAAGCACAATCAAATTTGATGCATTCTTTCTAAAAGATAAAAATGGAGATGGAATAGCAGAATCAATAAGAGGAACATGTAATGAGGTTGGAGGTCAAGCAACACTATACATGAATTTAAGTGTGGCAGAAGAAGGACATCTTACAAATGGAAAAATAACGATAAATTCAAAAAACTTTTATTTTAATACATCAATAGTAAAGGACAATGAAGTTGAAGAAAATTATGTTTCTACAAATACAAAAGAAATAAAGCTAAAGGACATAACAAATGGAACACAAAAATTATTAATGGGTTCTGTGCGTTCAGGTGATTACTCAAATTCATATAATAAAACATCTGCAATAGGAAATGATACAAGTAATTATAGCCAAGAAAATTCAGTAACATTTTCTGGAACATATGTAGATAGTAGTGGGAATGAAAAAACATTTACAAAAACAGTACCATTTGTAATAGATTGGTATGGAGAAACAGATGCATCAATAACACCTAAAACTCAAACAGTTGAAATAAAAGAAATGAATTCTTTAGTAAAAGAAGAAGGATTAGAATTAAATTTTGATATAAAAACTGCAGAAAGTAAAAATCAACTGCTATTAGAAAGTTCAGAAATAACAGGAACAATACCAGAATTTAATGGATACAAACCAACATCAGTAAAAATATCTGGAACAAATGTAACATATACATATGATGCAGAAACAAGTATATATACAGCAACTAAGTCATCTATAATAGATGAAAATGGAAAAATAACTTCAAATGCATATTCATATACATCATCAGGTACTAAATACAGTACATTTAATTTTACAATAATATATCCTGTAGAAGCATATCAAGAATTAGGAGAAGATGTAACAAGTTTTGAATTAGCAATTCCAGTAGAAGCAATAAACAAAGGATATAACAATCCAAATGAAAGTGATGGATTTACAAATCCATATGTTTCAAATACGGCAACTGGAGTTGTAACAACAACATGGAGAAAAAAACAAGAAATAAGTCAAACATATTCACCATCATTTTCAGTATATGTAGGAACATATATGGGATCTCCATATTATGATTATGTAGTATCTAAAAAGAAACCAATTAATATTTATAATGGTATATCATTAGAAGAAAATAATGATAATTATATAGTGCAATGGAGAGCATACACAGGAACAAATGGTATTACAGATGGAATAATAATGAATGAAAAAACAGGAAAAACAGACCAATTTTTAAATACATCAGCAAAATATGATTCTATGGAAGAAATAACAACAAATACAGGAATTTATTTTAGTGGAACAGACACACTAAAATCAGATGGTTGGATAAAAGTTTATGATGCAGAAACAAATACATTATTAAAAACATTTACAGCAAATGATTGGAAAACATATACATCTTCAAATCCATATAAATATGAAACACCAGTAAAACACGTGAGAGTAGAAACAAGTAGTACAAATGCTTCTAGTTATTTTTATGTATATAATTGTTAAAGAGCTTGATGATGAGTATATAACTACTAATTACACAAGAGAAGAATTTGATAATTTATCATATATTTATAGTTATTTAGATGGATATATGATAAAACCAAAAACAGATGCAAGTGAAGAAACAACATATTATTATAAAGCAACGGCAAGTAATAGAGCACAATATGAAGCACCAACATCTATAGCAACAATTTCAATAAGAGAAAATACAATTTCAACACATGCAACAGCAGAACATCAACAGATAACAATATCAACAGTAACTTCAGGATATAATGAACAAGGATGGAAAAATGGTACGTTCTTAGTACAATTACCAAGTGAAATAATTTTATCTGAAATTAATGAGGTAACAACAAATAATGAAAATGTAAAAATAACAGCATATGATCTTTATGAAGATAATGGAAAGTATTATATAAAAATCTTAACACAAAGTGCAAATGAAGAAACATTTAATATTATAGTAGATTGTGACTTAACACCAGATCCAAGAATTGCAAAAACAACAAAACAAGTTAAACTATGGGCAGTGCATGAAAATGCATATGATTATTACTATAAAGGAGCAGACACATATGATATAGATGGAGATTCTAATACAACAGAAAAGGTAAACTATAGAGAAACTTCTTTAACATTTGAGCCAGGTTCTAGTTTAAATACAACACAAACAGGAAGTAATTATGGTGAAGAAGGTGGAGTAACTATAGCTCCAAGAGTTGCAAAAACAGATAAAAATCAAAGAACAGCAAATATTACAGTATCTGCAACAAACAATTATACATATGATATATCAGATGTAAAAATCCTTGGCGTAGTACCATTTGAAGGAAATCAATATGTATTAAGTGGAAATGATTTAGGTTCTACATTTACTGCATATATGAGCAATACTGGAATTATTACATTAACAGATGCAATAAAAGATAAAGTAACAATATATTATTCAACAGCAGAAAGACCAAATCAAGATTTATCAGATGCATCAAATGGATGGACATTATCTAAAGATGTTCAAGATTGGACAAAGATAAAAACATATTTAATAGTATTAGACAATTCACACAAATTAGCATCAGGAGATAGAATTGAATTTGAATATGAAATTCAACTACCACAAGGTGTAGATTATAATGAAGTTACATATTCAGAACATGCAATATATTTTGCATTAAACACAGAAGAAGGATTGTATTATACTTCAACAGGTTCTGCAAAATTAGGATTTATGATTGCAAAACAATATGATTTAGAAATTGCAAAATATCAAAAAAATTCAGACAAAACATTACAAGGAATAACGTTTGCAGTTACAGAAGATGGAGCAGATACAAGTACAATAAAAGTAACAGACCAAGATGGTAAAATTGTAATTACTGGTTTATATGTAGAAAGATATTATACAATAAAAGAATTAAAAACAACAGATGACTATGTATTAAACGAAGAAGAAATAAGATTTTATACATATACCAAAATAAATGAAGATGGTTCGGAAAGTTTGTATTTGACATATCCAAGCAAGGAAAAAGAGAGCTCACATTTAAATTTAATTTATGGCACAGTAAAGGCAGATGATGTAATACCTCCAACTGATGGAAAAGACTATAAAATTCAAGTAAAAATACAAGATGAAGTAAAAGCGAAACTTACTATAAACAAAACAGATACAGCAGGACAAGCACTAAAAAATGTTAAATTCAGATTAACTGGAGAAGGTAAAGATGGTGAAATATTAACAACAGATAAAAATGGTAATATTAATACTGCGGGATTATTCTTAGACAAGGAATATACTTTAGAAGAGATAAAGGCAGATAAATATTATATACCACAAACACCAATCAAATTTACAATAACAAATAATGCAGGAACATTTGAATTAAAATATACAGATAATGGTTCAACAAAGACAAAGCAAATAACTACAGTAGATGAAATCCCTACAATTAATTTGAATTTACAAAATGAAAAAATACCAACATATAGTTTACAATTAACTAAATATGCAAAAGGTGAAAAAGATTCTAACGGAAAAGATAAAACACTAGAAAGAGCACAATATTTAATTACAGGTGAAGGAATAAAAACAGGCGGAAAAGTTTATACAACAGATGCCAATGGAATACTTACAATTAATGATTTATATGAATATGTTGACGGAAAATATATAACAGGTGAATATACAATAAAAGAAATTTATGCACCAGAGGGATATTCTTTAAATGCTACTGAACTTAAGTTTAAAGCATATAGAGAAAATGGAACATTGAAAATACAAATTCTTGATGGAGAATCGGTAATTAGAACAATTACACAAGCTGATTCTGATACATCTGAAAAGGATTTAAATATTAAAGATGCTAGTTCCTCAACACCAGTAATCCAAATTGGTGTTGAAGATGGACAAATCTTCTCAATTTATAAATATTATCAAAATGGAACATCAAGCCCAAAAGTTCCAATTGCAGGAACTAGATTTAAAATTACAGATTTAAATGGAAATTATGTAAAAGGTTCTGATGGAAAATTTGTTGGAGAGTGGTTTGATACAATGCCAACTAATATCCAACTTTCATTTTCGTCAAAAGGAGATAAATGGACACAAAGAGATGATGGAACTTGGGAAAGTACAGGTTGTTATCATGTTGATAGTGCAGTTGGGAGTTTGACATCAGACAAATTTAAGATAGCTGAACCTGGAAAATTAAAATTTGATTGGTCTATATCATCAGAAAGTGCAAGTTATGACTATGTTTATTATACAATTACTAATTTGGAGACAAACAAAACAATAGGAGGAACTTCAACCAAAATAGGAGGAACTAGTTATGGTACAACCTATGATACATTAAAATTCAATGAGGTTTCAGTTGACTTGGAAGCAGGAACATATATTGTTGAGTTTACATATAGGAAAGATAGTTCTGTAAATAGTGGACTTGATGCTGCATTTGTAAAGAATATTAGATTTGAGCAAATACTAGTAGAAAAAACAGGCTATTATGCAGTAACAACAGACTCAAATGGACAAATAACAGCTAATTTGCCAGAAGGACTATATAAAGCAATAGAAGTATATACAGATGATAAGTACATATTACCAGAAAATGAAGCAGATAGAACATATTACTTTGGAATAGGAGCATCACAAGCAGAAACTTTTGACTGGGTAACAGGATTAACAGGACAAGGATGGAACTATGTAAATTCTGTGGCACCACTAAAAAATGGAGGAGTAATAGCAGTAGGTTTATTCTCTAAATATTCTGCAGATGTTGTTGCAGGAGCAACAAACGGAATAGATGTAGATAATGATGGAGTAGTAGACAAAACATCAGAAGGAAATAATGATGGACTAATAATTACATATGATACAGATGGAAAAGTAGTTTGGGCGAAAACTTTTGGAGGAGAAGATGACGATTCATTAAGTAAGGTTATTCAAACATCAGATGGAGGATATGTAGCAGTAGGATATGCAGAAAGTAATTCTATAAAATATGATGGAAATGTAATAACTGAAATTTCAAGAACATCAACTTCAGAATTATCACAAAAAGATGCAATTTTATTGAAGTTAGACGAAAATGGAAATTATCAATGGGGCTTAAGAATTGGTGGAACATATGATGATGAAATTCAATCAGTAATAGAAACAAGTCAAGGTAATTATGTAATAACAGGAAAATACTATAGTTCACCATTTAAGTTTTACGATAGAGCAGGAACAGAAGTTAGAGGAACAATGACAAATACTGGAGAAAGAGATGCATTTGTAGCATCATATTCAGATACAGGTGTATATCAATGGAGTCAAACAATTGGAGAAACAAATAATCAAGATGCACCAGATTTAACAGAATATTCTGCAGGAATTGCAGTAGCTTCAAATTCATCTGAATCTGCACGTATAAGTCTATATAGTTTAGCAGGTTCATCTATAAAAAGAGCATTTTCAATTGGTAGTGGCTCAGTAAGTAAAATAACAAGTTTAGATACTTCTGCAGATGGAAATATTATTGCAGGTGTAAATTATACTGGAAAAGAATTTGATGCAGGAATATATCAAGTAACATCAACAGGAACTTCAACAAGAATTTATGAACTAACAGGTACATATGATGAATATGTTTCAGATGTACAAGTAACCTCTGATGGGGGAATACTATTTGGAGGATGGTATTATTCAAAATATACAGCAGGAACAGATGGAACAACATTTGACGAGGAACTTGGAGATAATGCATGTGATGGATATGTAATAAAATTAAATTCTAAAAATGAAGTTGAATATTCAAGCAGATTATATGGTGATGATTATGATGGTGTAACAACAGTAACAGAAACTAAAAATGGAGCATTGGTAGCAGGAGGATTTTTTAATTCTTCAACATTAAGTGCTACAAATTGTGAAATAGAAAGAAGTGAAGATGATACAACACCAAAAGAGCAAATGCTAACAAGATTTGGAAATTCAGAGGCATTTGTAATTGAACTAGGAGCATCAGGGGCATTAGTTCCAGAAGCTCAAAGGCTTGAAGTAGAAAACAAAATTAAGAATTTTAAAATAACAACAGAAGTAAAGAAAAACAATAATGTATTTGGAGGAAACATAGACGGTCAGACAGGTGTAACAGTAGATGGGGTAGAATACACAAAAGATGGTATTCGTTATGTAGAAAAAGTAGAATATGGAAAAGACTCTACACAAATAATAAAAATAACACCAGATGCAAAATATGTAATAAACAGTATAACAATAAATGGCAAAGAATATACGAACTTTACAACAGCAGATGATGGAACAGTAACATTACCAATATTTGAAGATGTAAGGGAAGACAAGCATATAATCGTACAATTTAGTAATACAGTATCTAACATAGAAGTAAACCACTTCTTATGGACAAAAGATGGAGGAACAACAACAACTAAAGTTGCAGAAACAGAGACAAGTACAGGAGATGTAGGAACGAATTATGAAACATTACCAGACACAGATATAGAATATGTAATAATAACAAACGCAGATTATTATGGAGATAATATTCCAGATGGATTAAATCCAGCTGATTATTATATTCCAGACAATTATAAAGGAACATACGAAGAAGGAACAAAACAAGTAATAAACTATTATTACAAAGAAAAAACATATACATTAACAGTACATCATTATATAGATGGAACAAATGAATCAGTTCCTTTAAAAGGTTCAACAACAGGAGAAAAAGTAGCAGATGAGCTAACAAAAGATTTGAAAAAAGGTGCAGAATATACAACTTCACAAGCAAGTGAAGATAAAATAGACTATTCAATTTATGAATTGGTAGGAACACCAGAAAATGCTACAGGAACAATACAAGAAGATACAGAAGTAACTTATTATTACAAAATAAAAACTGCTGATATAAGAATAACAAAAGTAGCAGAAGAAAATCATGAAAAAACTCTAGCAGATACACAATTTAATCTATATCAATTTATAGGAACAACAGCAACAGATAATTTGATAGATACTCAAAATGTAAGTTCAGATTGGAAACTAGTTGGAACATATGCATCATCAAATACAGGACTTCTAAAACTAGAAGAATTACCAATAGATAAAGAATACAGATTAGTAGAAATAAAATCAGCAGAAGGAAGAATGATTCCAGATGGACAATGGAAAATTCAATTTGTTACTGGAACATATGACACATCAGATACTTCAATAGTTACTATTAATGGAACACCATTAAAAATAAATGCAGTTGGAAATCCGCCAGCAATGATAAAAGCAGATGATGGTAAGCTTTTATTACCAAATAAGGAATATTACAATTTTCCTACAAGTGGAGGCTTTGGATTGAAAAACTATTATCAAATAGGAATAGTGGTATTATCTATAGGAGTTGCTTTAGGAGTTTTAGCAGGAGCAAAAAAATGCATTTTAATAAATGCGAGAAATAAAAGGAAGAGGAGAATAAACAAATGAAAGAAAAAACAAGTTTTAAAGCAATAGTTATAGTTATTACGACAGTTTTAATGCTAATGGGATTAAATTTGCCAGCATATGCAAGTATTACAACTACAACAAACACAAAAGACATTACTGTTTCAGGAATAGAAGCAGGAGCAAAAGTATCAGCATATCAATTAGCAACAGTTAATTATGATTACACAGCTGACCAACCACAAGCTGTACCATATACATGGAATAACAATGTAAAAACATGGGTAGATGCTAATTATTCAGCATATTCAGACCCAGAAAACTTTTACAAAAACGTAACAAGTAATTCAGATGAAGCAAAAGTATTTTATAGTGCATTATCAGCAGCTATAAAAGGAGGAACAGTTTCATTAACAGCAAAAACACAAACAGCAACAGGAATAGCATCATATCCTGTTACAGATGAAAAATTAACAGGAAGTGTTACATTCACAGGATGTGAAATGGGAACATATTTAATTTTAATTGAAAATGGATATATGGTTTATACACCATCAGTAATAAACTTAACACCAGAATTTGATAATACAACAAAAGAGTGGAAGTTACCAGATTCAATGGCAGTAACAATAAAAGCAACAAAACCACAAATCACAAAAACAGTTACAGATGAGACAAAAACAAAAGATAATTATAGCACAAAAGACACAATACCATTCACAATTGTAGCAGATATTCCTACATATGCTACAGGAAGCTTAGCAAAATCTTATAAAATAAGTGATGCATTAAGCAATGGATTAACAGTAGACAAAGCAACAATCAAAGTTTTTGGACAAAA
>OHOO01000295.1_pt1 | contig 11455 bp, 10 predicted proteins | sample 1569891 | NCBI WGS metagenome assembly OHOO01 (sample SAMEA3879600, study PRJEB24766) | human gut metagenome | biome: human-associated habitat; feature: feces | place: USA | collected 1985/1987
TTTCATATGGTACCGTGGCCAAGTGGTAAGGCAAAGGTCTGCAAAACCTTCATTCTCCAGTTCAAATCTGGATGGCACCTCGCAAAGAGCTGATTGAAAGATCGGCTCTTTTTCTTATGCCCGAAACGAATCGGCGAATGCCGCAAGAGACATTCGCCGATTCGGGGCTTTACCGCGCAAGAGAAAGGAGCCATTCGACCTGCTTCTGCAGCCCTGCGCGCAGGGGGGTGGCGGGCAAAGCAATCCCCGTGCGGCGCAGCTTTTCCAGCGAATACGCGCGATGGCACAAATGCCCGCTGAATTGGGGATGCGCTTCCAGATAACCGGCTAACGGAATTTCTTCAATAGTCACCGGAACGTTCAAAATTTCTCCGAGCAAAAGGTAATAGGCAGCATTGGAAACAATATCCGGTCCGCCGATGCAGAAAATCTCGTTGAAGGCTGTGGAGACGGGGATGCTTTCCAGCAGGACGCGGCACAGGTCATCCACATAGATGGGGTGAATCAGAAATTTGCCGCCGCCTACAAGCCGCAGCGGTTCGCCGCGCTTCATACGGGCGATCAGATCCGGCTGCCGGGAATGCTCCGGGAAACAGCCGACCTGTGAGCCCGCACCGAAAATATGCCCCGGACGGAAAATTGTCCACGCGAAAGGTGATTCCGAATGCGCCGCTGCGTCCAGAAAAACCTCCTCCATCTGCCGCTTGCTGCTCCCGTAGCCGCCGTCGTGCAGATAAACGCCGATTTCGTCCTGCGGAACGCGCTTGTAGGCGGGGTGGTACACGGAATCAGTGGAAATCACCAGCAGGCGATTCGTGAAGGCGGGCAGTACCGACAAATCGACCGATGCGGAGGCCGCGTCGCGGCAGATGCAGTCCAGCGCAGCGTCCCATTGCAGCTGCGCGCTGGCGAGCGCGGCGCGAAGGGCAGCCGGGTCGTGCGCGTCGCACGTCAGCGCGTGAACGTCTTCGGGAAGCGGGCGATTGCCGCGTGTAACGCACCAGACCTCGTGCCCCTGCGCTGTCGCTATCTGCGCCAGCCGTCCGCTGACGAACCCGCTGCCGCCTAAAATCAACAACTTCATGTTCCTTGCCTCCTGACGGAAAAGCAGCGCGGCTTCTCCTGCGAATTTGTCTGTATCATACCAGAATCCGGCGGAAAAAGCAATCCGGAGCGTATGGAGAAGGAAACCTGCGCAGGGTGAACTGCTTTCATATAAATAGCTTGCGATAATGCGCTGTTCAAATACTGTTTCAACCTTTACAAGCGGCGTTTTTTTCGGTATAATGAGAGCATCCGCGCCAATGATGCCGCTGAGAGCGAAAGTATCAGACGAAAATGCAGCTGGTGCGGAAATAATTATCGTAGGGTACTCGAAAAGAGACTCGAACGGAGGAAAAAATGAATACTCGCAATGGCAATCTGGTCAATCTCGTGACGCTGGCGCTGCTGATGGCGCTGATTTTCCTGATGGGACAGACACCGCTGGGGCTGATTCCGCTGGGATTTTGCAACGTGACGCTGCTGGTGATTCCGGTTGCGGTCGGGACGCTGTTCATGGGGCTGAAATACGGCGTGCTGCTGGGCTTGACCTTCGGTGCAACAAGCTTTGTGTCGGCGCTGCTTCGTCCATCTACGCTGGTCGGCACGCTGATGGGGGCGTCGCTGCCGATGGTGATAGTGATGACCTTCCTGCCGCGTTTGATGGTGCCGGTGGTGATTCACTTCGTCCACAAGGCAATGGCGCATAAGCTGGAAAAGACGGGTCTGGCGGTTGCGGCGGCCTGCGGCAGCCTGACGAACACGATTTTGTATCTCGGCTTGATGTTGATTTTCTACATGATCTGCGGCATTGACAATACGGCGGTGCTGACGGCGATTGGCGCAACCGCTGGCGGCGCTGGCCCGCTGGAAGCCGTTGCTGCGGCGCTGATTACACCCCCGATTGTGCTGGCGCTGCGCAAGGCAATGCACAAGAAGACGGCGTAACAAGGGAGTTCCTCCCTTGACCCTTTCGCGCGATGGGACTGGTCACATCTTCATGCAGTGTCCGCGTGCGGCGTGCTGAATGGCACGATAAGTGAACGATTCCCGCTGATGGCTGAAACGTCGGCCATCAGCGATTCTATAAGGAGGCATGGAGGATGATCCTCACCCTCGACATTGGCAATACCAACATCAAAACTGCCCTCTTTGACGGCAAGGAAATGCGCTATTACTGGCGGATGTCCACGAACATCCAGAAGTCGTCCGACGAATACGGCATCGTGCTGGTGAACCTCTTTCAGCATGTCGGCGTTCGCCCGGAAGAAGTCGAGGGTATCATGATTTCCTCCGTCGTGCCGACTATCAATTTTACCATTGAGCACATGTGCCAGAACTACTTCGGGCAGACGCCGCTGTTCGTGGTTCCGGGCATCAAAACGGGCATCAACATCCGCTACGAGAACCCGCGCGAACTGGGCAGCGACCGAATCGCGAACGCAGTGGCGGCGTATGAGGAGTACGGCGCGCCGACGATTTTCATCGATTTCGGTACGGCAACGACGTTCGGCGTGGTCGGAGAGGGCGGCGTGTTCCTTGGCGGATGCATCTGCCCCGGCGTGAAGCTCGCCAGCGAAGCCCTTGTCACCGGGACGGCAAAACTGCCGCGCTTTGAGCTGACGAAGCCGGAGCACGTCATCGGGCGGACGACGCTGACGAACCTGCAATCCGGCATGTATTACGGGTATGTCGGCTTGGTGAAGAACATCGTCCGCAAAATTAAGCAGGAATTGGGGCAGGAAGCCACCGTCGTCGCGACGGGCGGCATGGCGGTGATGATTGCCGAGGAAAGCAAGGTCATTGACAAGCTGGATGGGCTGCTGACGCTGAAAGGGCTGCGGCTTATCTACGAGCGGAACAAGGGCTGATTAAGCGAGAAAAGAAGGCATTTGAAAGCAGGAGGAAGCAGACAAAATGAAGGAAGTTGTAATCGGATTTCTGGGCTGCGGCAATGTTGGCGGGGGCGTGTGGTCGCTGCTGACAGGCTTTTCCCGCGAGATTGCTCACCGCGACAGTCTCTCCATCCGCATCAAGCGAGTGCTGGTGCGCGATGTGAACAAAACCCGCGCCTGCGGTGTGCCGCATGAACTGCTGACAACGAACGCCGACGACGTGGTGAGCGACCCGGAAATCAGCATCGTTGTCGAATTCATGGGCGGCGAACAGCCTGCGACGGACTACATGCTCCGCGCGCTGGAAAACGGCAAGACCGTTGTCACGGCGAACAAAGTCGCCATTGCCCTGAATTGGCACCGCCTGCAAGCCGCTGCACAGCGCAACCACGTCGGTCTGTACTACGAAGCGAGCGTCTGCGGCGCAATTCCGATTATCAACACCCTCATGCAGCCCCTGCAAGCGAACCGCATTGATTCTCTGATGGGCATCATCAACGGCACGACGAACTACATCCTTTCCCGTATGTACGAAAACGGCGAGGACTACGAAGCCGTATTGCACGATGCACAGCAGCTGGGGCTGGCTGAACCGAATCCATCCGCCGATGTCGAGGGACTGGACGCGGCCTATAAGCTCTCTATTATGGCGAGCCTTGCCTTCCACGCGCGCGTACCGTTCAGCAAGGTCTATCGTGAAGGCATCACGAAAATTACGGCGGTGGATATTGCCTATGCGCGCGAGATGGGCTATGTGCTGAAACTGCTGGCGATTGCCAAGCGCAGCGGGAGCACCATCGAGGTTCGCGTGCATCCGACGCTGATTGCGCACGACCATCCGCTATCGCAGGTCAACGGCAGCTTCAATGCCGTCTATCTGCACGGCCACGCTTGCAAGGAAATGATGCTGCAGGGTCGCGGCGCGGGTGATTTGCCGACGGCGAGCGCGGTGGTGGGCGACATTCTCCATGCCGCGACGGTGGATGTGCATGTGCATCCGACGTTTGTGAACAGCGCAAATGCGGATGCGTCGCTGGTGTTCACGAACGACTGGAAAACGCGGTATTTCCTGCGTTTGTCGATTCAGGACGAGCCGGGTTCGCTGGCGAAGATTGCGACGTGGCTGTCGAGCGAGCAGGTGTCGATTGCAACGATGATGCAGAAGGCGGAGCTGGCGGGAAGCCGCGTGCCGCTGATTATCATTACGCACGAGGCGAATGAACAGGCGATTCGGGCGGCATTGGCGAAGTTTGACCCGGAAGTCTGCACGGTGGAAAATATGATTCGGGTGGAATAATCAGGGAATCATATTTGGTGATATGATGGATGCTTTAAGATGATAAGGAAGGCGATTTTCATGCAGACCATTACCGTACCGCTGGGCGAAAGAAGCTATCCGATTCATATCGAACGCGGTCTGCTGGCGAAAACGGGCGAAATGATTCGCGAGAACCTCGGCGACATTGCGGTCGCGGTTGTCAGCGATGACCATGTTGCGCCGCTGTATATGGAAGAAGTCGTGTCGTCGATGGAAAAGGTCGGTCTGCGCGTGTGCAGCATCGTCCTGCCGCACGGCGAGCAGACGAAGTGCCTGAAATCGCTGGAAACGCTGTATGCCTTCCTCTGCGAACATCATCTGACGCGCAAGGATGCCATTGTTGCGCTGGGCGGCGGGGTGATTGGCGATTTGGCGGGGCTGGCGGCGGCGACGTACTTGCGCGGCGTGCATTTTGTGCAGCTGCCGACGACGCTGCTGGCGCAGGTTGATTCCTCTGTCGGCGGGAAGGTCGCAGTCGATTTGCCGCAGGGGAAGAACCTCGTCGGTGCGTTCTATCAGCCGGAACTGGTGCTGGTAGACCCGGATTCGCTGCGGACGCTGACGGATGATTTCTGGCGCGACGGGCTGGGCGAAGTCGTTAAGTACGGGTGCATCGGGGACGAGGCGCTGTATCCAGTATAAGGCGAACATTGTGGCGCAGGACGAACACGACACCGGCCTGCGCATGACGCTCAACTTTGGGCATACCATCGCCCACGCGGTTGAAACCTGCCAGCACTATACCGGGATGCGCCACGGCGAGGCGGTCGCGCTGGGGATGCGCGTTATTACCGCGATGACGGAAGAGAAGGGCATGACGGAGCAGGGGACGAGCGCGCGGCTGAATCGCCTGCTGGATGCGCTGGAAATGCCCCGTCGGCTTCCGGCGATTCCCGAAAAGGATTTGTTGGATGCCATGACACTGGACAAGAAGTCCGCCGGGAAACAGCTGCGCGTGATTACGCTGGACAAAATCGGCGTGTGCCGCATTGTACCGACGGATGTTGATTTCTTTCAGGGCATGACGGCACAGAAATTCGTACAAAACTGACAAGGAACAACAATTTTTTTGCTGACCCCTTCCCAAATCACGAAAAATGGCGTACAATAGAGAATGCGGAAATAGGAGCGTTCCGTGCGGGCTGAAGGATTCACCCGCTGGGACGCTTTTTTGCAATTAAATTTCCACCCAAGAAAGCAGGTGAACCCTCTCATGACGCAGGAACAGGAGCAGCAGCTGTCGCAGACGATGCTCGCGATGATGCAGAGCGGCGGCGATGCACCGAAAAGCACGGTGGAGGTTCCGGTGTACGCGTGGCGGCTGATTCGCTGGGAAGCGGACGTCCCGCTGACAGAAGAGCAGCGGCAGGAGGCGCTGGCGATTGTGCCGGAGGCGATGGCGCTGTGCGGCGTGAGCGCGGCTTGCTTCGCGGCGGATGGCGACGTGATGACGGTGCTGCTGGCGCTGACGCGATTCCCCGCGCGGGCGCATCGCGACCCGGTGCTGTGGCTGTGTGCCCATGCGCTGATGGAACAGGCGTCCGTCGCGCTGGAACAGGACGGCACAATGTTCATCGGGGAGGAATTTGACCTCGCGGCGACGTGGGCGGAACACTTGAAGCCCATGCGGGAAATCAGCGACTGGTGGACGCGCGTCTCGCCGCTGGACGGCGCGGCGGCGCATCGGCATCGGAAGGAATTGCAGACATGCATCAAGCGGCGGCAGTACGCGGTGTTGGGCGGGTATGTATCGCGCGCGCTGCGGGAGGATCAGAACCTGTCGGTGACGTGCTTTGCGTTCGTGCCGCTGGTGATTGAGGCGATTTGGAGCCAGCACGCGGAATTGTCCCTGCGGACGCTGACGGAGGGGCTGAATCTCAACGAGATGACGCGCCGCCCGCGTCAGGCGCTATTGGCGTGGCTGAATGCATTGCAGCCGTCTCTGCGCGCGTGTCCGCAGTCGGGGAACGCCAAGCCGATTGAGAAGGTGATTGACTCGATTCGGGCGGACTGCTCACTGCCGTATTCACAGGCGAATTTGAGCCGTTCGCTGGGGCTGACGCCGGCGTACTTCTGCCGGCTGTTCCACGAAAAAACGGGGCAGCACTTCTCGAATTTCCTGACCCGGACGCGGATGGAGAAGGCGCAGATGATGCTCTCCAGCAAAGAACCGCAGACGCTGGGCGAAATCAGCGCGGCGTGCGGGTATCCGAACAAAAGCTATTTCTGTCAAGTATTCAAGAAGTACACCGGGATGACGCCGGGGGAATATCAGGCGATGGCGAAGGAAAAGTAATTCCTTATATTTGAGTATTATGCGCGGAAGGAGGGGCAAAGCCCATGAATCAGGCGGATACGATTCGCCGGAAGCTGCGCGAAATCGAAGCGGCGAATCAAGTGAAAATTCTGTATGCGGTGGAATCGGGAAGCCGAGCATGGGGCTTTGCCTCGCCGGACAGCGACTATGACGTGCGATATGTGTTTATTCGCCCAATAAAGGATTATCTGCGCATTGACCCGCTGCCTGACCATATCGACGGTCCGCTGGACGAAGTGCAGGACTATTCCGGGTGGGACATCAAGAAGGCGCTGGGGCTGCTGGGCAAGTCGAATCCGTCGCTGATAGAATGGCTGTATTCCCCGGTTGTGTATGCGCAGACGGCGGCATGGCGGCACTTCGCGGACTGTGCCGATGCGTATTTTTCGGTGGAGCGGAATCTGCATCATCAGTATGCGTCGGCGCATAGCACATGGCGAAATTTCTTGCAGGGCGAACAGGTGCGGTTGAAAAAGTACCTGTATGCGCTGCGCCCGTTGCTGTGCTTCCGCTATGTGGAGCAGTACGGGAACGTTGCGCCTGTGCCGTTTGACAAACTGTGCGCGGCGGTGCTGCCGGATTCGATGCGCGGCGCGGTGGACGACCTGCTGGCGCAGAAGAAACAGGCGCGAGAAAAGGAAACAGCGCCGCGGATTCCGGAACTGGATGCGTATCTGCTGGCGGAATTTGCCCATGCGGAGCAGGTGCTGGAAGCGCTGCCGAATCCCGCTGCACCGGATCTGGGGCGGCTGAATGTGGTTTTCCAGACGATGCTGGCGGAAACCTCGGACGACTTCCAAAACTTTCCCAATTCCGACGAATAAATATTTTCCAGACGGATGAACATATGCGTGTCATCCGTTTTTTAGTAAGGTGGAGTCTGAAAAAACGCAGATTCTGCCGCAAACAGGAGGTATGTGCATGAAACGACTGCTTCGGGCGGTGTGCCTGGCGCTGTGCTGGACGCTGCTGATGGCGGGGATGCCGGGGAAGGCGTCGGCGGAAGAGGCCGCCCCTATGGTGCGCGTCCTGCTGCGCCGTTTGCAGCTGACTGACCGCGCGGATTTGACCCTCGCGGGAGCGTACACGGTGCGCGTGGGCGGCGAGGACTTGATGGCGCTGCCGGAAAACGCGCAGGTGACGGTGCAGATTCGCTCCGGTGCGCTGTATCTGTTCTATGATGGCATGAGTATGCGGCTGGGCAAGAGTGCGGAATTCCGGCGGAATCAGTCCGGCAGCGCAATGCCGGGGCTGCGCTTTGAGAAAAACGGCAATCTCTATCCCGGTTCGTTGACGCTGACGGTGGAGAACGGGACGCTTGTGCCGATTCTGTCGCTGTCGGTGGAGGATTACCTGCTGGGCGTCGTGCCGTATGAGATGAGCGACTCATTCCCGCTCGAAGCGCTCAAGGCGCAGGCTGTCTGTGCGCGCACTTATGCGCTGTCCCACCTGAACGCCTCCCGCGCCTATGACGTGGTGGACACGACGAACGACCAAGTGTTCAAGGGCGTTGATTCATCCACCAAAAACGCCGCCCGTGCCGTGCAGGAGACGGCAGGGATTGTCGGCATGTACAACGGCAAGCTGGCGGAATGCTTTTACAGCGCCAGCAACGGCGGACAGACGGAGCTGGTTGAAAATGTGTGGTCGGGCAGCGGCGACTACGGCTACTACGCAATGGTTGATGACCCATATGATTTGGAGAACCCGCAGAGCATCGTCCGCACGATGAAAATCAGCAAAAACGGCGCGGTGAAGGAATCGCTTCGGGCGCTGATTTACGAGCAGATGCTGCCGGTGCTGACGCGGGAGGGGTACGCCACGGACGAGGAGAATTTCCGCATCGACGAAATCACCGCCGTCACGCTGGCCTCCCCCGCATTCGCCGCGCCGAGCCGCCGGATGACGGAACTTGTGGTGACGCTGAAATGGTCGGGCAAGAAGCCGTTCGCGTCCATCCTGCCGGAGGAAACGGCGATTCCGCTGCCCGCGGGGGATGCGACCTACGACGTTGCGCCCGCGGAAGGCGACGAATGGGAATTAGGTGAAGCCACGGCAACGCCCAGCCCCGTGCCGACCGCGACGGCGACGCCCGTGCCGACGCCCTCCCCGACGCCGGATAATCGGCTGACGGACTTCCTGTCGGCGGGGGAAGCGACGGTGACAATTGCGCTGAATCGGCAGAACACCGCCGCGCTGTCGCTGGACATTTCCGGCAGCGAGATTTTTTCGGTGACGGAGGAAAACGGGCAGTTCCTGCTGCAATCACGGCGTTACGGGCACGGCGTGGGCATGAGCCAGCGCGGGGCGCAGTGGATGGCGGGGCAGTACAGCAAGAAATTCGACGAAATCCTTGCGTTCTACTATCCCGGCATGGTGCTGATGCAGGGCGGCACGGGTGCGCCGGTGCTGCCGACCGTTCCGCCGGAGCTTGCCGCAACGCCTGCCCCGCCCGCGACACCGACCCCGAAGCCGACACTGATGCCCGTGACGACGAACAGCTTGCCGGAAGGCGCAAAGGTGATGTACGTCAACGCATCGAGCCTGAATCTGCGCGCCGAGCCGAGCATGGTGGGCGAGCTGCTGATGCGCTTGCAGGCAAATCAGCGGGTGATTGTGCTGGAGGTGTGCGACGACCCAGAGTGGGTGCATGTGAAAACGGACGTGGTGGAGGGCTACTGCATGGTCAGCTACCTCGCCGAGGAAGGAGTGAAGCCGACACCGACGGCGCAATAACCGAATAAACAATGCCGGTCAACCATCAAGCCGACTTTTAGGTTGACCGACTTTCCTGTTCGTTGATTTTCGCCTGCCGCAATCGGAAAAAGGAAAAAGCAGTTTTCGCCAATCGTTTCATTTCCGGCATCAGCATGGTAGGATAAACCTACGGATACTGTCTGATTTGGACAGCGCCGTCATTTTTGCGCGAGAAAGCGGCTCTGCCGCTGCCTACGGTTAGGTATGGAAGGAACTTTAAGCAAACCATGAGTGAACGCATTGTCAAACTGCTGATAGAATCTTTCCCGAAGATTCTGCTGCCCGGTCTGCAAATGACCATTCCGCTGACGGTTATCGCCTTTTCCATCGCAATGGTGATTGCCGTCATTGCCGCCATGATTCAATATGCCCGCGTGCCGGTTCTGCGGCAGATTATGCGGTTTTATGTGTGGGTCGTGCGCGGTACGCCGCTGCTGGTGCAGCTGTTCGTGGTGTTCTACGGGCTGCCGTCGCTGGGCATCATCCTCGACCCGTTTCCGGCGGCAGTGATTGTCTTCTCCATCAACGAGGGCGCGTACTGCGCGGAGACGATGCGCGCGGCGCTGGAATCCGTACCGGTGGGGCAGATGGAAGCGGGCTACTGCGTGGGGATGAGCTACTTGCAGGTGATGCGCCGCATTGTGCTGCCGCAGGCGCTGCGCACGGCGTTCCCGCCGCTGTCGAACAGCCTGATTGCTATGGTGAAGGACACGTCGCTGGCGGCGAATATCACCGTGACGGAAATGTTCATGGCGACGCAGAAACTCGTGGCGTACTACTACGAGCCGATGGCGCTCTATATCGAAGTCGGCGTGATTTACCTGATTTTCTCCACGGTGCTGACGTGGGTGCAGCGCTGGGGCGAGAAAAAGCTCAGCGCGTATGGCGCACAGAAGGAGTGATGTGCGATGGCGATGCTGGAAATCAATCACCTACAAAAGAAATTCGGGACGACCGAGGTGCTGCGGGACGTCAGCCTGTCCGTCAGCAAAGGCGACGTCGTGGCGATTCTGGGGCCGAGCGGGTCAGGCAAGACGACGCTGCTGCGCTGCGTGAACTTTCTGGAACGCGCGGACGCGGGCGAACTGCTCTTTGACGACGAGAAATTCGACCTGAACCGCGCGTCGCACCGGGATATTGCGCGTATCCGCCAAAAGACGGCGTTCGTGTTCCAGAACTACAACCTGTTTCGCAACAAAACGGCGCTGCAAAACGTGACCGAAGGACTGATTGTGGCGCGGAAGATGAAAAAAGCGGAAGCAGAGGAGATTGGGCGGAAGCTGCTGGACAAAGTGGGCTTGTCCGACCGCTGCGACCATTATCCTGCGCAATTGTCCGGCGGGCAGCAGCAGCGCGCCGCGCTGGCACGCATTCTGGTGGGCAAGCCCCGCATCCTGATGCTGGACGAGCCCTTCAGCGCGCTGGACAGTTACCTGCGGGAAGAGGTAGAGGGCGAGGTAGGCAGCCTGCTGGCAAACTTTGCGGGCACCGCTCTGCTGGTGACCCACAACCGGGACGAGGCCTACCGCCTGTGCAAAGAGATGATCGTGCTGAACGAGGGGCAGGTGCTGCGTGCCGGTAAAACAAAAGAGGTTTTTGCCGACCCGCAGAGCGTTGCCGCCGCACGGCTGACCGGCTGCAAAAATATTCTGCCCTGCACCCGCGTGGATGCGCACACGGTGCGGCTGACCGGCTGGGACGCCCCGCTGCGCCTTGCAGCCGAGGTGCCGGAACACTGCACTGCCGTGGGGATCCGCGCCCACGACCTTGCGCCCTGCGCACCGGAAGCACAGAACGCGCTGCCGGTAAAGGCGGTTTCCAGCAGTGAAAATCCGTTTGACTGGAATCTGATTTTTCTGGCACCCGACGGCACGACCCGCCTGTGGTGGAAGGTGAGCAAGACGACCCTCTCCGTGGCCGAACCCGACGCCCCGGCCTGCCTCTCCGCCCCGCCGGAGCGGATCATGGCGCTGGTGGATCATAAGTAAACGTCAAAAGAGCCGGTGCGGACGCACCGGCTCTTGCTCTGTTTTTATGACTCGCCGAAGAATTTCTTGGCAATATCGGCGCTCTGCTTGGCATCCTTGGCGTACCAGTCCGCGCCGATCTTCTCGGCGTACTCGGGGG
>OHOO01000299.1_pt1 | contig 11282 bp, 10 predicted proteins | sample 1569891 | NCBI WGS metagenome assembly OHOO01 (sample SAMEA3879600, study PRJEB24766) | human gut metagenome | biome: human-associated habitat; feature: feces | place: USA | collected 1985/1987
CGACGCGGCGGCTGTTCTCACGGCGCTCGGACTGTTTTACGGCTGTGAAAAAAGCATAACGGACGAGGCGGCGCGCAGGACCGGCTCGGATATCTGCTTTTTAATGAAAGGCGGAGCCGCGCTCATGTCGGGCAAGGGAGACGATTTGACCGAGTTTTGCTGCTCCCCAAACGTCTGCTTCGTTGTGGTCCGCTGCGGCAGAGGGTTGTCGACGAAAGACGTGTTTTCCGAGTTTGACAGGTCGGTTTACGTCAAGTGGGACATGACTCGGGCAAAACGCAAATGCCTCGATATGCTGGGACTTATGGAAAACGGAGACGCCGACGGCATAAACGGAACTGCGTTTAATTCTTTGTTTGAGCCCGCCGCCGCGCTGTGCCGCGAGTTGGAGGAGACGGCGCGGAAAGCCGAGTCGCTCGGAGCGCCGCTGATTATGACGGGCAGCGGCAGCGCCATGTTTTGCGCGTTTGACAGTAACGAGCGTGCCGCGAGCGTTGCGGACGCTTTCAACAGCGCGGGACTGAACGCCTTTGTGTGCAAACCTACGCGGTGCGGCGTTGAAGTAATCGATTAAATCCCGTTCAATCGATTTTCGACATAATACTGCTTTTTCCTTTAAAAAATTTTTTCTTTAAAGGCGTAAACCTCGCTTTTTGCGGCAATACTCTGCACAAGCGAGGTTTTAAAATGAAAAAAATAGTTTTTGCCATTCTTGCAATCGTAGTCATAGCGGCGCTTATTCTCGTGCTTCCCGTTTCAAAGGAAAATTCGCGCGAAACGGAAAGCTACCTGCGGATACATATAAGGGCAAACTCCAATTCCGACGCGGATCAGGAACTCAAATACAAGGTCAAGCAGGCGGTTGTGGATTTTATGACTCCTCTTTTGGTCAACGCCGACACAAAGGAACGCGCGGTAGCAATCGTCAGAAGCAATTTCGACGGAATCGAGCGTACCGCCGACGCGGTAATAAAAGCAAACGGCTTTGACTATGCCAGCAGGGCGTCGATAAAAAGAGAGGATTTCCCCACCCGCAGCTACGGCGAATTTACTCTCGAAAGCGGCGTGTACGACGCTCTGATACTCGAACTCGGTTCGGGAAAGGGCGACAATTGGTGGTGCGTCGTTTATCCGCCGCTGTGCTTTGTAAACGGCTCGGACAACGGCTCGGACGGAATAGTCTATCGCTCTCTTTTAAAAGAAATAATAGAAAAATTCAAGTCGAAGGGCGATTGATACATAAAAACGGCGTTTTTCCTAAAACTAAAAGCAAAAATTCTTTTTGTTACAAGGAGGAAAAACGTGAACAACCAAAGGTTTAAGACTGTTTGCATTATGCTGGCTCTCGTCCTTCTGGTCTCGTGCGTGGCGTTGTTTTTAATAAGCACGACTGCGGACGCGGCGGTAATCAAGCAGGGCAGCAGCGGCGAAACGGTCAGGAAAATACAGACCAAGCTGAAAAACTGGGGCTATTATACCGGCTCGGTTGACGGTATTTTCGGTTCCAAAACGCTTGCCGCAGTCAAGTATTTTCAGCGCAAAAACGGACTTGTGGTGGACGGCATAGTGGGAACAAAGACAGCCGCCGCCATGGGCATCAGTCTTTCGTCGTCCTCGGGCGGAACGGGCAGCGGCACGACAAGCAACAGCAATCTCTATCTGCTCGCCTGCTGCATTTACGGCGAGGCGCTGGCGCAGTATTTTGGCGCGCCCATCCCCATCGCGGGGGCGGCGGGAGACCAGCAGGCGGCGCTGTTCGGCCAGACCTGCTTCCAGCCCGGAGAGGCCAAAAACACCTACGGCACCGGCTGCTTTATGCTGATGAACACCGGGGATAAGCCCGTGTTCAGCGAAAACGGGCTGGTCACGACGATTGCATGGGGCTTGAACGGACAGGTCACTTACGCGCTGGAAGGCTCGATTTTTGTGGCGGGGGCGGCGATTCAGTGGCTACGGGACGAGATGCGGCTCATTGATTCCTCCCCCGACTCGGAGTACATGGCGACCAAGGTGCCCGATACCAACGGCTGCTACGTCGTCCCGGCGTTCACCGGTCTGGGCGCACCCCATTGGGATCAGTACGCCCGGGGAATCATCGTGGGACTGACCCGGGGCGTCAACAAATATCACATCATCCGCGCGACCCTGGACAGCCTGTGCTACCAGACCAACGACGTTCTGCGAGCCATGGAGGCCGATTCCGGCATCCGTCTGGCAGCGCTGAAGGTGGACGGCGGCGCATGCGCCAACAATTATCTCATGCAGACGCAGGCGGATATCATCAACGCGCCGGTGCAGCGCCCCCGTTGTGTGGAGACTACCGCCATGGGCGCGGCGTATCTGGCGGGGCTTGCGGTGGGGTACTGGGCAAGCAAGGAAGACGTGGTGAAAAACTGGGCGATCGACCGTACCTTCGCGCCGAACATCGGGGCAGAGGAACGGGAGAAGCGCATTCGCGGCTGGAACAAGGCGCTCAAGTGCGCCTACGGCTGGGCGAAGGATTAGGGTATGGAACTGGAATCGATAACGGGAGCCGCCGTGGAGGAAAAGGCCGTCCCGCCCTTTTTCCGGGAGCTGATGCGCCGGGGCTGCCTGGATGCCGGGGAGATACGCACCGCATCCGACGGCTTCTGCGCGGCGGCAAAATCTCTTGCGGATATTCTCGTGGGGCAGGGCATTACGACCTTTCCCAACGATCGGGACGAGCTGCGGGACTGTGACAAATATTTCGACGACTGGTACTGCTACGCCGTCCCCGAAAAAGGCGGGTACGTCTACAGCCTGTTCAAGCTGAGAGAGCAGGAGTTTGATGCCAAGAACGGCCTGATCGCGGACGGGGATACCCCCGGCGTGACCGTTTCCTTCATCGCTTTTGACACGGACGTGCTGGCGCATTGCCTTTCAGAGCCGACCATGGCAAACCGGAAAAGGCTGAATCAGGAGATAAACCGGGTCGTGGCGGCGCGGGGGCAGAGACATGACAAGACGCTGAAAGCCTATTTTCTCAGCCCGAAGGCGGCGGGACCATACCTGATTGCGGAATTGTACGTCCGGCACATCGCGTCCTTCGCGGGAGACGGCCGCATCGACGTCCCCGAACACTACGCGGAAATTTACAGGAAAAGCGCAGCCGCCGGCTTCCATGGCTGGGCGGGGAGAATCCCCCGCTTCCTTGAGGAAAACAACAAGGCCGCAGGCCATACGGTCTGCGACCATGAGAAAATCTACATCCAGAATCCGGACAGCCTGTCCGTCTACGAAAAACGGGCGATTCTGGCGACCCATGCGGCGAACGTCTCCGTTCATTCCTTCGCCGCCGAGGTGCGCTTCCACGCGCGGTTTCTGACGTGGTATGCAAGGTTGCCCATCCCGTTTCTGAGAAAATCGGCTTATGACAGCGCCATCCGCGCCGACATGACCATCGACGACACGGAGTTCGACGCGCCTGCCCCCTTCTACCGCATGAACGGCAGATGGGTGAAGGCGCAGCGGAAATATCATAAGGAATATGAATGAAAAAAGGCCATCCGCCTCGGTTTTGGGACGGATGGTCTTTTGCTTTGGAGGAAGGTGAAATTACTGCGCTGCGGGGACGGGGAGCTTTGTATCGCCGGGGAGAAGGACGTAATCTGCCTGGTCAAGATCAATAGGCTTCTCAAGGCATTGATTCAGAATGTTTACCCGGCTCCCATCCTTCATTACGACACAGGCTATGGTGCCGTTGAAGCCGAAGAAGTCCGCATAGGTCTTTTCTCCCGTGTCTGCCGTCAGGGAAATGCTCTGGCTGCGAAGCTTCACGGAGGTGACCGGGAACGCTTCCAGACAATCGGTTCCGTCCTGCCCCCAGCCGGTGCTGGCTTTCAGGGTGATGGGTTCGGGCAGCAGCTCAATCTCCCGATAATTGGTGCAGTTCTCGTCAATGGTGATAGAAAAATGCCATTCACCCTCCGTAAGCACACGGGAGGTCGGCAACCATTGATCCACATACAGGTCGGTAATGTCCAGATTCCATGTGGCGCCAAGCTCGAAGGGACGCAGGCCGTCTTGGAAGGATACGGTGAATTCTGCTACCAGATCTTTGGTATTCGCAAGACCGTCACCGTCCGTCACATCGTTGAAAGCTCCGCTGCCGCCCATGGATTCTCTGTCGGGTGTGCCGAAGAACATTCCGCCATCGCTGATATTCAGACTTTCAATGTCCACATCCTCCGGGGCGGTAATGCCGACGACGACCCGTGCCACGTAGCCGTCGGTTTCCACGGATTTCAGTTTCAGGGTGTAGCCGTTCTGGGCCGCTTCCTGAGGCGGCGCGGCCTGTGCGTCCACGTCGGCCTGGGTGGGGATGTTCGGCTGAATGGCAAAGTCCAGAGCGTCGGCCACCATGTCCAGCTGCGCATCTGTCATGTGCAGATATTCGGCGGAAACCACACCGGCATCCTCGCTGAGAAGTTCCGGGTTCACGTCCAGCCATACGGTCATCAACGCGTCTCCCCGGTCACAGATGATATAGCCCCGCTCCTGACTGGGGGAGGTCAGGATCAGTACGGTGTTCCCGGCGGAGGTGGTGTAGTTCCGCTCCACCCAGTCGCCCCGGTCTTCCAGCGTGACATAATCCCGACTGAAGGTGTCCTGCCGGTTCCAGTAGAGCGCACCGCTGGTTCGGGTCACTTCATAGCCTTGATTTTCCGGGAAGGCAAAGTTCATCCACAGATAGAAGTTCCCGGTATCGTAGCAGCTGCCCTCATCGATGTCAATGCTGACATCCTGACTGTCCCGCGCGAACCGCTCCACGCCCAGGGCGTCGCACATGTTCCGGGTGGTGCGGAATTTCAAACGCTGTCCCTCCGGTTTCAGGCCATATTGTTCCGCCAGTTCCTTTGCCTTGGCATCCATGACATCTCTGTAGGTGTCCCAGTAGCCTTCCGGCAGGGTGCCCGCTTTGCCCATTTCCTCGCCGTCGGCTGTGTATTTGGTTTTGAAGGCGTAAAAATCTGCGCACGCCTTATAGGCGTTGGAGCCTTTCAGTCCGGCCATGCTCAGGGTGGTGGTGTCAACGGTGTGGGGGTCTTCCACGTATACCCCGTCTACCAGAGAATAGTCCCGCTGTTCCGTTCCCGTTCCGATTTTTACGTTTTCCAGTTTCAGCACGTAGACAACGGCGCACCCCACCAGCAGAAGCAGCAGCGCGATCAGCGCCGCAATTAGCAGCGGACGGCGGATGGGACGGCGCGTCTTTCCACTTTCCTGATTCTGGGCGGGGAACTGTCCGGTTTCCGCGTTTTCAATGAGATCGTCGCCGATATACTGTAGACCCCGAAAAATATCCTTTCCGTTCATACGCGAATGCCCTCCTTTGCAAGATATGCCGAAAGCTTTTGCTTCGTCCGGTTCAGCCGCATTTGTACGGCGCTTTCGCTGATGCCGTACCGGGCGGCGATCTCCGCAATGGTATCCACGTACCAGTACCGGCGGAGAAAGACCATCTGATTGTCCGGGGTCAGGGTTCGGAGAAATGCATCCAGAATCCGCCCCAGTTCCCGGGCGTCCGACGCGCTGTCCCGGTAAGTATCCGGAATGCAGTTTTCCATTTCCTGGGTCAGGGCCACGACCTCCGCCTTCCGCTTCTGGGCGTTCTTCCAGACCACCTTTTTCAGGGCGAAATTCCGGCAGATCTTGGCGATGTACGCGAAGAAATGCTCCGGACGCTTTGGCGGGATCGTGTTCCACGCTTTCAGGTAGGTGTCACTGACGCTTTCCTCCGCGTCCTGACCGTTTTCCACGATCCGGTCTGCCAGATGATACAGCCGTCGCCCGTAGGCGGCATCGGTATGCCGGATGGCGTCCTCATTCCTGGCGAAGAACATATCTATGATTTTGCCGTCATCCATGTTTGGTCACCTCACTTGTAGTTTGTCCTTCACCCTAGTAGATCGATTTTGAAGTCAAAACCTCACGCATTTCTCAAATATTTTTTGAAAAATGGCGTGGCCGAAGCCACGCCGCTCAGGATTTTTTCTCAACCTTCCGCTTGACACCGTCGGTGCCGATGATGTAGGTGTTTTCCAGCTGACCTACCAGATTGGCCTTAACGGAATCGATGTAGATTCGCCGCAGCTTGTCCCGCTCTGCCAGTTCCTCGGGGGTCAGACCCTCGGCCTTTGCCTTTTTTGCCAGAACGTTGATTCTGGCGATCACTTCGTCCATTTTCATACACTGTAAAACCTCACACATACCGGTGGATGACCACCGAAATTCTGTCCTTTTTTGTCCGGCCGTTGATGGCCGCAAGCTTGATTTTTCCCAGCCCCCGGACGGAGATTTTCGCGCCCTCCGGGACGGACTTGTCCGGTTTTTCACAGGGAAGACCGTCAATGGCGGCTTTTCCGGCGCTCACATATTGGGCGGCGAGACTACGCCCGATGCGAAAGCCGGAGGATACGACGCTGTCCAGCCGCAACGACGCCAGCGTGTCCCGGATCTCCTTGATTTCCGGCTCCGGGATGTGGACGCCCGAAAGGGGAATTTGGCGCAAATGCAGCTTCGTCCGTCCGGCGGAGGTGAAGTTCTGCAATAAATAGGGGGCAATCTCCGCCGTGACGAAAAAGTCGCAGCTGCCCTTGTCCACGCAGATGTCGCCCACCGTCTCCCGGCCAACGCCCGCGCCCATCAGCGCCCCCAGAAAGTCCCGGTGGCTTGGGCTGTCCCCCTGAAAGAACGCGGCGCGCAGACACACGCAGGGGCTGTCTTCGCCGTAGAGACTGGCTTCGTCCAGATAGTCCGGCAGAAAAATCAGCATTTTTCGTTCCGCGTCCTCGTAGCCGCCGAAGGCGTGCAGACTTTCCTGCTCGCCGAAGAGATATTTTGCCATTTCCAGCTCCCGGGGGGAGAGAAAGCAGGTGGTGGCGGGGATATTCTTCCGCATTCCCGCGTTCATTTTGTCCCAGAGCTTCGCCAGAAGCAGCCGATCCTCGGCGGACTGGGCGATTTTTTCAATGTTGCTTCGTTCCATGCGATCACCAATGGTACTATACCACAACTTTTGCCGGGTGGGAAGAATTTTTTCTTGTATGATGGCGGCGGGTAGAGTATAATAGGGAAAAAGGAGCGCTTTTCGGCGGAAAGGAATCAGACATGGTGACAGGAATCATCGGCGCGGGGGCGTCGGGAATGGCGGCGGCGCTGGCTGCGGCGGAAAACGAAAGCGGGCAGGTCGTCCTCATGGAGCGGCAGGCGAGGGTGGGGCGCAAGCTTCAGGCCACCGGCAACGGGCGCTGCAATTTATCCAATCTCCACGGGACATCCGGCGGCTACCACGGGGAAAATCCGGGGTTTGCCGACTATGCGCTGGGAAAGTTCCCCCCAACTGCGGCGCTGGAATGGTTCCGGAGTCTGGGGCTTCTTACCGTGGCGGAGGATTCCGGGCGGGTGTACCCCTATTCCGATCAGGCAAATTCCGTGGTGGATGTGCTGCGGTTTGCGCTGGAAAAGCCGAATATCACGGTAAAGCTGGGATTTGAAGCGGAAAAAGTGAAGAAAGCGGCTTCCGGCTTCCGCATCATTTCCGGGGACGAGACGGTGAAGTGCGACCGGCTCATCGTCGCCTGCGGCGGCCTTGCGGGGACGAAGCTGGGGGGCAGCATGTCCGGCTATCAAATTCTGCGGAGCTTTGGCCACAGTTGCACCCGGCTGCGTCCGGCGCTGGTGCAGCTGAAAAGCAGCTGGAACGCGGTTACGAGTCTGAAAGGCGTCCGTGCCAACTGCCATGCGGTCATTCTACACGACGGAAAGCGGTTTTCCGAAAGCACGGGGGAGCTGCAATTTACCCAGTACGGTCTCAGTGGGCCGGTGATTTTCGAGGTGTCCCGGGACGTTTGTCAGGGGGGCGGCGAGTGGCTTTGCCGGCTGGATTTCCTGCCGGATATGGCGGAAGACGCCCTGATATCTGAGCTGAAACGGCGCAGAACAACAAACCTTCCCGTCTCGGAGCTGTTCACGGGAATCCTCCACAACCGCCTTGGCCGGGTGCTGACCCAGACGGCGGGGATTTCCGCGGGCGGGGCGGTTTCCGACCTTTCCGACGAGGAGCTGCGTCAGGCCGCCCATGCGGCGAAGGCGCTGAGCGTACATCTGACCGAACCTATGGGCATGGACAGCGCACAGGTGACGGCGGGGGGCATTCTCACGTCGGAATTTGATGAAACGACCATGGAAAGCCGCCTCGTTCCGGGGCTTTACGCCTGCGGAGAGGTCTTAGACATTGACGGCGACTGCGGCGGCTATAATTTACAGTGGGCGTGGAGCTCCGGCCGTCTGGCCGGACAGAGCGCCGGGAGGAACAACACATGATCCGTTTGAGCGATATTTCCCTGCCGCCGGAACACAGCGCCCACCAGCTTCCCTTTGAGGCGGCGCGGATGCTGCGCATCCCCAACTCCAAAATCCGCGGCGTGCGGATCGTCCGGCGGAGTGTGGACGCCCGGAAAAAGCCCAACGTGCGTATTATTTACACCATCGACGTGACGGTGGATGGCAGCGAAAAGAAAATTCTGAAACAAAGCGGCTGCAAGCGGGCATCCATCGCCCCGGTTACGCGGTACAAGCCGCCCAAATCCGCCTGTTCGCCGGAGAAACGCCCGGTGGTGGTGGGATTCGGCCCCGGAGGGATGTTTGCCGCGCTGATTCTGGCGCTGGCGGGCTGGAAGCCGCTGGTGCTGGAACGGGGAGAGGATGCCGAGTCCCGCCACAAGAAGGTGGAAAAATTCTTCCAAACGGGCGAGCTGGACACGAAAAGCAACGTCCAGTTCGGCGAGGGCGGCGCGGGAACGTTTTCCGACGGCAAGCTGAACACCGGGGTCAACAACCCCAGAATCGGCTGGATTCTGGAACAGTTCGTGGCGGCTGGGGCAAGGGAGGATATTCTCTATGACGCCAAGCCCCACGTAGGCACCGACGTGCTGCTGACCGTGGTGCAGAATCTGCGCAAACGCATCATCTCTCTGGGCGGCGAGGTGCGGTTCAACACGCAGGTCACCGGCCTGTGTACGGAGAACGGACGCCTGACCGGACTGAAAATCGCCGACGGGACGGTCATTCCCTGCGACCGGGCGGTGCTGGCCATCGGACACAGCGCCCGGGACACCTTTGAAATGCTGGACGCTTCCGGCGTTCCCATGGAGCCGAAGCCCTTCGCCATGGGCGTGCGCATCGAGCAAAAGCAGCGGGACATCGACATTGCCCAATACGGCGGCGAAAACCCCGCCCTGCCTCCGGCGGACTACAAGCTGGTGGAGCATCTGGATGGGGAGACGGTGTACACCTTCTGCATGTGTCCGGGAGGATACGTGGTGGCGGCGGCCAGCGAGGAGGGCCGGGTGGTTACCAACGGCATGAGCTATGCCGACCGGGACGGAGAAAACGCCAACGCGGCACTGCTGGTGACGGTGAATCCCACTGATTTCCCCTACGAGGGCAACCTCGGCGGAATGCGCTGGCAGCGGGAGATCGAGGGAAACGCCTACCGCGTCAGCGGCAGCTACCGCGCCCCGGCGCAGAAGGTGGGAGATTTCCTCGCGGGAAGACCGAGCGTCGGGGCAGGGCGGGTGACGCCGACCTACCGTCCGGGGGTGACCTGGTGCGACCTGCACGACGTGCTTCCCGGGAAGATCACCGACGCCATTGCCCAGGCGCTGCCCCGGCTGGACGGGAAGCTGAGAGGCTTTGCAGACCCGGACGCGGTGATGACCGCGCCGGAGACCCGCAGTTCTTCCCCGGTGCGGATTATCCGGGATTCGACCCGGCAGTCTTCCCTTCGGGGGCTGTACCCCACGGGAGAGGGCGCGGGCTACGCCGGGGGCATCATGTCCGCGGCCATCGACGGCATTATGACGGCGGAGACAATCATTATGGAGGAAAACTATGAACGAGAAACAGATCAACAAATGGCTCCGTAAGCGTTTCAGCCCCGTTGGCTGGACGCTGGTGGGATACTATGTCCTGATGAACATTCTGGTTTCCGTGGCGATGCTGCGGGATGTGATCGCGGGATACCTGAATGCTTTCATAGAGGGAAACGATCAGTATGTGCCGGACGTGTCCGCTCTGACCGGAAACGCATGGGGGTACATCGCCGCCGTGGCCGTCGCTCTGGTGATCCTGTACGCATGGAAGGGCAGAGAATTCTGGGGCGGGAAAGTGCTGAGACGGGAAAAACCCATGAAACCGGGAACTTTGCTGTGCATGGTGTGCCTGTGCGCCGGAACGCAGATGGTAAATTTTGTCTGGATCAATCTTCTTGAGCTGGTGATGAACTGCTTCGGCCGGTCTGCCACCGGGACGCTGGACGCCGTTTCCGGCAGCTCGGACACCGTCAGCATGTTCCTGTACGCATCGTTTCTGGCACCCATTTCGGAGGAGCTGATCTTCCGGGGCTTCGTCCTGCGGTCGCTGCGGCCTTACGGCAAGCGGTTTGCCATCTTGGGTTCCGCGTTCCTGTTCGGGCTGTTCCACGGGAACCTGCTGCAAACGCCCTATGCGTTTCTGGTGGGACTGGTGCTGGGATATGTGGCGGTGGAGTATTCCGTCGGCTGGTCCATGGCGCTCCATATCTTCAACAATCTGGTGCTGGCAGACCTTCTGAGCCGTCTGACGGCAAATCTTCCGGAAGTGGCGGCGTCGGTGCTCGAGCTGACGATTTTCACCGGATTTTTCGCGGCGGCGGTGGCAATTCTGATCGCCAACCGTGCCCGGGTCCGGGCGTACATCCAGAGCGAGTGGATCGACCGCCGGTGCCTGAAATGCTTCTTTTTCAGTGCCGGTGTGATCGTTCTTACGGTTCTGATGGTAATAAACATGATGATAGCGCTGTCCGCATAATGCGGACAGCGCTATCGTCTTGGTTGACCAAAGTTAACCCCCAGCTATGCCGGGGGCAAAAGAATAGCTTCCAGCGAGGAGTAAAGCAGACAGAGAAAAAACTCCCCATTATAGCAGAAGTGGTTTGCCGACCACACAACTACGATAATGAGGAGGTCTCTCTCGTGAAAGAAGCGTAGGCTCGACCGTCGGAAATGCTTGATGATATCCTGATGCCAAAACCCAGACTGCTGAGAGAAAAAGCATAAAAATTCGGACACAGTTTTGCAGCTGTACGGGTTGAATTTGTTATTGGCGGAAAAATGACGGGATAAAATCTATGGCCGAAAGAGCTGCGAAACTTTTTACACAAGAAAACCGCCGCTTTCTCATAAAAGCGGCGGTTTTCTGGAGCTAGTGACCTGACTCGA
>OHOO01000300.1_pt1 | contig 11211 bp, 7 predicted proteins | sample 1569891 | NCBI WGS metagenome assembly OHOO01 (sample SAMEA3879600, study PRJEB24766) | human gut metagenome | biome: human-associated habitat; feature: feces | place: USA | collected 1985/1987
GGCAAAATGATGCTTGATTCGCCAATCTACTTTGCTTTCAAGCTGTCAATCATCAATGAAGCAATAAAAAACCGCGGGTCGTGCCTCACATATCAGGAAGCACGACCCGCGCCGTTATTGCCTATTCAGTTGCGGATTCCCTTAGTCCAGCAGCGCTTCGGACGCAACGCGCAGATCCGCATTCAGCTTCTCCGCGTCCGCCTTGTCGCTGGCGTTGGTGTTGACGTACAGCTTGATCTTCGGCTCCGTGCCGGACGGACGCACGCAGACCCAGTTGCCCTTCTCCAGCTCGAAGTACAGCACGTCGGACTTCGGCAGACCCGTCGGTTCGACCTTTCCGTCCGCAGTGCGCGTGCCCTTCAAATAGTCGCGAACCGCCGTGACCTTCATGCCGCAGAGTTCCTTCGGGGGATTCTCGCGCAGGTCCTTCATGATTTCCTTCATGCGGGTCAAGCCGTCTTTGCCCGGAAGCGTCTTGCTGACGACCTTTTCCACAAAATAGCCGTATTCGCGGAAGATGGACTGCACATAATCATAGAGCGTGATGCCCTGCGCGGCGCAGGCACAAGCGACCTCGGCAATCAGCAGGGAGGCGTTCACGCCGTCCTTGTCGCGCACGAACGTGCTGGACAGGAAGCCGTAGCTCTCCTCGAAGCCGAAGAGGAACGTGTGAGAGCCGGTGTCTTGGAACTGCTGAATCTTCTCGCCGATAAACTTGAAGCCCGTCAGCGTCTCGAACATCTCCACGCCGAAGGAAGCGGCAATTTTGTTCGCCAGCGATGTGGACACGATGGACTTCACCGCCGCGCCGTTCTTGGGCAGTGTTCCCTGCTTCTGCTTGGTGGAGAGGATGTAGTGCAGCAGCACGCAGCCGATCTGGTTGCCGGTCAGCAGCTGCCAGTCGCCATTGCCGGTCTTGACGGCGACGCCAAGACGGTCGCAGTCGGGGTCAGTGGCGAAAATGACCTTCGCGCCGACTTCATCCGCCAGCTTGATGGCAAGGACGAACGCGCCGGGGTCTTCCGGGTTCGGCACCTTGACGGTGGAGAAATTCGGGTCGGGCAGTTCCTGCTCCTTGACGACGGAGACGTTGCTGATGCCGACTTCGCGCAGGATGCGGCGAACCGGCACGTTGCCCGAACCGTGGATGGGCGTGTAGACGATGGAGAGCTTGCTGCCTTCCTCGGCGAGCAGCTCCGGCTGGATGCACAGCGTCTTGACCTGCGCAATGTAGTCGTCATCGACTTCCTTGTTGCCGATGATTTTCAGCAGTCCCTTCGCCTTGGCTTCTTCTTCATCCATCAGCTTGCAGTCGGTGTAGGGGGTAGAACGGATAAACGCGGTGATTCCGTCCGCGGCTTCCGGGCCGACCTGCGCGCCGTCCTCGGCGTAGACCTTATAGCCGTTGTACTGCGGCGGATTGTGGCTGGCGGTGATGACGATGCCGGCGATGGCGTGGAGGTGGCGAACCGCGTAGGACAGAATCGGGACAGGACGGAGCGCATCAAACAGATACGCCGGAACGCCCTCCTGCGCCAGCACGAGCGCCGTATCGCGGGCAAACTCAGCGGAGAAGCGGCGGCTGTCATACGCAATTACCACGCCGCGCTGCGCTTCCTGCGGATTCTGCAGCAGGTACTTTGCCAAGCCCTTCGTTGCCCGGCGGACGTTGTAGCGGTTCATGCGGTTCATGCCTGCGCCCAGTACGCCACGCATCCCCGCTGTACCGAAGGAAAGCTCGGTATAGAAGCGGTCTTCGATTTCCGCAGGGTCATTCGCAATTGCCTTCAAATCGGCAATCGTATCGGCATCGGCGGCAAAATCATGCAGCCATTGTTCATAAGCGGTCTTGACGTCCATAGGGGTACTGCCTCCTTATTTTTTCGCGTCCGCAGCGAAAAAATCTGCGGGACACGTTCGGTTAGCTGTCTTTATTATACCGTTCTCCGCCCGATTTTTCAAGGTGGACGTGCGAAAAAAACAACCGTTCGGCGGGAAAAAACGAAAATTTCGCCACAGAAACCGTCTTTTCGATGAACATTTTACATTTCCAAGGGGCGTGCACCTTGACAGAAGGGGCTGTTAACGAGTAAAATAGGATAGGGTATGTGGTTCCATTTCCAAGGGAAGTGGACAGGCATGATTTCTGCTCGATGCGTCCGCCTTTTCCGGCGCATGGCGCGGAAGGAGGAAGGGCGGCTGTGCGCTGCCCGATGGGGATATGATGAAGAAACGGATTTTTGCGCTTTTCTGTGCTCTGCTGATGCTGACGGGACTGGTGAGCATTGCCGGGGCGGAAAGCACCGCCAGCACACTGCCGATTAAGGTGGAACTGGATTTCTCCAAGTACCAGTTTACCGCACCGGAGGAAATTACCGTCACGATTCGCGTGACGAACGTAACGGACGAGAAGTTCACGTCCCCCGTGTCGGTGCTTGACCCCAACGGCAGCATCATCGAGGCGTTCGGCACGCCGCTGCTGGACGCGGGCGCGAGCCAGAGCTGCACGATTGCGTGGAACGTGACGCAGGCGGATTTGAACGCCGGACAGCTGGCGTTCCGCGTGCGTTATCCCCGCAAGGATGAAAACGGCATCGTTTCCAACGCGAGCAACAACTTTGTCAAGCGCATTTCGCAGGTGCAGGCAGAACCGGAAATTCAGGTCAGCCGCACCATCACGCCCGGTATCGCCCGCAAGGGACAGGAAGTGAGCGTGGTGTACGAAATCCGCAACGTCGGTACAGTGGATGTGACGGGCGTGCGCATCAAGGAATCCTCCGCTGTTTCGTCGAACACGGCGAGCATCGGCGCGATTCCGGCGGGCGAGAAGAAGTCGCATACCTTTACCGTGACGATGGGTACGAAGAACATCACGTCCAACGCGACCGTCACCTACTCCGCGGGCGGCAAGAGCTACACCGAGAAGGTGGCGGATGCGGCCATCAAGTACGGCACGGTCAACCTGACCGCAACGCTGACCGCCGATCGCAAGGGCGGCAATGTCGGCGATGAAGTCAAGCTGACGCTGACGCTCAAAAATACGGGCAAGAAGAACATCACGGGCATCACCGTCACTGACCCGACGCTGAACACGGTGTTTACCGATGTGACGGTGGACGCGGGCAAGACGGTCAAGCTGGAAAAGACCATCACCATGACCGAAACGGCGGAATATCAGTTCACCGTGACGGGCATGGAGGGAACGACCGGCATTGAAACGGCGACGGGCCGCCTGCCGCTGACCGCCATCGACCCGGCGAAAGCCCCCAGTCTGACGGTGGAAACGACTGCCAGCACGGATGTTGTGTTCACCCTGCCGTCGGTCATCCGCTTTACCACCACCGTGACCAACACCGGCAATTATGACGCGAAGAAAATCACCGTCTCGTCTTCGGGCGTGACGCTGGCGAGCATTGCCCTGCTTGCGCCCGGCGAGTCCTTCACGACGATGCGCGACGTGCAGGTGAACATGGTGGGCAAATTCCGCTTCGACGCGACGCTCAGCAACGAACTGGGCGAAGCGACGACCTTTGAGGGCAACATCATTCAGGTGCAGCAGGCAGCGCCGACGAGCGCGCCGACGCAGGTGCCTGTCACCACGCCGCAGCCCTTTGTGGCGGAGGAGCTGCCCACGGAGGACACCTTGCCCGCCGTGACGACCTTCCAAGGTGTGCTGACGACGCTGTACTACATCTTCGCGGTGCTGGCGGTGATTTCTGCCGTGCTGCTGGCAGCGAGCATCGCCGGGCGCGTGATGAATCGCCCGAAGGATGGGCAGGAGCAGCTGCAGCTCAGCGAACGCCGCAACTACACCGAGGAAGTGCCGGAAGACGAGCGCGTGATGATTGCGGACGAAAGCGAGAATGCGCCGGAAGCCGAGGAAAAGCCTGAAACGGCAGAAACGGCGGACGCAGTGCAGACGGCGGACGACGTGGCAGCAAACGAAAAGCCCGCAAGCGCCGAGGCGCAGCAGGTCTTTACCGCGGACGATATGGCGGAAGACGGCGATGCCATGGAGGACGCGAAAGCGCAAATCTACGGCCGCAGCAAGCGCGGACGCCAGTAATACGGATTTTTTTGCCCCGGTCAGCAAGAAAACAGCTGACCGGGGTTTTGTGTCACTTTGTGACGATTTCGTAACATTTTTCGCGAAGAGCATGTTTTTCTTTGCTTTTTGCGCGGAATATGGTATAATAAGAAACTGGTTTATCATCCCTCGATGCAGGTGGAAAATCGGGGATGACATTCGCCTGACGAGGAGGACGAAACTGTGTTTGACAAGCTGATGAATTCCTACTACTACGGCAAGAGCGGCAAGGGCGACTACACGCCCGACGACCTGCCGAAGAACCGCTGGCAGCTGTTCATGGAGATGCTCCGCACGCGCATGAGCGGGCTGTGCCGCATGAACCTGATGTACTTCGTGGCGTGGCTGCCCGCGATGATTGCGATTGCGCTGTGTGTCGTCAGCTTGATTATGACGCTGGCGGGCACGGTGCAGGTGGACGAGACGGGCGCTGTGCTGGATACGATTGACCAGACAGCCCTCCGCGAAGCCATGCAGACCAGCAGCGACATGATTTTTGTCACGCTGCTGATTCTGATTCCGTGCATCGCGATTACCGGCCCGTTCACGGCGGGACTCAGCTACGTCACCCGCAACTGGGCGCGCGACGAACACGCCTTCCCGTGGGCGGATTATAAGGATGCCATCAAGGCAAACTGGAAGCAGGGGCTGCTCGTCAGCACGATTACCGGCTGCGTGCCGTTCCTTGTCTACATCTGCTGGCGCTTCTATGGTGATATGGCGGTGGGAAACGCCGCGTGGGTCATTCCGCAGATGCTGATTCTGATGCTGGGCATCCTTTGGGCGCTTGCGGTGACGTATATGTACCCGATGATGGTGACGTATCAGATGAATTTCCGCACCATCATCCGCAACAGCTTTATCCTCGCGGTCGGGCGGCTGCCGGGCAGCGTGGGCATTCGACTGCTGCACTGCGTCCCGACGGTGCTGTTCACCGTGATTTTCCTGCTGACGCTTCAGCCGTGGGTACTGATGCTCCTGTTCGCGTACTACCTCATCTTCGGCTTCGCGTTCAGCCGCTTCATCACCGCCAGCTTCACCAACGCGGTGTTTGACAAGTACATCAACTCCCGCATTGAGGGCGCGCAGGTCAACCGCGGCTTGTCGCAGGAGAATGACGACGATGATGATGATGACGACGAGCAGGAAGAAGAACGCGAACTGAAGCCGTGGGAAAACGGCTACACGGACAAGCGGTAATCCGCATGAAGCGGGCGCAGGGTGTGCAAACTACTGCTATACGCTATAACAACCTGCAATAAAGGGGAGACCGAAGGGGTCAAGGGGGCGAACGGAAAGCCCCCTGTCGCTCCCGCAGGAGCGAAACCTCCTGCCACAAAAGAAACCAAGCAACAAAGAACTACTGACAGCAGGGCAGCGTTGCCCCAAAGAAGCGCCATCTCATTCATGGGGATGATCCGGTTTCGACGGGGGTTGTCGAGGGCGGGATAAGCGAGCCGTGGCCCCTGACCACGATAAAACGGGGAACTTAAATGTAACTGACAATAATCAGTACGCTTTCGCTGCCTAATTAGGCGCGACGCTGGCCCGGTCTGCCCGCTTGACCGGTTCCCAGCGCCATTCAAGCGGGGAACGAGCGCATGTAAGCTTTGCCATGCGTCCGTAACATGAAGCTACCAATCGCTGAAGCCTGACTGCGGGCGTCATCGTGCGGGAATTTCAAATCACAGTCTGCGCTCGGAGAAGGTCCTGCAAGCGAGCCTTCGGACAGGGGTTCGACTCCCCTCATCTCCACTTCTTCACCGCGATTCCCAAGAGGAGTCGCGGCACTTTTTTGTTTTTTGGGAAAAACGGCTGCGAATCAACTATCAATTTCAGCTGTATTGTGCTATAATGGAAGCGAAAACGGCGGAGGGGGAACGGAAAATGAAAAAGCTGCTTGCTGTGTGCCTGATGGCGCTCGTTTGCTGGGTTTGCGCGGGGTACGCGGAAGAAACGCGGGTCGGCGATACGGTCATTTTTGGGCAGTATGAGCAGGAGGGCAATCTTGATAACGGCAGTGAGCCTATTGCGTGGCAGGTGCTGGATGTGCAGGGCGGGAAAGCGCTGCTGATGAGCCGCTATGCGCTGGACTGCCTGCCGTTCCATGACGAAAAAAACGATGCCGCGTGGAATCAAAGCGCGCTGAATGCGTGGCTTCAGGCGGATTTTCACGCGGCGTTCACGGATGCTGAGTGGGCGGCGATTGCCCCGGTGACGCTGGCGGATACGGCGGCGGATGGAAATCCGGAATGGCAGAATACGGATGCTGAACCGGCGGAAACGCACGTTTTCCTGCTCAGCTACGCGCAGGTGATGCAGTATCTTCCGGAGCAGGAGCAGCGGAAAGTCAGCGGCACGGAATATGCCCGGTCACGGGGCGCGAAGTTTCTGGGCTTTACCACCATCGGCATCGGCGAAACGGACTGGTGGCTGCGCTCGCCGGGCAAGGAAAGCTACGACGCGTGCTTTCTGGATGTCCGCGGTGCGGTCGGAACGAAGTGCGTGACGGAAAAACTGGGGGTTCGCCCGGCGCTGTGGATGGACTTGTCCGCCGACCGCAATGCGTTCCCGTATGAACAGCAGGTTCAGGCAAAGCAGTTTGCGGAGCAGGGGGATTATGCCGAAGCCACCGCCCTGCTGGATACGCTGGGCGACTATGCGGGCAGCGCGGCGATGGCGAAGGAGTACCGCTATCAGCAGGCGCAGGCGGAAGCGGCAAGCGGAAATTACGATGCCGCGATTGCCCTCTACACGGAACTTGCGGGTTATGCGGACAGCGACGCGCTTTGCCGCGCAAGCCGCTATGAAAAGGCAGTGGCGGCGCAGGAAGCGGGGGATTACGCGGGCGCAATGGCGCTGTTTGCTGACGCGGGACAGTACGCCGACAGCATGGCGCGCCTGCGTGAATGCTGCAAGCAGCAGGGCATATCCATCTATTACTTCTCGGAAGATGCTGTAAATGCTGGGGTTGACACGGGCTATGCCAAGCAGGATACCATCAGCGGTGACGACAAGCACTTTGGCTGGCGGCTGGGAAGATTCTTCCTGACGGGCTTCACCCGCGTGACGGCGGACGAAAATCAGCAGCCTGTTTTCATCAAGACGCTGGGCGATTCTGTTACCCTGTGGTTTGATTTGGAGCAGGATATCGACGCGCTGAACGGCAACGCGCAGCTTTCTCTCGCGGCGGATGCGAACGGCTATGACCAGCAGTTCGGCATTCCCAAAACGAACTTCGGGCGCGGGACACTGATTGTCCGCCACACGGATTATCAGAATGCCAAAAATGAACCGGCGGTTTATACGGATTATCTGCTGGCGAAAGGCACAACGGGCGCGAATACACGCATTGTGCTGCACGAAGAGGGCGACTACGAGGTGGCGCTGGATTACGAGGTGCAGGACAGCGAGTTGACGCACATCACCAGCAAATTTGGCAATTACCGGATTTTCCTGCGCTTCTCCATCCGCAACGGCAACTGCATGGTCTACCCGTTTGACCTGCTGACGGGCGCGGAGCTGCAGAACACATCGGTCGCGGAGGATGGATTCTCGCTGGATTTGGCGCGCTCGCGGTATCTGGACATCAACGTTCGGCGCGCGGTGCTGGTGGAAACGGCGAACGGCGTCATCGAGGATGAGCGCTTCAACCGCCCCGCGAAGGACGGCGACCGCTACACGCAGGAGGGCATATACACCATTTCGGTCAGCAACCGATACACGGGCGAATCCACAACAAAAACGATTTTCGTCGGCTCGCAGGAGCTGCTGGAGACGTATGTGCGCAACGGCTTTTCGCTGGAGCGCCTGAAATGAGGGGAATGCGGATGAAAAAGCTATGTTCGCTGCTGCTGGCGCTGGTGCTGCTGGCGGGCTGTGCGCTGGGTGAAAGCGCACCGGAATTCCGCCGGATGGGGGATGCGGCGCTGCTGCCGTATCTGGAAAACAGCCTGTACGAACAGCTGGTGTCCGATTTGGACAGCAGCGACTATTTTGTGGAAAACGTACAGGCGGTGTACATCTCTCAGGAGTATCTGGACGAGCTGGCGTTCAACTCGCAGGAGAACGTCTACTTCGGCTATACGCTTTCCGAATTAAACGCGCAGTTTCAGGGCGAAAAGTACATCTTCACCCTTGGTGAAAACAACGAGACGGTCGTCGTGCCGTGGACGGACTACGATGATGCCTACGACCGCGTGATTCGCAACGTGGCAATCGGCACGGGCGTGATTTTGGTGTGCGTGACGGTCTCTGTTGTGTCGGCAGGCGTGGGCGCACCGGCGGTCAGCATGATTTTCGCGATGGCAGCCAAAGACGGCGCTGTCGGCGGTCTGCTTGGCGCGGCGAGTTCGGGCGTGCCAGCGTTCGTCGCGACGGCTGTCCGCACGGGCGACATGCAGCAGGCGGCGCGCGAGGCAGCCTTGGCGGGCAGCGAGGGCTTCAAGTTGGGTGCCATCGGCGGCAGTATTTCGGGCGGCGTGACGGAGGCGGTCGGGCTGAAGGGCGCGATGCTGAATGGCTTGTCCATGAACGAAGCGGCGCAGATTCAGCGCGAATCGGGCTATCCGCTGGACGTCATCAAGGGCTTCCGGACGATGGAGCAGTACGAGGTCTGCCAGAAAGCGGGGCTTGTACCGAAGATGGTGGATGGCAAGATGGCGCTCATCCGCCAAATCGACCTCGATTTCGTGGACGAAAAGGGGCAGACGAACTTGACGCGGATGCAGAATGGCTTGGCGGCGCTTGACCCGGCGACGGGGGAGGCGTATCAGCTGCACCACATCGGGCAAAAGATGGATTCGACGCTGTCCATTTTGACGGAAGCGGAGCACATGCAGAACGGCAATAATCAAATTTGGCATTTGTTCGGAGAAGCATCGAAAATCGACCGCGGGGTGTTCGATAAGCAACGTGCAAGTTTCTGGAAGGACATGGCGGAACTGCTGCAAGGAGGATTCTAATGAAGACAATCGTTGACCTGCTTCGTGCGCAGCCGGCGTTTATTTCGGCAAAAGCCCCGACGGCGCAGGAGGTCACGCAGGCGGAGCAATCGCTGGGCGTGACGTTCGCTGCGGATTACCGCGATTATGTGGCGGCGCTGGGCGTGGCAAGCTATGAAGGGCATGAGCTGACGGGCGTGTGCCCCTTTCCGCGGCTGAGCGTCGTTTCAGTGACGCAGCAGGAGCGCGCGGCGAATCCTGCAATTCCATCGGCATGGTATGTGCTGGAGCAGACAAACATCGACGACCTTGTGATTTGGCAGGACGCATCGGGGGCGGTGTATCAGGCGATTCCGGGGCGTGCGCCGGAGAAAATCAGCACAACGATGGCGGCGTATATCGCGCCAAAAGATGAATAGGAAAAACGCGCGCAGTACGAAATGCCGGAAAAGTGATTGCAAAAGCGGCGTACATGCGGTATAATGGGTGCAAATCCACAAAAGAAAGGATGTGCTTTGCATGAAATGTCCACGCTGCCGCAGCCGTGACGTGCGGGTGGAGCTGGTTCGCGAACGCCGGGCTATGCGCCACAGCTTGGCGTGGTGGCTGCTGATTGGCTGGTGGATATGGCCGTTCAAACTGCTGTTTCTGCCGGTGATTTGGTCGCAGGAGGCGGAGCGGAAGGGAAAGCGTCCGCCGCCCCGGCGCGACGAGATGGTGACAAGGAGCGTCGCGGTCTGCCAGCACTGCGGGCATCACTGGCGGGTCTGGTGAAAAGGGGAGCACTTCCTGTTTTGAATAGCAAAAAACGCAGGGCATCGCCGTTTTGACGATGCCCTGCTTGTGTTTACTTCATCAGGTTCATGCCGATCTGACGGCCGGATGCCAGCGCATAGCCGACACCGGAGCCGGAAGAGTAGGCGTAGGCGTACATCTCGCGGTTCGAAGTCTCGCCGCCAGCGTACAGGCCGTTAATGACCGAGCCGTCCTCGCGCAGGACTTGGAAGTCCAGATTCGTCTTTACGCCCGCAATCGTGCCGCCCGTGCAGACGTAGATGCGCACCGCGTAGTACGGCGCCGCGTCGATGGCGGTCAGGTTGGAGGCGTCCTTGCCGAATTCGGTGTCGTTGCCCGTCGCGCAGGCGGTGTTGTACGTTTCAACGCTCTTGACCAGCGTGTCCGCGTCCACGCCCATCAGCGCGGCAAGTTCTTCGATGGTGTCCGCCTTGACGACTTCGGTGCCGTCCACCGCCGCGTCCAGCAGCGCAGCGCCCGCGAACTTGCTGTCGCCCAGCGCCCACGCGATGCCGTCTTCCGTGCGGCTCAGCGCGACGGTCGCCTGATAAGGCATGTAGCCCTCGTTGAAGAAGCGCTGCGCCTTGCTGTTGACAACCATGCGCCCCCACAGGTTCACGGACATGCAGAAGCCCGCGATGCTGCCGTTGCGGCTGGTCGAGCCAAGGGTGATGACATAGGGGTCGTTGTAGAACACGCCGCCGACGTCAAGCGCCATCTGCATCCCGTCGCCAGTGTCGCCCGCGCCCGCGGTGGTCAGGTCAATCCAGTCGGCGAACTGGGGCAGGTACTCGCGCATCATGGGTTCGCTCGCCGCGAAGCCGCCGGTCGCCAGCACGACGCCGCGGGAGGCGTACACGTCGTAGGAACCGCTTGCGTCCTGCACGGTCGCGCCGATGACGTCGCCCGCGTCGTTGGTCAGCAGCTTCGTGCCGGTCGTGCTCAGGCGCAGGTCAGCGTGGTCAATCAGCATGTAGCCGCCTTCGGGGTCAGCCGCGCCGGTTTCGCTGTCGATGACGTAATCCGGCACCTGATAGCGCCCGTTGGGGAAGAAGGGGTAGGTCACCCAGTGCGCAACGCCCTTGTCCTCCAGCCAGTTGACCGTTTCGCCAACCTGCGTGAAGTAGTTGCTCACGCGCTCGTAGGTCGGATAGCCGGGGTCTTTGCCCAGCACGCCGATGTCCGAATCGGAGGATGCTTTCCACTCCTCCAGCCAGACTTCGCTGTTCGGCTCCAAGCCGATGCTCTGCGTGTAGTAGGTGTTTTCCGCCGCGACGACCGCGCCGGAGACGGACGTAGAGCCGCCGAAGCGCGACAGCTTCTCGACCACCATCACGTCCTTCGCGCCGTTGTCCATTGCGGACATGGCAGCCGCCAGACCCGTGC
>OHOO01000304.1_pt1 | contig 11040 bp, 12 predicted proteins | sample 1569891 | NCBI WGS metagenome assembly OHOO01 (sample SAMEA3879600, study PRJEB24766) | human gut metagenome | biome: human-associated habitat; feature: feces | place: USA | collected 1985/1987
TGAATATCTTCTATGCAGCTCACGCTATGTGGGAAATTAATATGCTTACAAGAATTACCATCACACACGTTATGACCAGCAGTACAACGCCCAGAATAAGTTGTTTGCCCTTTTTCTCGTTCCGGGGAGCATCGTAATAGAAACTACCTGGAACAGACACTTCGCTTTCGTCCATGGTTTCTGATTCTTCATCTTTGGAATTATACAGATTCAACATTGCCAGTGGATCTTGCTGTTGCATGATCCTGTCAACAAAATCTATAACATTCTCTACATCCTGCTCTGTGCATACCTGATACTCGCTTACATTGTGCGCCAGGGTATTTCTAGTCCGTCGCAGCCCTCGCAATTTTCGATAGTCCTGTGCCCAGTGAGGAATCGTTTTTTTGCCCTCAGAAAATTGACACTCCATATCCTCCAAATACTGCCTGATACCATCCCGACAGGAATACATATCCGAGCAAAGGCGTTCCAGGTGCTTGTATTCCTCAAAGAACTCATTGTCCAATTGCGTCATTATGTACCCCTCTTTTTCTTGCGGCATGGAATCGATACTCTGTCCACAGCTCCAAGACCATGGGCATGAAGCATAGTGCCAGATATCCAATGGCTGTTACGATACCAATTCCATTTAGGGGCCGCCAGATAATCCTGGGATTGTACCACATCTTACTGGCTCCCAAAATCACACCCATTGCGGTCAGGGTAATACAGCTGAACAGTGCGATTACAAACGCTCGGTCCCGGTTATCAAAGCGGTATATAGAGAAAGCCGTCCGGCCCCGGAGGAGACTGCCGCGGGAGCGCATGGAGTCGGATTCCAGGGCAAGGGCGGAGATCATCCAGGTAATCAGCATGGAGAATATCCGCAGACAATTGACAAGCCTCTGGAAGATATTTCCTTGATTGCTGCCCCGGCCAATGCCTTTTTGGGCGAGATTGATTCTTCCTGCCTCCTGGCCGATTCTGGGAAAGAGGCGCAATAGGATGGTGAGGAACAGGGACAGCAGTGGACTGACCTTTCCGAACAGGTACACCAGGGTCTGTAACAGTAATTAGGCATGAAGCAGAAAAATCCCCGTCATTGCTTACCGCTGTGACTGTTGTCATGCCCGCTGTCAGCGGAGTTACAACGCCGTCTACCACAGTAGCGACTTCTGGATTAGAACTGCTCCATGCAATTGTTTGGTTATCTGCATTTTCTGGCACGACTGTAACCAGCAGTTGAATCGGCTTGTCCTCAATCGTTAAATGAATTTCCGATTCGCTTAAGTAAACCCCAGATACCGAAACAAATTCATTTTCAAAGCCTTCGTTGGAGGCATCCGATGGCTCATTATTAGTTGTCCCCTCCAAAATTGGAGCGACATCGCTTTTATTAATTTCCAGCTCATCCTGCTGTTCCAGATGCACATCATTGTCAGCAGTTCCTGAGATATCGATATTTTCATCGATGCCTCCATCGCTGTCAGACAAGTCTGTGCTGTTTTGTGCAACTATTAAATTTTCGTTGATTCTCACCTGATCCTCCCGCACAGAAAATCCAATTTGCGGAAGCAGGCAGCGGAAAATCATGTCAATCCAGTTACCTCGCTGGATTTGTTCGCCCATATTCATCCGTCTGTCACCAGTGTACTTGATGGCATAGAGGATAGCTGGGATCATCATCGGATAGTTGTGATCATCCATACGTTCTCTCGTCATCATCACAGAAGATCCAAGCCCTGTTGTCTTATCCAACGCAACATAGTGATTCATCACCTGATGACAGTAGTGATAAATAATATAGCGTCCCTCAAACGTAAAGTCATAGATCCCGCTGGGGTCAGCTTTCATCCGATCCGGCATCATCCGAAAGCTCATGAAGTCATTTTTCTGGATTTCAAACATAATGGTATCCTCCTATATATCTTGTGAACCATACTGCATGATCCACTATTTTACTTGATTCCTACGACTCGCTGCTTACTTAGGAATAAAACGTCCCAACAAATTTCTCAAACTGTCGCTTGTACTTCCTCGCCACCTGTTCAGAAACACCACACCGTCTGGCCACTTCAGCAGTACAGGATGTCTTCTTTCCATCCATATAGTAGTCCATCAGCATCGGTGCCCACTTGTGCCACTCTGCCACTGACTGACGCAGCTGTGCGCAAGTGAGGCGGCTTACCGCAGAATCTGCAATATCTTCACTTTCAAGCCCCGCATTCGCTAAAATATCATCTTGCATGGTGAGCATGGACTCCACCGGGATATGCTCATACTGCTTTCTGTGTTGGAGGTTATCCCGAATCCTTCGCTGCTCCCGATCCCACTCCTGCCACGTCTCTTTGGTTGTTTCAATGAACATGCAGTCCACACCTTTGTCATCCGGAATAACATCACGGATAAAGTAGCGGCGCTGATCTGTGGGGAGCTTTGCGCATGCTCGGACAATCGCATGCCAGTTCTCCGCGGTTGTTTCTACCAGGCAGGTACTCCCGTCCAGCTGTTTCTCTTGAAGCAGATACGTTGTTCGCATTCCTATATCCCTCCTGCGCAAAATAAAAAAAGCCGGACGCAAAGACAGAGTATCCCTACTCTAACTTCACGCCCGACCTATGTTGTCATACTGTACATCACTACAATAGACCTTACTCGGTGTCATGATACGATTCCAATATGCACTTTTTCTTTGTTTACGGAGTACAAAGATTTATGAGACTGTTGCCCGCCAGATATATGTGCCCATATCCTTAACCGTTCTGTAGTCGAGCTTTCCCTTTGCCCTGCGCAGAGAAAGATTCACAACTGCAGTCCTGCCACATTTCTGGCACTTGAGTTCGACCAAACCGCTGGCTGCGCTCATTTTATAACACAATATGCGCCCGCAGGTTTTACACCGAACTTCCACTCGAATAGGTTGGTCTTCTTTTGAGACCATCTCAACCAACTCCTCTCCTGGCTCTGGCCTCCGCAATCAGCTCATTTCGCTCCAGTAATCCAAGCTGCTCCATCCGGAAAGATAACGCACTTCTGGATACCCCAAGCGCATCTGCCATCTCGCAAAAGCACTGATATTTGTATTCTGAGTATTTTCGGCTCAAAACTTTCACCTTATCACCCAGACCATACACGAACATAGCATCTTTCACCGCGTCTTCAGGAAGCAGGAGACACGCTGCCAATGCGTCTGCCTGCCATTCTTCCCAATCCTCAATCTTTCTCCTTGGCGCATTGTTTCGTCTATAATCACAAAGCACACGCTGATTCGGTCCATAAATCTCCGGATATAGACGATACAATATCTGGTGGGCACACTCATGTGCAATCGTGAAATTTCGGCGTCCCTTTGCCTTTGGGGAATGATTCAAACACGCCTCAATCAAAACTGTCTTACCGTCCAAAATAAAAATGGATCTTTCTTTGTTCTCATCGAAAATCGGAACCATCACTTCATCCGGCGCTGTCATTCCTAAGATCGAATGATCATAAGACAACTGGCGAAAGTAAACAGACAGCCCAAGCATTTCAGCTAACTCTATAGGATCAACTCGATAGCAAAGCCTTTTTGAAGGAATGTAGCGCAGTTTGTACTGATCTATGATTCGATTTGCAATCGCTTCAATATCTATTTTTGATAGATACGGCATAGCTTTCTCTCCCATTACCCAGTACTGATCCGCGGTTTCGCTACACATTGGGTAGCTGTTTCTCTGTTCGTGTTTCTATTATAGAACGTATGTTCATATTTGTCAAGAACTTTTTATGTCAACGCTACATTTTATGTTTTCTCGCTTTCGGAGCTGTCCTCCATCTGAGATGTTGGATCTCTTTTGCGCCTTTCTCTTGCTTGTCTTCTGGCCTGCAAATTATCTGGACGATAGCGGTCCGGGGGAGGCATTACACCACCTGCTCTACGGAACCCGTCCACCTTTCTGCCTACTTGGGATTTCTCTTGGACGGCCTGGTGCAGACGTGCTTTTGCACTGGCTGGCGGGATATCATACGGCACAACTTCTTCCGAGATAGACTCAAAAACCGCAACCCTCTGTGGGTATTTTCGATCCAGTGCTTGGAGTATTGTATCCTTACCCGCATAGTGAACGGGACGTGCAGCCTTATCTTCCAGCTCGCATTTTCCCATATTGAATTCTATTCCCCATTTTGTAAACAGCTTTAGCTTGGAAATAAATGGATGCGCGCCTGTTTTCATCACAATGAATGAGCCTGGACGCATCGACTTTAGCTCATCCGCGCTCATCAAAGGTCGTTCTGTCATCTGCAAACTTTCAGATGCGTTCTCATGACCCCGGCTTACAGAGCCGGTCATAACCGTTCGTGAGCCAAGTGCTTTGGAGATAATATCTGCTGTTTCGCTGGTTGGCGCAAATCCTCCGGCGATGGTCAGCTGGCAGTTGTCCTGAATAATTGCCGCTCCCTCTTTTCCGTAGTTCTTTTCAAGCTGCTGGTAACTCTGAATAATACTGACGATGCTCAGCTTTCTGGAGCGAGACGCACTATACATTACTTCTGCAGAGCTGATCGGCGGCAGGGAGCCAAACTCATCGCAGTAAAACATAACACGGTTATCCAGCGCCCCACCTTTTTCATCCGCTACAGTCAGAATTTCCCGGTACAGCTGCTGGATCAACAGTGACACCATAAAGTAAGTATTCGGATTTTCCTCTGGTAAGACAACAAACACGGCACATTTCTCATTGTCCCTTTTGGATACATTTCTTTGTATCTGGCCGCCTCTCTATGAAGCCGCTCCCATTCAGATATCGGCATGTTTCATCTCCTTTTCGATTCTAAATAATTGCATTTGCTTTTCATATAGCCAATAGAGGCGTCGTCCAGAGCCGCCTCCAAGTGCTTCATGTTCATGTATTTTTTGTTGCCCCACTGGGTGCCCGCTACATGGCGAAGGCGGGCACAGACCAGCATCAGGGCGGAGTTGCCGTCAGGGAATGTCCCCACCACGCGGGTCCTGCGGCGGATCTCACGGTTCAGCCGCTCGATCACGTTGTTGGTGCGGATGCGCGTCCAGTGCTCGCTGGGAAAGTCACAATAGGTCAGTGTCTCATCAATGCCGTCCTCGACCTTCTTGGCGGCCTCCTTCAGTTTCATGGCGTGCAGCTCGGCGACTACGGCTTTCGCCTTCTCGCGGGACGCTTTTTTGCTCTCCTGCGCGTGGATCGCCTTGAGCATTTTTGCCACAATTTTGACCTTGGATTTAGGCACAACAGAGAAAATGTTGCGGTAGAAATGTACCGTGCAGCGCTGGTATTTGACGTCCGGGAACACCTCGCCCACAGCCTCCAGCATCCCCATGCACTTGTCGCCGACGACGAGCTTTACGCCGTCCAGCCCGCGTCCGCGGAGCCATTGGAAGAAGCTGACCCAACTGGCCTTGTCCTCCTTCATGCCCTCGGCAGCGCCCAAAACCTCACGAAAACCGTCCTCATTCACGGCGATCGCCACCAAAACAGCAACATTTTCGTACTCTCCGCCCCAGTTGCGGCGCAGGTAGATGCCGTCCACGTAGACGTATGGATAGTGGCCGCCCTGCAAGGGGCGGTTGCGCCAATCCTCGATGTGAATGTAGGCTTTCTTGTTCAGCTCGCTGATGGTGGCGGGCGAGACCTTGCTGCCCCACAGTGCCTCGGTGATGTCCTCCACACGGCGCACGGAAACGCCTGCCAGATACATCTCGATGAGCGCCTCCTCCACGCTGCTCTCCCGGCGGCGATACCGCTCGATGATGGCCGTCTCGAAGGACACGCCCTTGAGCCGGGGGACGTGGAGCGTAACGTCACCGGAGGTTGTGGTAAGGTTTCTGTCGTAGTGACCGCTGCGGTAGCCCTGACGGGCCTCGCTGCGCTCGTAGCGGGCAGCTTGCGTCAGCGACTCCGCATCCAATGGACAGACCGAAGTTCCTGAGGCTTTTGGAAGAGCTTCAGGAAAGGGACACCCTCGTGGTGTGTAAACTTGATCGATTCGCCAGAACTGCCATTGAGGGCGTTCAAGTTGTGCGAGAGTTGTTTGAAAGAGGTGTCAGAGTTCATATTTTGAACATGGGACTTGTAGAAAACACATTGACAGGTAATTTGATTTTGACTGTCATGCTTGCGTTTGCCGAATACGAAAGGGGAACCATCGTTGAAAGAACGCAGACAGGAAAGGCAGTGGCAAGGCAAGACCCGAACTTCAGGGACGGCAGACCGAAGAAGTTCACGCCGGAGCAGATCGAACTTGCATTGTCGCTCCTGGCTCAGGGTAAGACCTACCGCCAGATCACCACCATGACAGGGATTAGCAAGAGTACATTGATAAGGGCGAAAAAACAGGGAGCAGATGCTCCCTGTTTTTTACAATTCAAGACGCTTAACGCCAAGGCGGTTTTCCATAATCTGAATGTAGTCTTCATTCATATCGCAAAGGATACTTTTTCTACCATTTTTCTTTGCGGAAGCACCAGTTGTACCAGATCCAGCCATAGGATCGAAGATTATCTCTCCTTCTTTTGTGCCCATCTGAATCAGCTTGTCGAATACAGCTTCAGGCTTCTGGGAGGGATGTCCTGTTTGCTCCTTTTTGCCAACAAAGCCAATAATAAGAGGGGATTCAATAACGCTCGGAGGGCCAGGAACATATCTCATTTTTCCTGAATCAAATTTCTCTTTCTGCTCAGGCGTAAGGAAATGCTCAGGATGCAAGGAACAACCTTCTCTCAAGAACTGCAAGCAAGCGTTTTGGCTTGACCTCCATCCTCTGATAACTGAAGGGCAGTTTTTGTAATACCATGTTAACCATGCTGACATTTTGAAATGAGGTGGAGCATAGCGGACATAGGGACCGATAACCTCTGGAAAACCCCATAAGTAAATGAGATTTGAAATGCAGGAAGTTTCATTTAGTAGTCTCTGAATAAACTCGTCATACTCGGCATCGGGTAAAACTCCACCAAAACCTTTGTTGTACCAAGGATCGAGCATTGTGCAATCAGTGTGGATGTTTGCTTCTTGCAATAATGTTATTGTACCAAATACATCGGCAGGAGGAAGGATGGCCACCCCATCTTTCTCCAACGCTCGAATGATTTTCTCTCTTATCATTAAGTTTTCACCTTTTACATTGTTTTAATAAATCCGAGATTTATAAGCCATTGAATATCATCAAATGGATCTACTGGTTTTTGCCAATAATTTTGTAGATTAGGAATCCTATCGAGTGCAATTCTAACCAAATCAGCTTGAGGCAGTCCCCAAGTGTGAGAATAACCCGCAACAATCAAATATCCAATGCCAGTCTCAATCGTTTGTCCATAGTTTGCGATCAAATCAAGGAAACAATACCGACGAACAATGGGTATTCTTTCGGGTTTGATTTTGAGATTGCCGCTCTCATCTGTGTTGATGCTGGCATTCTCAATGGAGAAATCAATCGCGGTATTGATTTCTTCCTGGGTATATCCTTCATCCAATAGAACTTGCACAATTTCATCTCTGTTGCCTGATGAGCGAAGAATTGCATGTTCAATTTCCAATGTAGTGACAAAGTTAATACCTTGTAGTTCTCTTCTTAACTTCAATGGTGCTGTTTTTATTTGGAAGAAATCCTTTGTGGTAGGCTTGCTTAACATCTTACGAAGGTCACCATTCAAAGAGGAATAATAACCTGCTCCGTCCAGATACTCTATAAAAACGGCTTGAGGGAATTTCCTGAGAGTAACAGTTCTGGAACTGTCGGTCTGATCGACAACTTTATGTGAAACACTGCCAGAGTCACCTGCGTAGAACTGACTTTGCACAAATACCTTTGCTCCGTCCCTTCTGGATTGATAAGGGACAATAAAATCATATTTACGCTTTTTGACTTTGTCATCGGCGGGCATTCCATCCAGAAGGTCGCCTATCTCAACATCCTGCTCGTTATAGTCGATACCAGCCTTCAATCCCCAATCATCCATGTAGCTCCGAAGCAGTGTTTCAGGGATATGACCCTGAGTAGCGGTTATCGATCCTCTGGATTGGAAGATGACAATTGAACTAATTAAGTAAGATTCATTTCCTGCTTGTTTTTGCAGGACATAGGCGTTGCCCAGACTCCAAAGCTGTTTAGCATAACCTGTATCAGAGATGATAAGTTCTACATAGCTACGAAGCAGCAATCTTTGGAAATCTTCTTGTTCTTTTAGCTGGATAATGAGATTTGTAACAGCCTCCATTTCGAGTGTTCTTGGAAGCTCTTTCATAACCCATCTTGAACGCTGTTTCTTTGGATATTCTCTGATATTGTGTGCTCGGCGAAGAAGAATAGGAAACTGACATTTTAGGTTATTATCCGTCTTTCCTGTTGCAAGCAAAAGCACATTGAAAACACAATCCAGTATTTCTTTCGCTTCTTCGGAGGTTTTAGCGTCAATAAGTTCAAGAAATCCACGAGAAAGGTTAGCGGCAAAGCAATCTACATACGAATTGAAGTGATTTGTAATCGAATCCAAGTAATCAAAGCCTCTTTTAAGAGCAGTTAGATTGACAAGGAATTGTGCAGTATCTCTTATTTCGCCTAAGGTGGGAGTAATCCATAAATCGAACTCTGACATTTTTTCTTCAAGAGTTGCGGAATAATCTCTAAGTTTCACAGAGTGTCCTCCTTTTGGGCATATTTTGAAGTATTATAACACATATTCACAAAAATGAATAGTCCGAAGAAATCAAAGACCATTTATTTTTTCCCTGAAGTATGGTAAAATACTTTGAAAGTGAACTTTCAAAAAGGAGTTTTCACAAATGGCTGATGAAATTGTCTACAAAAAAGTAACTCGAAAGGCTGATAAAGGCTTGGAAGGGAAGATCGTTGCCAAGCATGGTAAGCAGACCAACCAAAAGCTGAAGCCTTATGTGGTTCTGCAATACCTGCTGAAATACTCTGATGAAAACAACACCAAATCCGCTTATGACATCATCGGCTATTTGGAGGGCTGCGGCATTTCTGCGGAACGCCGCTCCATTTATCGGGACATCGAGGACATCAACCGCATTATGCTCATGCTCCAAGAGGACATTGACTTGGATGAAGCCGACAGGATGTTTGCCGAATCGGAAGAATCGGGCGATGAAGAAGAACTGAATGAACTGAAAACTGTCTTGTACGATAAGAACAAAAAGGGCTTTTATGTGCGGCAGCGGAAGTTTGAGGTTTCCGATATGCGGCTTCTGGCTGAGTGTGTCTACGCTGCCAAATTCATTGCGGAAGGACAAGCCAAAAGACTGGTGGATGTGATTTGTGATTTTGTCAGCGAGGAACAGGCTGTCAAAATCAAACATAACGCATTTCTGACGGATAGAGTAAAGACAGACAATCGAAGTGTGATGAACAACATCGCCGCCATCAACGACGCTATGAGCCGCCACCTGGACGGCGAACCCCACACACCTGAGAAGATCACCTTTAAGTACCTGAAGTATTCTGTCAGCGACATGAGCAAACAGGTAGAACGCCGCCACGGAGCCAGATACACACTCAGCCCCTTCCAGCTTCTTATCAACGACGGCAACTACTACCTTCTGGCATTTGATGATTACTCTCAGGAAATGAGAACCTATCGTGTTGACCGCATGAAGGACATCTGCTTCACAGGGGAGCCGAGGGACGGCGAGGAAGTGTTCAAACAGATCGACCTGAAAACATACACCAAGCGGGTTTTCTCCATGTACGGCGGCGAACAGCGGCTTGTAGAGATTCGTTTCATCAATCCGCTTCTGGACGCAGTGGTTGACCGTTTCGGTACAAAGGATGTCCAGTACGCTAAGGTGGACGATACCCACTTCAGCGTGACCGCAAAGGTGGAAATCAGCGACCAGTTCTTCGGCTGGATTCTGGGCTTTGGCAGCAAAGCAAAGTTATTGTACCCTGATGATGTGATTGTAAGATTCACAACATACTTAGACGGAATTCGGGGAATATACTATGAAAAAAGATGAATTTACACACATGGTTACACTAGACTGTGATTACGCAGACAAGAGAGAGCAAAAAATCCCCATTGATAAAAACATATCAAGAATGTTCAAAAAAGTAAGAGCCCAGGCGAAGGAGGAGCACTGTGCTGTGTGTGGAAAGCCCTGTTCTAGCTTTTGTAATTCTCACTCTGTTCCGCAGTTTGTACTTGAAAATATTGCTGAAAATGGAATTGTAATGAGGCCTTTACAAGGCGAGTTGCCAATAATGGGAAGAAATACTGGCATCAAGAAAGCAGGAACATTCCATATTATCTGTCACGACTGTGATAACACAATGTTTTCTGACTACGAAAATCCTGATGCCTACCGTTGTGCCCCCTCTGGGAAAATGCTAGCGCAATTAGCCGCAAAGGATAATCTTTTGATGATTGACAATCGAAGAAAAGAAATTAAACTGTATGACCTGTTGGAACGGAGATTTGAGAACTTTTGTAGCCCTGGAAGTGGGGAATCCATCGAAGAGATCGACCTGAGAGAATACCAAAATGGACTGAGATATGCGTTGCGTTCTTTGGATAAAGAGGACTCAGGCAGATATAATTTATGTTATTTTAGAATTCTCGACTATGTTGTTCCTTATGCTACTCAGACTGGTATAGCCCTCATTGTAGATTTAGAAGGCGCAATGATAAACAACATATATAATTTTTCAGAGGACTATAAAGAGGAATATCTTCACGTTGCAGTTTTCCCTTTGCGTGAAAAAAGTGCTATCATTATTTTTGTAGAGCGGGAGAATAAACGTTATCGAAAATTTATAAAACAGTTGAAGAAATTGGATGCTAACGACCAATTGGCCGTAATCAATTATATGATTTTTTGTTATACCGAGAATATTTTTCTGAATCCAACTACTTATGAAGCTATAAATCACGATTCTGGTTTTCAGGATGCGTGTAAAAAAACGGCAGTTGCTGCATCTCCGATTACAAAGCCTAATCCGCTTGAAAGAGCAATAGAATGTTATGATTTTTCTAAGGCAACACCGCATAAATACCAAAATCCGCATTATGCAATAGGTGCCAAATAA
>OHOO01000307.1_pt1 | contig 10991 bp, 12 predicted proteins | sample 1569891 | NCBI WGS metagenome assembly OHOO01 (sample SAMEA3879600, study PRJEB24766) | human gut metagenome | biome: human-associated habitat; feature: feces | place: USA | collected 1985/1987
GTCGGGCAGACGCACTTGGATTACGATTCGCTGACCGTGCAGCGCGGTGACACGCTGCTGACGCTGCCGAAGAAGGAGTTTTTCCTGCTCTTTAAGCTCCTGTCCAGCCCGATGCAGATTTTCACGCGCCGGCAGCTGATGGACGAAATCTGGGGCATGGATGCGCAGAGCGACGAACGCACGGTGGACGTACACATCAAGCGTCTGCGCGAAAAGTGCGAGATTTTCCCCGATTTCAGCATCGTAACAGTGCGCGGCTTGGGCTACAAGGCGGTCAAGAATGGATAAGCGCCGCATCATCCGCAAACCATACTCCTTCCGCGGGCGCATGATTGCGGCGCTGATGATTGGCTCGCTGCTGGCAACCGTCATCAGCCTGTTTCTCGCCTTCTGCGTGACGCACATCAACCTTTTGCAGGAACTGAAAGTGCGTGAGCGCGCCGTCGCCATCTACCTGATGGAACTGGAACAGCGCACGGAGCTGAAAACAGACGAATTAGCCCGCCTGATGGAGCAGAACGGCATCGAAGTTGCTATGCTGTCCGACGAGGATGTCGCTGCCCTGTCCGCGGGCACGCAGCGGGAGCTGAAACGCGCGGGCATTGCCTACGAATCGACGACGTGGAAATCGCAGCGAAATCCGGTAACGTATGTGCAGATGCGCACAGGCGTCCTTGCAATTACCGCTGGCGGCGACGGCAGCAGCTACGGCATCGCGTTTGCGCGCATTATCTTCGGCTCAACCAGCTTTCTGGCAGTCTTTGCGCTGATGGTGACGCTGGCATCCTACTGGATTTCCAAGCCCGTTCATGAAATCACGAATGCGACTCGCAAGGTCAAAGAGGGCGACTTCACCGTCAAACTGGATGCCGCCCACGCACCGGGCGAAATAGGGGAACTCATGCGTTCCTTTAACGCCATGACCGACGCGCTCAGCCGAACGTCCTACCTGCAGAAAGACTTCATCAGCTCCATCAGCCACGAATTCAAAACGCCGATTGCGTCCATCCGCGGCTTTGCGCGGCTGCTGCAAATGCCCGGCTTGACCGAGGCACAGCGGCAGGAATATGTGGACTTAATTGCGCAGGAAAGCGACCGTTTATCGCGCCTGTCGCAGACGCTGCTGCGCCTGTCCGCGCTGGAGCAGCAGTCCGCGCCCGCGTCGCTGACGGAGTTTTCGCTGGATGAGCAGCTTCGTCAGGTCATCCTGCGCTTAGAACCGACATGGAGCGCGCGCGGCATCAGCTGGCAGCTGGATTTGAACAGCGTTACCGTCGTGTCGGACGAAGAGCTGCTCAGCCACGTCTGGATGAACATCATCCAAAACGCCATCAAGTTTTCGCCGGAGAATGCAGTTATCGAGGTGCGCGTGTTCGCCACAGATACGGCGACCGTTGAGATTACTGACCACGGCATCGGCATGGACGACGCGACCGTGAAGCGCATTTTCGACCGTTTCTATCAGGCAGACCGATCCCGCAAGCAGGAGGGTGTCGGCTTAGGGCTATGCCTCGTCAAGCGGATTTTGGATATGCTTGGCGGCACAGTATCGGTTGACTCGCGCCCCGGCGAAGGCTCCACCTTCCGCATCCACGTCCCCTTCCGGCCCAAATATGATGAGGCCGCACACACTGGCGAAAGAGAGGGTAAAAGCCCATGAACACCGATTCGCAGCATCTTCAGCAGGTCAGCGAGGAATTTCAGCACATGGTGGAGGAATTTTTTCTGGTGCAGTCGCGCTACTCCGCCGCAATCAAGGAGATTCAGACGAAGCTGGAAATCCTTGATGACGAGTTCCAAATGCGTCATCGCCGCAATCCCATCCACCACATGCAGAGCCGGCTGAAAACCATCCAGTCGATGCTGGAGAAGCTAAAGCGTAAGAACTACGAAGTCAGCATCAACAGCGCCGTCAAAAACTTGCAGGATATTGCCGGCATCCGCGTTATCTGCTCGTATGTGCAGGACGTGTACACCATTGCGAACCTGTTGGTCAGCCAAGACGACGTGCATTTGGTTCGCATGGCGGATTACATCCGCGAGCCGAAACCGAACGGCTACCGCAGTCTGCATTTGATTGTCGAAATTCCTGTTTTTCTCTCTGAAGGGCGGATTCTTGTACCCGTCGAGGTGCAGATTCGCACGATTGCCATGGACTTCTGGGCTTCGCTGGAGCATTCGCTCCGCTACAAGGCGCAGGAGTACATTCCGCAGCACATTTCCGACGAATTGCAGCGCGTCGCGACGGACATTGAATCCCTTGACCAGCGGATGCAGGCGATTCACGATCAGGTGGACGAGCTGAGCGACGCGCGCAGTGACAACGCCACATAATATGATTTCCCGAGGTGAAGGCATGGAACAGTACCCGAAGAAACTGCCACCGCAGGTGGACAGCCGTCTGCGGCACAGTATCCTTGAAATGCCCATAGAAATCCGCAAGGCAAGCGGCATCGTGATTTACGGGCGCCGCATCAAGAGTCTTGTTTTTACGACCGATTTGGCGATTATCAAGAACTGCGACGCGGACGCGGTGTTCGCCGTCTATCCATTTACGCCGCAGCAGTCTATCAGCGATGCGATTATCAAAGCGTCCTATATTCCCGTTTTCTGCGGCGTGGGCGGCGGAACGACGCAGGGGCTTCGCACCGTTTCGCTCGCGAAGGATGCCGAAGCGCAAGGGGCAATGGGCGTTGTGCTGAATGCGCCCGTATCGAACCTGAATCTGCTCGCGGTCTCGAAGGCGGTGGACATTCCCGTCATCATCACCGTGATTGACGAAGCGACCGACATTGGACAGCGGATTGCATCCGGTGCGTCGATTCTCAACGTCGCGGGCGGGGCGAATACCCCGGCGATTGTGCGAAAAATTCGCACAGAGTACCCTGATTTTCCGATTATCGCCACCGGCGGCAATAAGCCAGACACCATCGCCGCGACGGTTGCGGCAGGCGCAAACGCGATTACGTTTACGCCGCCATCCGCACAGGAACTGTTCAAAGCGATGATGACCCGTTATCGGGAAGAGTAAAAATTGCATAAAAGCCCGGCAATCAGCCATACTATCCGTATCAACAGGAGGTGTCGTTTGATGCTGGGCTTTCTTTCTGCAATTCTGGCAGGCGCGGCGATGAGCGTGCAGGGCGTAATGAACACGCGGCTTGGCGAAAAGGTGGGTACGCTGGAGACGAACGCATTTGTGCAGCTGGTCGGTTTTTTGCTGGCGCTGCTCATCGCGATTTTCTTCGGCAAAGGCAACATCCGGCTATTGCCGCAAGCGCCGTGGTACGCGTGGCTGGGCGGTGTACTCGCGCCGGTTATCACGCTGACAGTGATGTGGGCGATTGGCAGCCTGACACCAACGGTCGCGATTTCCGCGATTCTGCTCTCACAATTGACCGTCGCCGCGCTGATTGACGTATTCGGCTGGCTGGGCGCGGAGAAGATGCCGTTCTCGTGGGAGAAGTGGGTCGGCGTGGCGCTGATGGTGGGTGGTGTCATCCTGATGAAAATCAAGACGTGATACGGCGAACGCGCGGAAATCAGCAGGATTCCGGACGATTTTCCACGAACGCTTCTGACCCCTGCGACAAACACAGCCATTTTTCCTTGCAGGAGACAGGCAATCAAATGGCGAAACCTCCTGCGCAGAAAAACAGGAGGTACTTTTTATGCTGCAATCCATCCGCGATGGCGATCGGCTGATTGTGCGCATCGACGGCGAACTCGACCACTTCTGCGCACAGAGCGTTCGCCGCGACTTAGACGCGCTGCTGCTTGACCGCTCCGTCCGCACGCTGATTCTGGACTTCTCGTCGCTGACGTTCATGGACTCCTCCGGCATCGGGGTTGTCCTGGGGCGCTATCGGCTGCTGCGCGACCGGGGCGGGCACGTCGCGATTGTGGGCATGAACCCGCACATCGCTCGGCTATTCCACATGTCCGGGCTTGACCGGATTATCCGCCAGCTGGACAAGCATCAGGAGGCGCAAGCATGAGCCATCACAACGAAATGGAAATCCGATTTCTCTCCCTGCCCGAAAACGAAGCTTTCGCGCGCGTGGTGATTGCCGCCTTTGCCGTCCAGCTCTCCCCAACCGTCAGCGAAATTGCCGACATCAAGACCGCAGTCTCCGAAGCTGTCACGAACGCCATCGTACACGGTTACGAGGGCACGCGCGGCACGGTTATCCTGCGCGCAAGCATTGACGGCACGCTGCTGACCATTGAAATCAGCGACAAAGGGCGCGGCATTGCCGACATTCCGCAGGCGATGGAGCCGTTTTTTACCACGCACCCCGAACAGGAACGCAGCGGCATGGGTTTTGCCGTCATGCAGACGTTCATGGACGACCTGCACGTCACGTCCACGCCCGGTCAGGGCACAACCGTGCGGATGAAGAAGCGGATTCTGACGACGCCGATTATGTAAAAGAAATGGACTGCTCCGCATTTGAGAGCAGTCCATTTTCTTATGCTTTTTTCTGCTTGCGAATGTCAAGCACCGCGTCGAGGATGTCCTCAGCGAGCTGCTTTTTCGTCCGCAGCGGGTACTCGGTCTGGCTGTCCGGCGTGATGAGCGTGGCAATGTTCGTATCAACATTGAATCCCGCGCCGGGCTGGCTGACGTCGTTCAAGACAATCAGGTCAAGATGCTTGCTTTCCAGCTTCCGATGCGCGTTTTGGAGTAGGTTCTCCGTTTCCGCCGCGAAGCCGACGAGCACCTGCCCCGGCTTTTTCGCCGCACCGACCGCCGCGGCAATGTCCGGGTTCTCCACCAGTTCGACAACGAACGGCTGTCCGTCGTGCGCCTTCTTGTGCTTCTGCGGGTACGTCACGGCGAAGCGGTAATCCGCCGGAGCCGCCGCCTGAATTACAACATCCATGTCGGGCGCAGTCGTCGTAACCGCGTCGAACAAATCCTGCGTGCTTTCCACGCGGCGGATGTCAATGCCGTCCGGCACGGGCGCTGTTGTGCTGCCCGCAATCACCGTCACCTGCGCGCCGCGGTTCCTCGCCGCCTCAGCAAGGGCAAAGCCCATTTTGCCGGAGGAATCATTGGTCATGTAGCGCACAGGGTCAAGGCGTTCGCGCGTTGCCCCTGCTGTCACCAGCACACGCAGACCCGCGAAATCGCGCTTCGGGCAGAGCAGGGAGACAATCGCGCGCACAATGGTTTCCGGCTCACTCATGCGGCCCGCACCCGTATCGCCGCACGCCAAAAAGCCCGCTTCCGGCCCTGCAAAATGCACGCCGCGGGCTTTCAAGGTCTGCACGTTCTGCTGCGTCACCGCTGCCGTCCACATGCCAGTATTCATGGCAGGGGCAAGCAGAATCGGCGCTTTCGTTGCCAAGATGGTGGTGGACAGCATATCGTCCGCAATGCCGCACGCCATCTTCGCCATGATATTCGCCGTCGCGGGCGCAATGGCAAAAACATCCGCGCGTTTCGCCAGCGCGATATGCTCCACCTCCCACGTCTCCGGGCGCGCGAACGTGTCCGTGACGACGGGATGGTTGCTCAGCGTTTCAAACGTCAGCGGCTGCACAAACTGCGCCGCGTTTTTCGTCATGATGACGTGCGTCTCCACGCCGAGCTTGCGCAGACGGGAGACAATTTCGCAGCTCTTGTAAACCGCGATGCCGCCCGTTACGCCCAGCACCACATGCCGTCCGCGCACGTCGGGAAGGTCACAGCACATCGACGTCCTGATCCTCGTTTTCGTCGTTCGGTTCGTCGTAGGTAATCAGACCGCGGTTGATTTCCTCCACCGCCGTCTTAAGCGGCTTCATGCCTTCATTGTCCAGCAGGGGCTTGCTGCCGCCGATAATCTGACGGCCGCGCTTGCTCGCCTCCACCACGAGGGTATAGCGGGAATCAGCGTGCTTGAGCAGCTCCAGAACGCAGGGTTCGACAATCGACATAGGGTGTTCCTCCTTTTATGTTCAGCCGCAATTGCGGCAGGAAACGCTTTTATATGATACCTTACTCCGGGATTTCGACGGTATAGCGCGCCGTGTTGTAGCGCTCCGCCTCGATGATGCCTGCAATCCGCGCGGCACAGGCGGCTACGTCATCGTTGATGACATTGTAGCGGTAGTGATTTTTGAGGGCGATTTCGCGCACGGCAATTTTCTGCCGCATGGCGATTTGCTCCGGGGATTCCGTGCCGCGCCCTTCCAGACGGCGGTGCAGCTCTGACATGCTCGGCGGCAGGATGAAGATGCTCACGCAGTCCTTCTCGCGCGCAATCACCTGCTCCGCGCCCTGCACGTCAATATCCAGTACGACATTCTGTCCCTGCGCCAAGCGGCGGCTGACCTCGCTGCGGAGCGTGCCGTAGTGGTGGGCGAACACCGGCGCATACTCGATGAACTCATCGTTTTCGACGCGGCGCGCAAATTCCTTTTCCTCGCCCGGACGGGGCGAACGGGTCGTTGCGCTGACGGAAAAAACCAGCGAATCGTCATGCGCCATCAATTCCTTGATGACGGTGCCCTTCCCGGTGCCGGACGCGCCGGAAATGACCAGCAGCATACCCTTTCGTGCTTCACTCATGTTGCCATTCCCCTTCATGCTGGTATCACACCGCATTTTGAATCTGTTCGCGCATTTTTTCAATCTCGCTCTTGAGATTGACGACGTTCTGCGCCATTTGCGCGTCGGAGCATTTGCTGCCGATGGTGTTGGCTTCGCGGTTCATTTCCTGAATCAGGAAATCCATCTTTTTGCCCGTTTCGCCGGATACATCCAGATACGCATGCATCTGCGCGATGTGGCTCTCAAGGCGCGACAGTTCCTCGTCGATGGCGCATTTGTCCGCCATCAGCGCGACCTCCTGTGCCAGCCGCGCCGGATCAACGGGTTCAATCGGCAGACGCGCCAGCCGTTCGGTCAGGCGCAGCCGGTATTCCTCCACCACCTGCGGGGCACGCGACGCAATCTGCTCCCGCAGCGCCGCCGCCGCATCCAGATGCACTTGCAAATCATCCCGCAGATGTGTCCCTTCGCGGATGCGCATGTCCGTGAGGTGCTGCATCGCCAGCGCCGTCACTTCGCGGCACTGCGCGGTGAGTGCTTCTTCATCCAGCGCACGTTCAGTCACAGTCGTCACGCCGTCGATCTGCATCAGGCGGCTAACGGTCAGGTCATTCGCCGCGCCCGTCGCCGCTTGCAGCGTATTTGCCGCCTGCATATACGCCGCGGCAAGCGTCTCATCCACCGTCACATCGCTGTCAGAGCCGCTGATGCGCCGGAGTGTCAGCTGCACGTCCACATGTCCGCGGCAAAGCGGCGCAAGCGTCTTGCGAATCGTTTCCTCCAGGAAGGTCAGACCGCGGCCGAGCCGCATGGACAAGTCCAGAAAGCGATGGTTCACCGCCCGAAGCTCCACGGTCATCTCCCAGTCGCCCTGGCGAGATGTCTCCTTGCCATATCCGGTCATGCTCTGCATCCGGCAATCCCTCCCCTTCAGAAAATTTATTATACCACGTCCCGCCGCACTTTGCAAGTAGTTTCCCGTATTTGCGCGACTTCAGCTTTTTCGCATTGCAATCTTGACACGCAGTCGGCACGGTGTTATACTTTGGAACATCCGCGTATGTTTTTTCTTTGTTTTTCGCCAATTTGTCATGCGCAGGGAGGATGCAGCCCATGAAACTCGACCGGAAGAAAATGCTGCTCATCAGCTTCATGCTCTTTTCACTCTTTTTCGGTGCGGGAAATTTGATTTTCCCGCCTTTTTTAGGGCAGAACGCGGGCAGCAGCACCATCAGCGCCATGCTGGGTTTCCTCGCGACAGCGGTGATTCTGCCAGTGCTGGGCGTCATCGTTGTGGCGCGGTTCAACGGGCTGGAGCAGCTCGCGCAGCACGCGGGGAAGAAGTTCTCCCTGATTTTCACCGTCCTCATCTACCTGTCGATTGGGCCGGGGCTGGGCATTCCGCGCGCGGCATCCGTACCGTTTGAGATGGCGGTCGCGCCGTATCTGCCGCAGGACGCGAACATCCGCGTGTGGATGGTGGTGTATTCGCTGGTGTTCTTCCTGATTGCGCTGTGGCTGTGCATGACGCCGGGCAAGCTCGTCAGCCGCATCGGGAATTTTCTCACGCCGTCGCTGCTGATTCTGCTCGTGTTTCTCTTCATCAGCTTTCTGTTCCGCGGGCAGGTCAACATTGCAGCGCCGCAGACGGAATACAGCGCCGCCCCGTTCCTCAAGGGCTTTTCCGAAGGCTACCAGACGATGGACACGATTGCCGCGCTGAATTTCGGCTTAGTGATTGCCACGACGCTGGGCAGCTTCGGGCTGACGCAGCGCAAGGATGTACTGCGTCACACGGTCAAGGCTGGGCTTTTCGCCGGATTGATTCTCTCCGCCGTCTACATGATGCTCAGCTACATGGGCATGTGCTCCTCCGGCGTGTACGACATTCAGGAGAACGGTGCGTGGACGCTGCGGTGCATCGTTTTCCAGCTCTTCGGCGAACCCGGCGCGTATCTGCTCGCCGCCATCTTCACGCTCGCCTGCCTGACGACGTGTGTCGGGCTGATTAACTCCATCTCGCAGTATTTCTCGCACCTTTTCTCCCGCATCAGCTACTGCAAGTGGGTCTTTCTCATTATTGGCTTTTCCTTCCTGATTTGCAATCTGGGTCTGACGGTCATTTTGAGCATTTCCATCCCGATTCTGAACGCCATCTATCCGATTGCGATTGTGCTGATTCTGCTGGGCATAACGCACCGCGTGTGGGCGAAAAACCGCTATGTCTACCCGATTGTTGTCGCCGGGACGGGCGTCGTCAGCGTGCTGTACGCGCTGGACACACTGCACCTGCCGCTGGGCATCCTCGGCACCCTCTGTCACGCGCTGCCGCTGTATGAGCACGGCTTCGGCTGGGTGAGCGTCGCGCTGGCAATGTTGCTGATTGCCCTGCCGATGCCGCGAATTTTCGCGAAACAGAAGCGCGCTTGACAATTTCGGCGACTTCCTATACAATACAATAGAAGCGTATGATATAAGGAAGCGAGTGACCCATGAATACTCTTAACAAGACTTTTCTGCCCGTGACGCTGGACGAATGCCACGCGCGCGGCTGGGATGCGCCCGACTTTGTGTATGTCTGCGGCGACGCGTATGTAGATCACCCGTCGTTCGGGCTGGCGATTATCAGCCGCATTCTGGAGAAGGCAGGCTATCGCGTGGCAATGCTCTGTCTGCCGCCGTGGCAGGATGTTTCCGCGTTCAAGCAGTTCGGCAAGCCCCGGCTTGGCTTTCTGGTGTCCGCGGGCGTGATTGACAGCATGGTCAACCACTATACCGTCGCGAAAAAGCGCCGCCACGACGATGCCTACGCCCCCGGCGGAAAAGGCTTCATGCGCCCCGACCGCGCGACCATCGTCTACTGCAACCGAATCCGGCAGGCGTACCGCGATGTGCCGATTCTCATCGGCGGCGTGGAAGCGAGCCTCCGCCGTTTCTCCCACTATGACTACTGGGACGACAAGGTGCGCCACAGTATTCTGGTGGACTCCGGTGCAACGCTGCTGATGTACGGCATGGGCGAAACGAGCATCATCGAATGCGCAAACTGGGTGGCGGACGGCATGAATCCGGCGGAACTGCCGAAAATGCGCGGCATCTGCTACATGAGCAAGACGCCTGACCCGACGTGCGTTCAGCTGCCGAGCCATCAGGAGGTCAGTACCGACAAGCGCAAGTACGCTGAGGCGTTCGTCATCCAGTACGACGAGCAGGACCCGATTCGCGGCAAGCGCATGTGTCAGCAGCAGGACACGGATCGGTATCTGATACAGAATCAGCCGTGCCTGCCGCTGAGCCGTGAAGCCCTCGACGCGGTGTACGACCTGCCCTACACGCGCACTTATCACCCGATGTACAAGGCGGAAGGCGGCATCCCAGCGCTGCAGGAGGTCGAATTCTCGATTGCCTCCACGCGCGGATGCTTCGGCTCGTGCAATTTCTGTGCCATCACGTTCCATCAGGGGCGCATCATCCAGAGCCGCAGCCCTGAAAGCATCCTCCGCGAAGGAAAGCTGCTGACCCAGCTGCCCAATTTCAAGGGCTACATTCACGATGTCGGCGGCCCGACGGCGAATTTCCGCAAGCCCGCGTGTCCAAATCAGCTGAAAGTCGGCGCGTGCAAGCATCGGCAGTGTCTGTTCCCGCAGCCGTGCAAGAACTTGCAGGTTGATCACGAGGAATTTCTGTCCATCCTCAAGCAGCTTCGCGAACTGCCGAAGGTGAAGAAGGTGTTCGTCCGCAGCGGCCTGCGCTACGACTACATCATGTCCGACAAGAACCCGTCGCGCTTCCTGCGCGAGTTCTGCAAATACAACGTGTCGGGGCAGCTAAAAGTCGCGCCGGAACATGTCTGCCCGTATGTACTTGACCGCATGGGCAAGCCGCGCCGCGAGCTGTACGACGCATTCGTCGCGCGGTATCAGCAGGTGAACGAGCAGCTGGGCTTAAAGCAGTACTTAATCCCCTACCTGATGAGCAGCCACCCCGGCAGCGACCTGAACGCCGCGATTGAGCTGGCGTGCTACCTGCGCGACACGGGGTTCTACCCGGAGCAGGTGCAGGACTTCTATCCAACGCCCGGCACGCTTTCGACGTGCATGTTCTATACCGGGCTTGACCCGTGCACCATGCAGCCCGTTTTCGTCGCGCGGTCGCCGGAGGAAAAGGCGATGCAGCGCGCGCTGATGCAGTACAAGAATCCGCAGAATCAGCCGCTGGTGCGCAAGGCGCTTCGGCTTGCGGGGCGCGAAGACCTGATTGGCTACGGCCAGCAATGCCTTGTGCCGCCGGAGCGCGATATGCGGGACGACCGCCATCCGACGCGTCCGGGCGACAATCCGGCGCACGCGCGCAAGGCGATTCGCCACCCCGACAAGCGGCAGCAAAACAGCGAAAAGCCGCAGAACCGCCGGCAGCGGAGAGGATACTAATTGCATAAAGACCGCCCTCG
>OHOO01000314.1_pt1 | contig 10721 bp, 9 predicted proteins | sample 1569891 | NCBI WGS metagenome assembly OHOO01 (sample SAMEA3879600, study PRJEB24766) | human gut metagenome | biome: human-associated habitat; feature: feces | place: USA | collected 1985/1987
AAATCCCTCTGCCGGCGCGAAATCAGGAAGAAACCGGCTCCGCGGCTTGAAATTTTCCGTAAGGTGAGTTATACTGTTTAAGTTAAAATGGGTTTTTAATGCGCCCACATCGCAGCGCGAAGGCGCGGCGATCGGCGCCGTGTGGGCAGGCGGAGCACAGGTCTCCTCCGTGTCCGGCAAGAATCGGTTGAAAGGTCAGAAAACATGAGCAAAAGCACCGCACAATACGGCAACGAAAGCATAGTCGCCCTCAAGGGCGCGGACAGAGTCCGCAAGCGCCCCGGCGTCATTTTCGGCTCGGACGGGATAGACGGCTGCGAGCACGCCGCCTTTGAGATCCTCTCCAACGCCATCGACGAGGCGCGGGAAGGCTACGGCGACACCATCATTGTCACCCGCTACGAAGATTTGAGCGTGGAAGTGGAGGATTTCGGCCGGGGCTGCCCCGTGGACTACAACGAAAAAGAAAAACGCTACAACTGGGAGCTGGTGTTCTGCGAAATGTACGCCGGCGGCAAATATGGGGAAAACGGGGAAAACTATGAGTATTCTCTGGGCTTAAACGGCCTCGGCTCCTGCGCCACCCAGTATGCTTCGGAATTTTTTGACGCCACCATCCGCCGGGATGGCTACCGGTACGATCTGCACTTTGAAAAGGGCAGAAACAAGGGCGGCCTGAAAAAGGAACCCGCCGACCGGAAAAAGACCGGCTCGTGCTTCCACTGGAAGCCGGACAAGCTGGTGTTCACCGATATCAACATTCCCGTGGAATATTACCGGGATGTGCTGCGCCGTCAGGCGGTGGTGAACAAGGGCATCACCTTCCGTTTCCGCAATCAGGTGGGCGGCAAGTTCGAGACCGAGGAATTCTGTTATGCCGACGGCATCCGCCAGTATATCGAGGAGCTGGTGGGGGACAACGCCTTTACCATGCCCGTCTACTGGGAAGCCGAGCGCCGGGGCCGGGACGCGGAAAACCGCCCGGAGATGAAGCTGAAGATCACGGCCTCCTTCTGCTTCTCCAAGCAGATCAGCCACATTGAGTATTACCACAATTCCTCGTGGCTGGAATACGGCGGAAGCCCCGACAAGGCGGTTCGTTCCGGCTTCACGGCGGCCTTCGACAAGTACCTCCGGGACAATAACAAGTACACCAAAAACGAAAATAAGATCATTTTTCAGGACATTCAGGACTCGCTGGTACTGGTGACCAACTGCTTCTCCACCATCGGCTGCTTTGAAAACCAGACGAAAAAGAGCGTCAACAGCAAATTCACGCAGGACGCCATGACCGCCTTTTTCAAGGAGCAGCTGCAGGTCTGGTTCATCGAGAACAAGCAGGAGGCCGATAAGGCGTCGGAGCAGATTCTGGTGAACAAGCGCGCCCGGGAATCCGCCGAAAAGACCAAGTCCAGCGTGAAAAAGAAGCTCTCCGGCTCCATCGACATTGCCAACCGGGTGCAGAAATTCGTGGACTGCCGCAGCCGGGACGCCGGGGTGCGGGAGCTGTATATCGTGGAGGGCGATTCCGCATTGGGCAGTGTCAAGCTCAGCCGGGACGCGGAATTTCAGGGCATCATGCCGGTGCGCGGCAAAATCCTCAACTGCCTGAAAGCGGATTACGGCAAAATTTTCGCGTCCCCCATCATCACCGACCTGATGAAGGTCTTGGGCTGCGGCGTGGAGGTGCAGGGCAAGAAGGCAAAGGAGCTGTCGTCCTTCGACCTGTCCCAGCTGCGTTGGAGCAAAGTAGTCATCTGTACGGATGCGGACGTGGACGGCTTCCAGATCCGGACACTGATTCTGACCATGCTCTACCGCCTGTGCCCGACGCTGATCCGGGACGGATATGTGTATATCGCGGAGTCGCCGCTGTTCGAGATCACCTGCAAGGACAAGACATGGTTTGCCTACAACGAGCAGGAGAAGACGAAAATTCTCAAGGAATTGGACGGCAAAAAAATCACCATCCAGCGCTCCAAGGGTCTCGGCGAGAACGACCCTGAGATGATGTGGATGACCACAATGAACCCGGAGACCCGCCGTCTTATCAAGGTCATGCCGGAGGACGCGGAGCGCACGGCGCATTATTTTGACTTCCTGCTTGGTGACGGATTGCAGGAGCGGAAGAATTTCATCGCGGAAAACGGCGCAAAGTATCTGGAACTGGCAGATATTTCGTAATACCAGCCAGACAGCAAATTCACAAACGATTTTCTTGTAAAGGAGCCAACCATGGCACGGAAAAAGCAAGAACCTGAAAAAAAGAAAAAAGTAAATACCGACGGCGTTATGGGCCTGCACGGCTCCACCACGGAGCAGGCCATTTCCGAGACGCTGGAACTGAACTATATGCCCTATGCCATGTCGGTCATCGTTTCCCGGGCAATTCCCGAGATCGACGGCTTCAAGCCGTCCCACCGCAAGCTGCTGTACACCATGTACAAAATGGGCCTGCTCACCGGTGGACGGACGAAATCCGCCAACATCGTCGGCCAGACCATGCGCCTGAACCCCCACGGCGACGCCGCCATTTATGAGACCATGGTGCGTCTTGCCAAAGGCAACGAGACGCTGCTGCATCCCTTTGTGGATTCCAAGGGCAACTTCGGTAAGGTGTACTCCCGGGACATGGCCTACGCCGCCGCCCGGTACACCGAGGCCAAGCTGGATCCCATCTGCGCCGAAGTCTTCAAGGACATCGACAGCGACACCGTGGACATGGTGGACAACTACGATGCCACTATGAAGGAGCCTGCGCTGCTGCCCACCACGTTCCCCAACGTGCTGGTTTCGGCGAATCAGGGCATCGCCGTGGGCATGGCGTCCAACATCTGCTCGTTTAACCTGCGGGAGGTGTGCGACACCGCCATTGCCCTGATGAAAAATCCCGACCACGACATTCTGGAGACCCTGCCCGGCCCGGATTTTTCCACCGGCGGCGAGCTGCTGTTTGACGAAGCCGCCACACGGGAAATCTATTCCACAGGCCGGGGCAGCTTCAAGCTCCGGGCAAAATGGCGCTACGTCAAGGACAGCAACCTGATCGAAATTACGGAAATCCCCTACACCACCGCCACGGAAGTCATCATGGACAAGGTGGCGGAGCTGATCAAGGCGGGAAAGATCAAAGAGATCGCCGATATGCGGGACGAGACCGACCTTGGCGGCCTGAAGCTGACCATCGACCTGAAACGGGGCGTTGACCCGGAGAAGCTGATGCAGAAGCTGTTCCGGCTGACGCCTTTGCAGGACAGCTTCCCCTGCAATTTCAATATCCTTATTGCGGGAATGCCCCGTGTGATGGGTGTGGGGGAGATTCTGGACGAGTGGACGGCATGGCGCACGGACTGCGTCAAGCGGCGCATCTTCTTCCAGATTCAGAAGAAGGAAGATCGGTTGCACCTGCTGAAAGGTCTGGAACGAATCCTGCTGGACATCGACAAGGCCATCGCCATCATCCGGGAGACGGAGCTTGAAAACGAGGTCGTGCCCAACCTGATGATCGGCTTCGGCATTGACGAGATTCAGGCGAATTACGTGGCGGAGATCAAGCTGCGCAACATCAACAAAGAATACATCCTCAAGCAGACCCGCGCCATTGACGATCTGGAAGGAGAGATCGCCGACCTGAGAGACACGCTGAACAGCCCCCGGAAGCTGAAGAACGTCATCATCAAGGAGCTGCAGGCGGTGGCCGACAAGTTTGGCCAGCCCCGGCGGACGGAGATCCTGTATGACGCACAGGAGACCGCGCCCGAGGAAGAAGACGACGTGCCGGACTACGGCGTGACGGTGTTCGTCTCCAAAGAAGGGTATCTCAAAAAGATGACCGCCCAATCCCTGCGGATGAGCGGCGAGCAGAAATTCAAGGAGGGCGACAGCCTGTCCTTCTCCCAAGAGACCACCAACAGGGCGGAATTTCTGGTGTTCACCGACCGGTACCAGTGCTACAAGTCCCGACTTTCCGACTTTGACGACGGCAAGGCATCCCAGCTGGGCGACTATCTGCCCCAGAAGCTGGGCTTCGAGGCGGGAGAAAATCTGGTGGCGCTGGTGTTCTGCGGGGATTACAAGGGCTTCATCCTGTTCTTCTTTGAAAACGGCAAGGCGGCGAAGGTTCCGCTGTCCGCCTACGAGACGAAGACCAACCGGAAAAAGCTCACCGGCGCATACAGCGACAAGAGTCCGCTGATAAAGGCGGTGGCGCTGGACGCGGATGAGCAGATGGTGGTGTACTCTACCGATGGCCGGGCGGCGATCTTCTCCACGGCGCAGCTCCTGCCCAAGACCACGAGAAACACGCAGGGCGTAGCGGTGATGACGCTGAAAAAGAAGGCAACGCTCCGGGACGCGGTGCTGCTGACCCAAAGCGGCATTGTCAACGAAAGCCGCTACCGCACCAAGACCATCCCCTCCGCCGGCGCGGTGCTGAAAGAAGAGGATTCGGCGGAAAAGCAGCAAACTTTTGAAGTGTAAAAGCGAATAGATTGGAAAGAAGAGGACGTTTATGCGCAAGATTTGGGAAGATTACCGCTGGATTCCGGCGACGGCTGTGGGAAGCGCGGTTTTCGCGCTGGGGTTTTCCCTGTTCCTACAGCCCAATGAGATCAGCCCCGGCGGCATTTCCGGCCTTGCGCTGGTGGCGGTGGAGCTGCTGGGCTACGGCAGCGTGGGCGTGCTGACGATCCTTATTAACCTGCCGCTGTTCATCCTCGGCGGTGTGAAGATCGGCAGACGGTTCTTTTGCGGCAGTCTTCTGGGAATGGTTCTCAGCTCGATCCTGATCGACGCTTTTGCCAAAATCACGATGCCGCCCATGGATTCGCTGCTCTGCGCCCTTTACGGCGGCATGATCTGCGGGCTGGGGCTGGGCATGGTGTTCATCTGCGGCACCTCCACCGGCGGCTCGGACATCGTGGTGCGGCTGCTGAAGCTCAAATACCGGGATGTCCCCATCGGACAGATTTCCATGTGCTTTGACGCCGGGGTGGCCGTCCTGACGGGCATCGTGTTTCAGGACATCACCAAGGCGCTGTATACCGGCGTGGCGGTGTTTGTTACGGGCAAGGTGCTGGATGCCGTGGTGTACCGGTTCGACTATTCCAAGGTGGCGCTGATCATTACCAAGGAGTACGACGCGGTGGCGGAGGCCATCGGCACCAAGCTGGACAGAGGCGCAACCTTCCTCAATGGGGAAGGCTCCTACAGCCATGAGCCGACCAAGGTGGTGCTGGCCGCTGTGAAAAAGCAGCAGGTCACGGAGCTGAAGGAGCTGGTCATGGCCATCGACCCCAACGCCTTCGTCATCGTGCAGGAGGCGCATCAGGTGCTGGGAGACGGATTCTCCCATTATTCCAAACAATCGCTGTAGGAGAAACGTAAGGAAGGAGACCCGTATGAAGCAAAAGCTATTGCCGCTGCTGCTGGCGCTCAGCCTGCTGCTCACCGGCTGCGGCTGGATGGACGGCCGGTATTCTTCCGTGACGCCCCACTTGGAGCAGCGGCAGGACACCCAGCCGGAGGTGATCGTGGCCTCCGATTATCTGGATTTGATGGATGCACTGGAGGAAATGATTCAGTCCGGCAGCGAAAGCGGCGTTATCAACGTGGCGGACTACCCCGCGGACGCCGTGGAAAACGGCATGGGCATAGCGGTGAAATATGCTACGGAAGCCTACCCCGTGGGTGCGTATGCCGTGGATCGTATTGACTATGAGATCGGCGCCAACGGCGGCCTTCCGGCGGTAGCCGTGACCATCGCCTACCGCCACAGCCCCATGGAGATACGGACGATCCGGGAGGTCTCCGACAGCGGGGAAGCGGCAGAGGAGATCGTCAAGTCTCTGAAAAATTTTGACGCCAGCGTGGTCCTGCTGGTGGATCGTTATGCCCCTATGGACTTTACCCAGTTGGTGCGGGATCATGCCGAGCAGCATCCGGAGACGGTGATGGAGACCCCTCAGGTGACGGCGGCGGCCTATGGCGCCGGAAGTTCCCGCGTGGTGGAGCTGACCTTTACCTATCAGACGAGCCGGGATGCTCTGCGGCAGATGCAGTCTCAGGTGAAGCCGGTGTTTGACGCGGCGTCGCTGTACGTCAGCGGCGACGGAGAGGACCGGCAGAAGCTTTCTCAGCTGTACGCGTTCCTGATGGAGCGCTTTGACTACAAGATCGAGACGTCCATCACCCCCGCCTACAGCCTGCTGCGCCACGGGGTAGGGGACAGCAGAGCCTTTGCCACGGTGTACGCCGCCATGTGCCGTCTGGCAGGACTGGAGTGCATGACGGTGACGGGCACCCACGCGGGAGACCCGTGGACGTGGAACATTGTGCTGGATGGCGGGCATTATTATCATGTAGACCTTCTGCGGTGCAGCGAGCTGGGCGGCTATCACGAGTTTACCGATCCGGAGATGTCGGGCTATGTCTGGGATTACACGGCCTACCCGGAGTGTCCGGCGGTGCCCGCAGTGGCGGCCGCGGAGACCGGAGCCGCCCGGGGAACGGAGGAAACGCCCACAGAAGCCACGACGCTGCCGCCGGAGGAAACCACGGAACCAACGGAAAATCCGGAAAAAAATACTTGACATTTTTGGAAAAACCGCTATAATAAGCTCTGTTCCGTGCGGGCGTAGCTCATCCGGTAGAGCGCCACCTTGCCAAGGTGGAGGTAGCGAGTTCGAGCCTCGTCGCCCGCTCCAAGAAAAAACCGCTCTTGCCTATCAGGCAAGAGCGGTTTTCTTTATCCTGCCGTCCCATTGCCCAGAAAAATCTCCCGCGGATGAAAATATTGTGCATATTTTCTCAAAAAAGGGATACCATTTTCTGTCAGAATATGCGACAATATGGGTAAACGCAGAGGTTTTTGCGTTTTTTGGGTTAATCGTTGTACAGGGAGGTAAAACCATGACGATCAATGACGCACTGCGGCTGCGGATCTTTGAACTTTGCGAGGAGCGGCATATGACGATAAACGGCCTGTGCTCTGTCTGCGGGCTTAACCAGTCAACGATTAGCAATATCATCTATGGACGGAACAATTCGACCAACGTATCCACCATCCAGAAGATCTGCGACGGACTTGAAATAGATCTGCCGACATTTTTCACGTCGGATCTGTTCAGGAATCTGGAATAAAACGTATTCCGAAAAACCGGCGCGGGCAGCTTATTGAGGCGCGTTTCCTTCCTTCAACTTGCGACACCTGCTCCAGTGTGGCACTTCTTTGCCAATTTTTTGTCAAAAACGAAAGGTCAACGGAAAAGAGGTAACCTTCAATGCGACGGATGGTATCATCACAGCGGTGAGGTGAGGGAAATGCGTTCCAAGGAAGCACTGCAAATACGGATTCTGAATCTGTGCGACGAAAACGAGCTGTCGCTGAACGCACTGGGCGCCCGCTGCGGCATCACGCAGTCCACGCTGAACAATATCGTCAACGGAAGAAACAACTCCATTACCATTCAGACCGTACTGAGGATATGCCGGGGACTGGGCATGGAGCTGCAGGAGTTCTTTGACGACGATCTCTTCCGGGACATTGAGCAGGAGATATACTGACCGCGGCAGTCAGGGAAAATCTGACGGATCTCCTCAGATTCGGCAAAGGATTCCACAATCCAACAAAAAACAGCCCGCCGGGAACATTCATTCCCGGCGGGCTGCTGTCTTATACTATTTCCTGATTAAAATCTTAGTTTTAATCAGGAAGGCATCGCCTTCAGGCAATTAAAATCTTTTTTAAAGATTTTAATTGGAGTTCAGTATTACACATTGAACAGGAAATTGACGATGTCTCCGTCTTTCATAACGTATTCCTTCCCCTCGCTTCGCACCAGACCCTTGGCCTTGGCCGCGGCCATGGTGCCGCAGGCTTTCATGTCGTCGAAGGCGATGACCTCGGCACGAATGAAGCCCCGCTCAAAGTCGGTGTGGATCTTACCGGCAGCCTGAGGGGCCTTGGTGCCTTTCTTGATGGTCCATGCCCGGCATTCGTCGCTGCCGGCGGTGAGGAAGGAGATCAGACCCAGCAGGGTGTAGCTGGCCTTGATGAGCTTGTGCAGGCCGCTTTCGGCGACGCCCAGCTCCTCCATGAACATGGCCTTTTCCTCAGGGTCGTCCAGCTCGGCGATGTCCGCTTCCAGCTTGGCGCAGATGGGGATCACCTGACTGCCCTCGCTGTCGGCAAGCGTCTTGACCGCCATGTAGTGGCGGCTGCTTTCCGGCTCGTTGACCTCGTTTTCCGACATATTGGCGACATAAATGGTCTTTTTCAGCGTCAGCAGGTCGGAGGTGGCGATCAGGGCCCGGTCTTCGTCGGAAACGTCGAAGGTTCTGGCCAGCTTGCCCTTGTTCAGGTGCTCCAGCAGCTCGGTGAAGACCTCCACCTCATGGGCGAACTTCTTGTCGCCGCCCTTCATGGCCTTCTGCGCCTTGTCGATGCGGCGCTCCACCATTTCGATGTCCGACATGACCAGCTCCAGATTGATGATGTCGATATCCCGCAGCGGGTCGGTGGAGCCTTCCACGTGGTTGATGTTGCTGTCCTCAAAGCAGCGGACAACATGGACGATGGCGTCAGTGGTGCGGATATTGCTGAGGAACTTGTTGCCCAGACCCTCGCCCTTGGAGGCACCCTTGACCAGACCGGCGATATCCACGAACTCGATCACGGCAGGGGTGGTTTTCTTGGGCTTATGGAGCTGGGAGAGCCAGTCCAGCCGCTCGTCCGGAACGGACACAACGCCCACATTGGGGTCAATGGTGCAGAACGCGTAATTGTCCGCAGGGACGCCCGCGTTTGTGATCGCGTTGAACAGAGTGGACTTGCCCACATTGGGAAGCCCCACAATACCTAATTTCATCTTTTCAAAATCTCCTTTATTCTCTAGAGTGTTTTGGATTAAGGGGGTAGCCACCGCACCAATTCCGCACCAATTTTTCTGCGGCGCACCATTTTTAACCTGCTAAAACGGTGGCCTGTTCAAACTGTTGGACGGCAATGGTCAAGGATGCGTCAGTCACATGGACGTAACGATCCATGGTGGTTTTGATACTGGAATGACCCAGCAGCTTTTGCAATACTTTCGGCATGACACCGCGCTCAATGGCCCGTGTGGCATAGGTGTGTCTCAGAGCGTGCATACTAAACCGCTTGATTTTCGCCTCATCGCACAGCTTGTACAGGTGGGTATCGTAGGAGCTGTTCTTAGCGGGTTCGCCGGTGCGGTAATTTATGAACACCAAATCCCGCATACACAGGTACCTGGTCTGGCCTGTCCGTCGATCCACGTATTCCAGGATCTGGGACAGCAGTTCTGATTCCTTACGGATGTGGCGTTCATCGTAGCACATTTTTAACACATCGTAGGCCCGAGTTGTCAGTGGAATGGTGCGGTAGCTGCTTACGGTCTTTGGGGGACCGGCACGCCAGATACCTTCACCGTGGCGATATTCCAGAGTTTTGCTGACGGTCAATGTCCGCTTTTTCCAGTCGATGGCGTCCCAGGTGAGTCCAATCATTTCCGAAGTACGCAGCCCAGTCTCCAACAGAAGAAGATACTGTCTGTAATTATGAGAGCGTTTTGCTGTCTCCAGAAATACTTTTTGTTCTTCCACAGTCAAAAACTTGATGTCATCCACAGCCCGAACAGGTTTCGTATAACGAACGCCGTTCATAGGGTGCTTTGTCAGCATGTCATTCATAACTGCGGCTCGGAACATGGTTCCCATGGTGATATACGCCTGACGAATGGTAGACCCTGCGTAGGTCGCCTCCATCCGGTTCAGGATGATCTTGCAGTGCATGGGTTTGACATCACACAGGCGCATACTGCCAATGACTGGCTGAATGTTCACACGGTACCGTTCCCGGTAATTCCGTTTGGTATTGGGGGCCAAATCTGCGATGAGATTTGTGATCCAGAACTCAAACCAGGAATCCACCGTCATTTCGGAGGAGGTGCTGTGAACGTCGTGCTTTTCTTCGTATTGCACATCGGCAAGCCAATTGCGAGCTTCTGGTAGGGTGTCAAAGTGCTTTTCTCTGCGGGAACCATTCTTCGCTGTATATCTTGCGGTATATTTTCCGTCCTTTCTCTGGCAGATGCCTTTGCCGCATTCTCTGCCTTTTAGGTTTTTTCCCATTTAGTGAACTCCTTTCCTGTGTGCAGGAAACGTAGGTTCACCACGATGCCTTAGTATACCATAAAACCAAGATTCTTTCAATAACTTTTGGCCTTTTTGGTGCGCACCAATTTGAAAAGATTGGTGCGCACCAGAGGGGAAGATGTTGCTATTCAAATTGCGACCTTCCCTTCAATGTATGCCTCAAATGCCTTGCGCTTTACAAGCTTTTTTGTACCGACGAATAGTACAAAAGGGCAATTGGGCTGTTTCAGCAATTCATCGATTTTGTTAATTCCAATGTTGCTGTATTCTGCTGCTTCCCGGATGGAAAGCAGCATCTTTCGGTCGATAGGCAGGAGCATTGCCTGCTGTTCCTGATTTGCCATAGGCAGAAATAATTCCTTTCTTTCAGATTTTTTATGATTGGAGCCGCCCAACTAGGACGGCTCTACAGGCGCTTTTCGTCTACTCTATCATCTTTCATATGATTACTTCCTATTAGGAACACTGTAAATACAAGGCTTTTCGGAGCCTGCAAACCAGAAAAAATAATATTTGATCTATCACATTACGCAAAAAGCCGTCCGGCA
>OHOO01000318.1_pt1 | contig 10645 bp, 6 predicted proteins | sample 1569891 | NCBI WGS metagenome assembly OHOO01 (sample SAMEA3879600, study PRJEB24766) | human gut metagenome | biome: human-associated habitat; feature: feces | place: USA | collected 1985/1987
CCGGTCGGTACGCACGGTGGTGTGAGAGGTCGGCTCTACTATTTATTTAGGGGAGACTCCTACTCGATTGCCTTGTTTTCCGATATTCCCCCGGCGTCAGCCCGGTAATCTGCTTAAACCGGCGGATAAAGCTGTTCAAATTGTAGTACCCCACCGACTCGGACACCATTTGCAGCGGCATCGTCGTGCTTTCCAGCAGGGAGCACGCTTTGCGGATGCGCAGGTCAGCGACGTAGCTGGTCAGCGTGTCGCCGGTCTGCTGCTTGAAGTACTGGCTTAAGTAGCCGGAGGAAAGGTCGAGCTTGGTGGCAACGTCCTGCAGGGAGAAGCTACAGTCGTCGTAGCTGTCCGCGATGCAGGTGTAGATGCGCTGGAGCAGCTCCGTCACCGGCGCGCCGCTCTCGGCGGTGTCCGGCACAAGCGCCTTCGGGTCGGGCTCCAGCAGGTGGAGCATGAAGGCAAGGTAATCATCCACCGTGCGCAGATAGGTGATGGTGAACAGGTCGTCCATGTTCACCTGCCGCGCGCCGCCCGCCATCAGCAGCTGCACGGCGGAGTTGCAGTAGCTTTTCGCCAGCAGGGAGGGCACGCAGTCCGCCTTCAGCCCGTCGATGAAGCGGCGGATGGTCTGCATCTGCTGCTGCGGGGTCTGGGCGGGCAGGTCGTTCAGGAGGGCGAGGCGGTCGGAGGACGGCACATCAAGGGTGCGCGTCAGCTCGTGATACGGAATCAGCTGATGCTGTCCGCGGATGAAGTGCTCCTTGACGGCTTGCGTGGCTTCAAAACAGGCGGTGGAGAGGTGCGCCACGTCGGTGTAGCAGTTGGACATGCCGATGGAGAACACGAGATTGTATTTTTCGCTGCTGATGTCCAGCAATCGGCGGCAGCAATCCGCCAGCTTCGATTCCTCGTCCGCCTCCATGCCAACCAGACAGACGAACATGGAGTGCTCGAACAGCTCGCGGAACTGCCACATGAAGTCATCCCCGAAGCACTCCGCGAAGATGGCGGACAGCGTCTGCCGGGGGATGGCGGTATCCTGATTGAAGGCGCGCAGCATCAGCACCTGATAGCACGGCTTGGTGAAGGACATGCCCAGCGCTTCCGCCTCTATATTATAGGAAGCGAAAGAGTCGAATTTGCCCTTGAGCAGCGAAAACAGCAGCGAATCCTTCAGCGCCTGCCCGTCGGGGGAGGTCATCAGCTGACTGCGCATGTGGTTGTTCTGCTCGGCGAGGGAGGCAATCGCATCCTTCAGCGACTCCAGATCATCCGCATCCGACCGCCCCAGCGATTCGGTCAGCTCCTGTATCGGGCGGTAATTCACCTTCATCGCATAGTGGATGACCAGCGTGCCCGCCGCCAGCACCACCAGCAGGAACAGCGCCAGCATCGCCTGTGCGCGGTAGAGCGGCGCAAGCGTCTCGCTCGCGGGGAGGAAGAAGTAGTACGTCCAGTTCAGGACGGAGGACGGCTCGCGGTAGATGAGGTAATTCGTGCCGTGCAGGCGGATGGTGCTGATGCCGTCGGTCAGCGGCGCATCCAGTGCCATCGTCGATACGACGACCTGCCCGCTGCTGTCCAGTATCGCACCCTGCTGGCTGGGGGCGCTCTCCGGCGAGAGGAAGGACAGGAAGTGCCGCTCCTGCACGAAGAAAATCAGGACGCTGTTTTGCAGGCGCGAAAAGACCGACGGCGTGTTGATGAACGCCAGATAGCGTTCCGCGCTGCCGCTCCGCTGTGCCGTGCGGATGATGCGGCGGCTGCTGTCGGCAAGGCTGCTCGCCACGGGGTCGCCTTCCGGGAAGGAGAAGATGCGGTCGAAGAACAGCGCGGCGGAGTACACGGCAGTGGAGGTGTACACCATCTTGGCGTCCGCGTCCGCCAGCGCAATTTCGGAAATCAGGGTGGAGGGGGCAAGCAGATTCTTGAACTCGTTCACCAGCCGCAGGTCGCGCACGGGGCTGGGCGCTTCTAAATAATAGGAAAAGAAATTCTGATTGACTGTCGAAATCTGGTACTCGATGTCGTAAATCTGCTGGAGGTCGCTGTCCATCTCCTGCACGCTCTGCTGCACGAGCGCGCGGTGGTTGTCCTCCAGATTCGTCCGCAGCTGCCGGATGAAGAACACCTGCGACACGAAAACGAGGGCGATGATGGCGGTCAGCAGCAGCGCGCCATAGGATGCCAGATACTTATAGTACGTCTTGGAATGATGCCCGAACATGTTCCCTTCTCCTCCCAGTCACATGGGTTTATTCTATCACAAATCCACCATTTTTTCAAGGAAAGAGGGGGCAAAACGCAAATACTGCATATAAAAAGGGGGCATCTACAATTTTTTAGGTGGTGATTTTGTGTCCTTCATGGGAAAATGACGACCGAAAAACACAAAAACCATCATTTTGAAGATTGAAAACCGCCGCCGCCTGTGAGAGAATACGCTTGAAACAAGTCCCCCCGAAAATGACGGCGGTGTGCAGCGGGGCACGCCGAAGAGGAGGAAAAACCAAGTGAAGCGTAGCATCGTGCTGTCTCTGATTCTGGCGATTTGCTGCTTATTGCCATTCACCGCGTCGGCAGAGGAATGGTCGGATTTCTTCGCGCTGAACGAGGAAACCGCTATCGGCTATGACGAGGCGCTGGCATCGTATCAGGATACCCCGAACGCGCCGGCAGGTACGCGGATTGAACTGCTGCCCAGCGCGGCGATTTTGTCGGGGGATGCGGTGCTTGCGCAGGAGGCCATCATCACCGGCGACGGCGAAAGCACGGCGGTCTGGACGGTGGATGTGCCCGTGACTGGACTGTACGAATTGGAAATCACCTACTTCGCGCAGGACGGCAACGAGGCGAAAGTACAGCGCCGCTTGACCATCGACGGCATCGTGCCGTATGAGGAAGCGAACAACATCTGCTTATACCGCCGCTTTGTGGAGCGGGCGAGCGAAATCGGCCGCAAGAACTCCATCGACGATGAAGTGTGGGCGCGGCAGGATGAAATCCACCTCTGGCAGACCGTCCGCGCGGCGGATGGGCAGGGCGTGTATGTTGACCCGCTCAAATTCTGCCTGACGGCGGGCCGCCACGAGATTTCCCTACATTATGTAGACCAGCCGGTGACACTGGGCACGCTGGCGCTGGTCGCCCCGGCAGCTCATCCGACTTACGCGGAAGCGGCGGCGGACTACGCGGCGCAGGGACTGAAAGCGGCGGACAAGGACGTGCAAATCAAGTTTCAGGCGGAAAACAGCGCGTGGCGCAGTGAGAACGTCATCCGCCGCGAATCCGATGCCGACCCGATGACCGAGCCGCGTTCCGGCGCGAACCGCGTGCTGAATGTGATGGGCGGCTGGCGCTGGCGGCTGGGGAATGCGGCGGTCGCGTGGGATTTCGACGTGCCGGAGGACGGGCTGTACGCCATCACCCTGAAGGTGCAGCAGAACAACGACGCGGGGATGCCCTCCTATCGGCAGATTATGGTGGACGGCGAAATTCCCTTCGACGAGCTGCGGCTGTACCCCTTCCCGTACAGCGACCAGTGGTATGCCGAGACGCTGCACGGCGCGGACGGCGAACCGTACCTCTTCCACCTGACGAAGGGCACGCACACGCTGACGATGACCGTGAAGCTGGGGGCGATTGGCGAAATCATGACGCGCACGGAGGCGGACACCGCGTATCTCAGCGAGATTCACCGCGAAATCGTCAAAATCACGGGCACTGACCCTGACTACAACTACGAATACGACCTCTACCGCACGATGCCGGGGCTGTCCGATCAGCTGCTGCATCTCGTCGACCGCTTGCAGGAAAGCGCCGACTTGCTGGCTTCCATCTCCAACGAAACGACCTCGATGGAGAGCAACTATCGCCAAATCATCGACCAAATGCGCTTCTTCGCGGAGGATGTTGACCGCATCCCGCGCGCGCTCAGCGACATGGACAACGCGCAGTCCAACCTCGGCACGTACATTTCGTCCATTGAGAAGTGCCCGCTGGCGGTGGACTACATCGTCGTGCACGCGCCGGAAGCAAAGGTGGAAATCACCACGTCGAACTTCTTCCAGCGCATGGGCGTGACGGTGGAAAACTTCCTCGCGTCCTTCTACAAGGATTACGATTCCGTCGGGCTGATTGTGGATGAAAACGCGCCGGATGAGGCGGAAAAAACGGTGCTGGATGTGTGGATTGGCCGCGGCACGGAGTGGGGCGAAATTCTGAAGGAATTGGCAGACGAGGACTTCACGCCAAAGACGGGCATCGTCGTCAACCTGCATGTGCTGCCGTCCGGACAGCTGGCGACGGGGTCAGTCAACACCATTCTGCTCAGCGTGACCTCCGGCACAGCGCCGGACGTGGCGCTCTCGGTGGACTACAACCTGCCCGGCGAGTTCGCCTTCCGCGAAGCCGTGGTGGATTTGACCCAATTCGACGATTTTGAGGAGGTCGCGAGCCAGTTCTACGAATCGAGCCTCGTGCCCTACACCTACCGCGGCGGCGTGTACGCCCTGCCGGAGACGATGGACTTCACCGTCATGATTTACCGGCAGGACGTGATGCGCGAGCTGGGCATCGACCTGCCCGAAACGTGGACGGATTTGTACCAGCGCGTGCTGCCCCGGCTGTACGAGAACAACATGAGCTTCTCCCTGCCGGTGGACACGTCGGTATCTTCCAACTCGCCCGGTGCGCTGCGCGGCTTCACGATGCTGCTGCTGCAAATGGGCGGCGAATACTACAACGGCGACGGCGAATCCTCCGCGCTGGACATGCCTGAAGCCTACAAGGCGTTCAAATTCTGGACGGACATGTACGCCAACTACGGCATTGACGCGGAAAGCAACTTTTTCACCCGCATCCGCACGGGCACGATGCCCATCGGCATCAGCAACTACACGGGCTACTTGCAGCTGCTCACGAGCGCGCCGGAGCTCTACGGCCGCTGGTCGATTGCGCCCGTCCCCGGCACGGTGCAGGCGGACGGCACAGTCAGCCACGCGGTGGGCACAACGGCATCCACGGCGGGGGTCATCCTCAGCCAGTCGGACAAGCAGGAGGCGGCGTGGACATTCCTGAAGTGGTGGATGAGCGCGGAAACGCAGACGCGCTACGGGCGTGAATTGGAAGCAATCCTCGGCACGGGCGCGCGCTGGAACACCGCGAACGTTGAATCTTTCTTCTCGCTCCCGTGGGATGCCCGCCATGCGCAGATTATCAAGGCGCAGATGGAGAGCGCCCGCGAGCAGATGATTGTGCCTGGCGGCTACTTCACGGGCCGGCACATCATCAACGCATGGAACAGCGTGGTGGTGAACAACAAGGATGCCCGCGACATGCTGGAGAAGGCGGTCAAGGACATCAACAAGGAATTGAACAACAAGCGCAAGGAATTTGGATTGGATAATTAAGGAGGATAGCCCGTGACTGCCATCTGCCAGAAGAAAAACAAAGGGATGCGTGCGTGGCTGCGCAAAAATGCGGTCGGCTACGCCTTCCTGATGCCGTTCCTCGTTCTGTTTGCGATTTTCGTCATCGTGCCGGTCGGCGTGGCGATGTACTACTCGCTGACGAACTACAACATGATTCAAGCGCCCAAGTTCGTGGGCTTAAGCAACTACGCACAGCTGATTCTGGACGACGACGTGTTCCTGATTTCGCTCAAGAACACGCTGCTGCTGGCGGTCGTCACCGGGCCGCTGGGGTACTTCGCCTCCTTCCTCATGGCGTGGATTATCACGCTGGTGAAGAAGGGGCGCGGCTTCTTCTCGATGGCGTTCTACGCGCCGTCGCTCACCTCCGGCGTGGCAATGTCCACCATTTGGCTGATTCTCTTCTCCGGCGACCGCTACGGCTACATCAACAACCTGCTCCTGCGCTTCGGCATCATCATGGAGCCGATTCTGTGGACGAAGGATGCGGATTACGTCCTGCCGGTCATCATGATTATCACCATTTGGATGAGTATGGGCAACGGCTTCCTGTCCTTCCTCGCGGGTTTCCAGAACATTGACCCGTCGATGTACGAGGCGGGGCGCGTGGACGGCATCAAGAACAAGTTTCAGGAGCTGCGGCTGATTACTATTCCGCTGATGAAGCCGCAGATGCTCTTCGGTGCCATCAACTCCATCGTGGGCGCGTTCGCCGTGTTTGACGTGGCGACGGCGGTGGCGGGTATGCCCAGCCCAAATTACGCCGCGCACACCATCGTCGCCCACCTCTACGATTACGCCTTCACCCGCTTCAACATGGGCTATGCATCCTCCGTGGCAATGGTGCTGTTCCTCATCACCTTCTTCCTCGGTCGGCTGTGCATGCGCCTGTTCCACGACGAAACGTAAGAAAGGAGGGCTGGCAACATGTCGACGGTATCCCTCAAAATCAGCAGAAAGCGCATTCGGATGCATCGGCCTTCCTTCTCGCGGGTGATGCTGTACATCTTCCTCTGCCTGATGGTGGTGGTCTGCGCGCTGCCGCTGTTCGCAATGGTCTGCCGCGCGCTGATGCCGCTGGATGAACTCTACCTCTATCCGCCGCGCCTCATCGTGCAGAAGCCGACGCTGCGCAATTTCTCGGATTTGCTGACTTCGCTTTCCTCCTCCACCGTGCCGTTTACGCGCTACATCTTCAACAGCCTGTTCACCACTGTCGCGACGGTGCTCGCGTCGATTCTGGTGTGCTGTCTGGGTGCATACGGGCTGGTGAAGCACCGTCCGGCGGGGTCGAACATCATCTTCGGCATCGTGGTGGCGGCGCTGTCCTTCTCCACCCACGTCACGACGATTCCCAACTACTTGGTCGTCAACAAACTGGGGCTCGTGAACACCTGCTGGGCGCTGATTATCCCCAAAATCGCCGTGGCGTACAACTTCTTTCTGGTCAAGCAGTTCTGCGAGCAGCTGCCGGACTCCATTCTGGAAGCGGCGCGCATCGACGGCGCACGCGAGCTGCACATCTTCTGGAAGATTGCCATGCCGCTGCTCAAGCCCGCATGGACGACCTTGGCGGTGTTCTCCTTCGTCAGCAACTGGAATGACTACTTCTCGCCTCTCATCTTCATTCAGTCCAACGCGCTGAAGACGATGCCGCTGCAAACCATGTCGGGCGGCGCGGGCGTGGTGGCGCGCGCGGGCACGGTGGGCGCGGCGACGTTCCTGACCACGCTGCCGTCGATTCTCGTGTTCGCCATCATGCGCGGCAAGGTGATGGAAACCATGTCCTATTCGGGCATCAAGTCGTAAGGGAGGCAAACGATGATGAAACGATTCTGCGCATGTCTCCTGACGGCACTGCTGATGATGTCAAGCGCCTTTGCGGCGGTTGGGGTCGATGCCTTCGTCGCCGACAAGGACGAGAATTATATCCCGATTCCGGCGGCGTATGAGGTGTACACGACGTTCAAGAACCTTGATGACTACGGCTTCATGAATCACCCGGAGGACATTTTCATCGGCAAGGACAACCTGCTCTACGTCGCGGACACGGAGAACAACCGCGTGCTGGTGATGAACCGCGAAGGCGTGGTGCTGGAGGAAATCACCGAAGCGTGCGGCAAGAAGCTCTCCAAGCCGCGCGGCGTGTACGTCGGCGACGACCTGTCCATCTGGATTGCCGACACGGGCAATCTGCGCTTGGCGACGCTGAACGCCGACCGCACCGACCGCAAGGCGTATGGCAAGCCTGATTCGGCGCTGCTGGAAAACAGCTTCACCTTCGACGTGCAGAAGCTGTTCGTCGCCAACACGGGGTACATCTACGTCCTCAAGGGCGCGAACCTGATTGCCATCGACGAGGCGAACAACTTCCGCGGCTACCTCGGCGCGGACGACGTGGGCTTCTCGCTCTCGCGCACGCTCATCCGCATGTTCGGCTCAAAATCGCAGATTGAGCGCACGGTGAAGCAGGAGCCTGCGAGCTACTCCAACTTCTACATCGGCGCGGACAACATGATTTACGGCATCCTGTCCAACAAGGAAACCGCGCAGATTCGCAAGCTGAACTCCGTCGGCAACAACACCTACGAGACGAAGAAATACGGCTTCACCTTGGAGGACAAGGAAGGAAAGCTGCTCCACCCGACGATGGCGGACATCACGGTGGAGGACAACGGCATCATCACCGTGGTTGACCGCATCACGGGGCTGATTTACCAGTACGACCAAGAAGGCAACCTGCTGTGCACCTTCGGCGGCATCGGCACGGTTGGCGGGCTGTTCCAGATTCCCGTGTCCATCGACCATGACAGCGAGGGCTTCCTGTATGTGCTGGACTACAACACGGGGTCTATCACCGTGTTCAAACCGACGCACTTCATCAAGCTCATCCATCAGGCGGTGACGCTGCACGGCGAAGGCCGCTATGCCGAGGCGCTGGACTACTGGCAGCAGGCGCTGGAAATCGACAGCAACTACGCGCTGGCGCATCAGGGCGTGGCGAAGGTGATGGGCAAGCAGGAGAACTGGGAGGACGCGCTGGCATCCTACTATCTGGCGGATGACAAGGAGGGCTACTCCGAGGCGTTCGCGGAATACCGGCACGAGACGTTCCGGCAGCACTTTGTGCCGATTGTGCTGGGCATTGCCGTGGGCGCGCTGCTGCTGGTGAAGCTGCTTGGCTTCCTCAAGAAGAAAGCCGACCAGTGGGCGGACGATGTGCAGATGGGAAGGGGGCTGTGAACCATGAAGAGCCTGAAGCTGTGCCTGATGACCCTCTACCACCCCATTGTTGTGACGGAGCACATCAAGCGCCACCGCGGTGAAAAGAAAAACTGGCTGCCGGTGATTGTCCTGCTCGTGCTGACGCTGGCGGTGCGCATCCTGTCCATCTACGGCACGCACTATCCGCTGGCATCGGTGTCCGTGCGCAAGGCGAACCTGCTGCTGGAGTGCGGCAAGCTGTTTGTGCCCGTGCTGACGTGGGTGCTGGCAAGCTACATGATGACCACGATTTTGGACGGCGAAACGCTGCTTTCCGAAACGCTGCTGTTTTCCGCCTACGCGCTCACACCCTACATCGTCTTTACGCCGATATTGACGCTTGCTTCCCGCATCATGGACGGCAGCCAAATAGGGCTGTTCGCGACGCTGGAGGTCGGCGTGCTGGCGTGGGTCGTGCTGCTGATGATACTCGCGCTCAAGGAAATGAACGGCTACTCCGTCGGCAAAACAGTGCTGATGATTTTCCTCTCCCTCTTCACGATGGTGATGATTTGGGCGATGGTGGTGCTGCTGTTCACCATTGCATCCCAGTTTGTGGGGATGATTCGCGAAATGTTCTACGAAGTGATTTACAGAATTGACTGAATCAGGAGGCAGAAAATGAAAAAACGGATGCTTGTATGCCTGCTGATGATGCTGCTGGCAGTATTCAGCGTCGCGGCGGCGGAAGAGACGCGCATCCCCGTGGCGGAAAACGACCGCTTGGCGCTGTCCCTCTCGGTGGATTTGTGCAGCTTTGAGGTGCTGGATAAGCAGACGGGGGTCACATGGTCATCCAGCATGAATGACCCGACGTTCACCGGCAAGCTGGCGGGGCTGAACCAGAAGAAAGCGAACTCGCTGCTGACGGTCAACGTCACGAACCTCGCCAAGGGCGCAGGCTCGATTACCAACGCCGTGCTGCTGAACGAATCGCAGCTGGGCGCAAGCTACGACCTTGTGGAGAACGGCGTCATCCTCCACTACGATTTGGCGACGACGGGCGTTGCGCTGGATGTGGAGGTGCTGCTGGAGGACGAAAGCGTGCTGGTGCGCGTGCCGTACGAGAGAATCAACTGCTATGCGGATTTCTCCATCGTCTCCATCGACATGATGCCGTACCTCTGCGCCGGTTCGGACAACGCGGACGGCTTCCTGTTCTACCCGGACGGATGCGGCGCAATCCTGAAATTCGACGACTACGCGCATTTCAAGGAGCTGTCGCAGTACTTCAGCATCTACGGAAACGTCGAAAAATCGCAGCAGATGCTGGATTTCTACGATCAGGAGCAGCCGACGGTCATGATGCCCGTCTACGGCATTTCCATCGGCGGAAACGCGATGCTGGCGGTGGTGGAGGAGGGCGCGGAGAGCACCCGAATTTCCGTCAGCCCGTCCACCAAGATTGTGGCGGTCAATACCGTGTGCGCGAACTTCCAGTACCGCCGCGGATTTGATGACATGCGCGTGACGAGCCGCTCCATCAAGACCTACGACAAGAACGCGATGCCGGTGGATTACGCCGTGCGCCTGCTGTTCCTGCCGGAAGGGAAGGACACCTACTCGGATATGGCGGTCACCTACCGCGATTACCTAATGCAGCGCGGCCTGACCGCCGACGTGGGCGAGCAGACCATCGCGATTGACCTGTTCCTCTCCGCGCCGGAAAAAGGGCTGCTGTTTGACACCCAGCGCACCGTGACCACCTTGGCGCAGGTGGGCGAAATCATCGATATTTTCGCGGAAGCTGGCGTGAAGCAGGTCAAGTATGCCCTGAAGGGCTGGACGAAGGGTGGCTACGGGCACTGGCCGGACGCGCTGCCGGTGGAACGCAGTGTTGGCAAGAACAGCGACCTGACCGCGCTGGCGCAGAAAGCGGCGGAATTGGGGTCGACGCTCTCGCTGACGGCGAATTTCGTCGAGGCGGACACGGACACCCGCAGCTACTC
>OHOO01000320.1_pt1 | contig 10630 bp, 8 predicted proteins | sample 1569891 | NCBI WGS metagenome assembly OHOO01 (sample SAMEA3879600, study PRJEB24766) | human gut metagenome | biome: human-associated habitat; feature: feces | place: USA | collected 1985/1987
ACTTTTCGCAAAGTCATTGACCGTCTTTGCGAGTTTTTCCATATCCGTTAAATTCTTATCTTTCGCAATATTAATAATATTGTCGCTGTCAAGTTGCGTATTTGCGAGTTTTCCGACTTTTTCGAGTTCCTCGCCGTTCAATTGATTAGCAAGATTTCTGATTTCCAAAGAAGAAAACTTCGGCTCGCCTTTAGGGTCTTGCAAAAGCGACAAATCCGCAACGGCATTGAGTGTTGCCGTATCTCTTTTTGCAAAATCCAACACCAAAGAACTAATCATCTTCGGTTGATTGGAAATTGTCTTAATAGCATTCCATTTTTCGGGATTTTCGGACAAAACAGTCTTTAATTCATCAAGTTTGTCATCTTTAAACTTTGCTTTTCCGTTAAAAGCCTTAATGTCTTTAAGTTCGTCAACTGCAGCCTGAACATTGAAGTCAGACTGTTTTTTAGGAGCGGCTGATTTTGGGGGCGTCGTTCTCACAAAAGTATCTTGTTGAAGCCCGTTATCTCTTATTACCGTTCTGTTTGCGGCTTTTTTAATCGGCGATAATCCACCTACACCCGTCAAAAAGTTAATGTTCAATTTTCTTGTCCGTGTTTATTTGTATATTAATCCGAATTTTATATCGGACAAAAGAGATGATTTCTTTAAAAAAAATTTCTAACTGTTAAAAATTGTGTCAAAATTTAAAGATTTTATATTTTCAACCGATAAGAAAAACGAGGGGGAATTGTACCCGAACAGAGAATATGACTAAAATTTCACAAATAAACACGACAAATAACATTGTGCCGTCGACAAAACCGAAAGCGCAAAAAGCAGAAACCGCAAAAGTTCAACCTTCTTGTGGCAATGGTGTTTATCCATCGGGCGAACTTCTCAGAACTATGGCGGGTGTTCAAACAAAAGAAACCCCAAAAACTCAAGCTGACCCTAAACAAGGGCTATTTTCAAAAGACACCGAAGATATTAAAAAATATCTTTATTCTCTGCCCATAACAGGTCAGGTCATAAAGGCTTATGAAGCCGATACCGAAGCCACTCCTGCAGTTGAGGGTCTTGTCAAAGCAATGCAAAAAAACGACGTTGAAACGAGTAACGTCGAAATGCTTCTCGACTTGGTCGAAAACAAAAAAGTTCATTATTCGGCGCTTTTGTACCTGTGTAATCAAGGTATGATGTCCGATGAATACGAAAAAGATTTAGACAAACTTTATGACGCATACATTAACGGCAAGAACGTAAAGGACACATTTGTTCCTACCGTAAAAACGACTGACGAAGCGTTAAAATCGCAAGAAATCGGCGACGTTTTCAAAGTCAACGGCGAAGATAATATCTACATCCGAACCTCCGAAAACGAAACGAAACAGTTAAAAATGTCGAAAGATACATATTTAAAACTGTTCCCGCCACTTGAAAGATTTGCGCTGTATCAAGGCGATGCGGGCAATTGTTATATGTTGTCATGCCTTGATGCAATTAATTCAAATCCTCGTTCACGCGAGAAAATATTGAGTTGTTTTGAAGAAAAAGGCGACAAGTTGAACGTCTCTTTGCCTGATAGTGACTATGTTTTCACTATGGACAAAAACAAAATGCCCGACGAAATTAAGCAGTACAGAGACCAATTTTCAATGGGTTCGGCAGGCTTCAAAATCCTTGAACACGTATACGGAAAAGACGTTCAAGAACACGTAACCGCAGAGGCACACGAGATTTTGAAAGACCAATCTCAACATGCCAAAGGCTTTTTCAAAAAAAGAATGTTCCAAAAGCAGTTGAAACAATTTGAAGCGGCACTTCAAGAAAATCCCGACAACGTAATCGTTGAAAGAAAAATTTCCGACCAAAGCGTCTCTTGGAACGATTCCATCGGTGTCGAATGGAGCAAGTTATCCGAAACTTCTCCGAATTTCAAACGCGCCTCGGATTATTACAGAGGTCGCGGCGGTCACGAAGAGTGGGTTTTCCAACGTTTCGGCTTTGAAAATACGGAAAAGATTTTCGACTTTAAAACAAAAAATGCCGAAAAATTAAAAGACATGCTCTTTAATCCCGCTAATAAAGACAAATATTTGTTTACGGCATTTAGCAACGGTAACGGCATGGCTGACCGCGAAGGGCTTGTCGACAAAGATTACGGAGTCTATTCGCAGCACTCGTTCTCCGTCAAGCCGAAAGTCGATAAAAACGGCAATAACGTATTACACGTCTCAAACCCTTGGAACTCAACTCAAAGCAGCGTAATGACATTTGAAAAATTCCAAGAATTATTCTCTGCTGTAATAAAAACGGACGTTTAAGGAAAAAGAGGATTAACGGCGCATTGCGCGTTTTCTTTCCATAATCTCCATGATTTTTTTTCGGACGTCATACGCAAGTTCTTTTTGATAACGTCTGATATCTTCAATTGCGGCATGCATTGAACGCGTAGGGTCGGGATTGTTGATGTTGCAATGTTTGATACTGTCTTCTGCGATTCTGATATCTGCCTCCGCAAGTTCAATAACGTTAATGACTTCGTTGACTTCCATTTCGGTAAAACCGCATCTCATAAGGCTGACACGGATGTTGTTTTTGAGAGTTCCCCTGTTTTTGGTAACCTCAATAACCGTATCTTGTGAATTGTCGCTGTTTGAAAAGAAATCAAATAAACCCAAATCGTCACCTTGCCGTTCTTATATTTAATATTATAAAGCATTTTTGAAAAAAAACTACCATGCTAAAATTTTAGGATTTGCCACTTGATTATTAAATATTTTTAGTGTATGTTATACACGAAAACACCAGTAAAAGTTTAAAGGAGAATTAAACATGGTAAAAGTAGCAATTAACGGATTTGGCAGAATCGGTAGAAATACATTAAGAGCAGCAATTAAAGAAGGTATCTTTAATGAACTCGACTATGTTGCAATCAACGACCCCGGTTTGAAACCTGCAGACGCAGCAAGAATTTTCAAATATGACTCAGTAATGGGCAGATTTGACGGCGAAGTTGAAGCAGTTGAAGATGGTATCATCGTAAACGGTCACAAGATTTTGTTCTTCGCAGAAAAAGATCCTGCACAACTTCCTTGGGCAAAACTCGGCGTTGAAGTTGTAATCGAATCAACAGGTTTCTTCACAGATGCAACAAAAGCACACGCTCACATCGATGCAGGCGCTAAGAAAGTTATTATTTCAGCTCCGGCAACTAACGAAGACATCACTATCGTTCTCGGCGTAAACGAAAAAGAATACGATTCAGCAAAACACAATGTAATTTCAATGGCATCATGCACAACTAACTGCTTGGCTCCGGTAGCTAAAGTTATCAAAGAAAAATTTGGTATCGTTAAAGGTTTGATGACAACAGTTCACTCATACACAGGCGACCAAAGAATCTTGGATGCAGGTCACAAAGACCCCAGAAGAGCTAGAGCTGGCGCTTTGAACATTGTTCCTACAAAAACAGGTGCAGCAAAAGCAGTAGCATTGGTTATCCCTGAATTGAAAGGTAAATTGGACGGTTTCGCAATGAGAGTTCCTACTCCGGACGTATCATTGGTTGACGTTGTATTCGAAACTGAAAAGAAAGTTACAGTTGAAGAAGTTAACGCAGCATTAAAAGAAGGCGCTGACGGACACGTTCTTTGCTACACAGAAGAACCGCTCGTATCATCAGACTACGTTGGTTCATCACAATCATCAACAGTTGACGCTTTGTTAACAAGAGTTATGGGCGACAACATGGTTAAAATCATTTCTTGGTACGATAACGAAATGGGTTATTCAACAAGATTGGCTGAAACTCTTAAGATGGTTGCTGAAAAATTGTAATTCGACACAATCGGATGAAATAAACGGTCGCTCACAAGGCGGCCGTTTTTAAATGCAAAATAACAGGTGAAACAAAACCGACAGATAAAATAAACCGAACAGAAATAACACGAATAACAAAAATAACAGATAAAACCGATTGTAAATTTTAAGACACATTTTTTCAAAACTTCGACTAACTTTTGTGGTGTCAAAATCTCGGTATACCAATATTTACAACCACTTTCCGGATTTAAAATTGTTTAAATCCGTCGGAAAGCCTATAAATGCTGAATGAAAAGCAGTTTAGGCAGAATTTTAAAAATTCAAAAACAGTCGAAAAGATTGTCTTAGAAGAAATTTAAGAATTTACGAATTTGAAAAATGCTTAGTCCAAAAATTTTTGTAAATTAAAAACAAAAATCAGACTGGAAAAGAGATAAAAATCCTCGTTTATGATATCCTTAATAGGAAAAGAGAGGCTAAAAATGGCAAAAAGAGTTCTTATAAACACATATAATAATGACGGAATTGTAGATTTCACGCAGGCTTTGGAACAAAAATACGGCTACGACATAGTAGCAACGGACGTTTCATACGATTATTTGTGCGGAAACGGTATTTCCGCAACTAAATTCGACTGGAACGATGCGGCTTTTGACATTGTTGTATGCAATTTCTATCCCTTTGAAAAACTCAAAAACAAAGAGACTGAGGAAGATGAAGTTCTGAATTTAGTTGATACACAAGGCTTATCGCTGCTTCAAAAGGCTGCAAAAGCATACAAAACAACTCTTTCGGTATCTTCACCAAAGCAATATGAAAAAGTTTTGAAGAAACTGGAAGAAGAAAGTATTGACGAAAATTACTCCAGAAAACTTGCACAGAAAGCGACTTTGGCGATTTGCAAGGTAAATTCCGCTCTGGCAGCCGTTCTTGGCGAAAAAGAAGATACGATTTCTTTCTCGGAAGAAAAGATTTATGACCTCACCTACGGCGAAAACCCGCATCAAAAGGCATCTTTGTACACAGGAGACATGGTTTCATACGAGGTCATTGCGAACAAAAAATTATCATACAACAACATCTTGGATATAGATACCGCAACAGCAATAGCGGCAGAGTTCTACGACGTTTGCGCAGTCGTAATAACAAGACACGCAATGCCCTGCGCGGTTGCACTCGGTTCGTCTATCGAGGATGCTTACAATAAGGCGGTTGACTGCGACCCGATTAGCGCATTTGGCGGTATTGCCGCGTTTACAAAGAAAATCGACGCACAAATGGCGAAAAAACTTTCTTCTTTGTTCCTTGAAATCATCATCGCACCCGATTTCGACGAAGAAACAATCGAAACGCTTGCAAATACTAACGTTAAACTGATTAAACTCAACACTCCGCTGAAAGATTACAAAGCATATTTAGACAAAGATATCAAAATCACGCCGTTCGGTACATTGGTTCAAGAGTACGATAAATCGGCATTGGAGAAGGATTCTTTCAAACTCGTTTCAAAGAAAAAGCCGACGACCGAAATCGTCGAAGATATGGTCTTTGCGTGGAAAGTCGCTAAACATGCGCGTTCTAACGCTGCGGTCGTTGTAAAAGATTTGAGAACCGTCGGAATTTCGCAAGGTCAGGCAAACAGGCTTGAAGCCATTGATATCGCGCTTGACAAGGCTTGTGAAAACTCAAAAGATGCGATATTGGCGACTGACGGCTTTATATCAAGCATAGAAAGCATACAAGATGCGGCTCAAGGCAGAATTGCAGCCATAATTCAACCGGGCGGCAGCCCCAAAGACAAAGAAATCATCAAAACCGCCGACAAATACGAGCTTACGATGATTATGACAGGCATTCGCCAATTCAAAAACAGGTAAAAACCAATGAGCAACGCTGATATAAGAGCCGTAAGATGGTTACAACTTTCGCATTTAATAATCGACTGCTATCCGGGATTTATCGCGCCGATGCTGCCTTTTATCACGGCAAAAATCGGGGTCGAAATGTCCGCCGCAATGATTATTATTAGTGTTGCGAACATCTCATCTTACCTGTTACAGCCTATTTTCGGCTATTTTGCCGACAAATGCAGAAAAAGATTTTTCATCTTTTGGGGAATTATCATCGCGTCCGTATTTATCCCGATGATGAGTTTGGCGCAAAGTTTTGCAACCTTAACAATTGCAATTGTTTTGGGCGAAATTGGGGTAGGATTTTTCCACCCGCAATCAACAAGTTTCGTGCCAAAATTTTGCAAAACCACAGAGCAGTCAAAGTGGGACATGGGCTGTTTTCTCAGTATGGGAAGTGTCGGCTACGGCATAGGCGCGCTTGTTTCGACGAATTTATACGACCATTTCGGCGCAGAATCGCTCATTTACACTTCAATTGTCGGCATTTTGACCGCATTTTCAATGTTTTTGTTTGTGCCGAAAGTTTCGGCAGATTCCTCTGAAAAGAAAGAAGTTCCGCCTGTTTTTGAATGTTTTTATGAAATTTTTTCAAACTCGCTTGAGAGAATTTTAGTCTTTTCATCCATCGTAAAATCAATCATTGTATCCTCTTTCACAATGATAATGCCGTTTTACTGGAAGTCAATCGACTTAAACGCAGGTAAAATCGGCTTAATCAGTTGTATTTTCCTCACGACATCCACAATCGGTATGATAGCATCACCAAAAATCGAAAAGTATATCGGAAGCCGAAACGTCTTCTACGTCTCGTTTTTGTCGATTTTACCGCTTGCACTTGCAATGATGTTTTTCATCAAAATCAACTTTGCCATCGCAATAACGTTCTACGGTTTGATTGGATTTTTCATCTTCATAACCCAGCCTGTAAACGTCGTAATGTCACAGAAAATTTTGCCGAAATACCAAAGCCTGATATCAGGTGTGGTTGGCGGCTTTACGTGGGGTATAGTTGGCGTAATGCTCCCCGTAATAAGCAAATTCACGGAATACACGGGTATTTTGAACGGTCTTTTAATTATATCGTTAATCCCGATAGTTATGTGCATTTGGGTAAAAGAAATCCCCAAAAGACAAGAAGATTAACTATTTTACGACCTTACTGAGTCCGATAGGTTTATCAATATTGCGACCGAGCAATTTTGCGCATTCAAAAGCCGTCAATTGCAACAACACAAGCATTCCGAAGATTGAAAGCACCTCGATATTCGTATCGAGCGTAATGTGATTATTACCGAGTTCGTTGAAATATTCGGGAGCATTTCTGTCCGCAATCGTAATAAAATAAGGGTTATACGACTCTTTAATTTTCTTGATGTTATTTATGCAAACACCGTGGTTAATTTCGTCGACAAGCACTATTACCGCAGATTTTCGGTTCAAAATCGCAACGTGTCCGTGCATAAACTCACCCGTCGGATAGGCGGTTGTGTTAATGTAAGAAGTTTCTTTGATTTTCAAAGCGCCTTCTTTTGCAAGTCCGTAAAAAATTCTGCTGCCTAAAATCTCAATACTGTCGTAAGTCACAAGGTTTTGCGCGATTTGTTTGATAAAATCGTGCGAATTTAGCTGATTTTGAAGAAAATCTGGCAGTTTTTTAAGATTTTCAATCTCTTTGGAAATATCTTCGCCTTGATTTTGACGAACACCCAAAATCAAAAGCATTACACACAAAAGTTGCGCCGTTAAAGCCTTTGTGGAAGCAATGCTTTCCTCTTTTCCAGCCATAGTGTCGATTTTGTATTTAGCCAAATTCCACATTGTCGAATTGACGGTATTCGAGATACAAAGAGTGTTATCCGTGCGTTTCATAACGTCGTGCATAACTTTCAGAGTATCAGATGTTTCGCCCGATTGCGAAATAAAAACAAAAAGCCTTTTATCCCAATTAGCCTTTTCGGACATAAAAAATTCGCCCGAATAAAAAGCCTCGGCATCAAGCCCCAACGAAGTTTTCATCATTTCTGCGGCAACAACCCCGCAATGATACGAAGATCCGCTCGCAACAAAGCATATCTTTTGCGCCTTTTCGGGGATATCAACCAAAATTTTCCCGTCAGAAGAAACGTATTTTTCCAAAAGATTTGCTAAAACCGCAGGCTGCGAGTATATTTCGCGCTCCATTGAAGATTGAAAATCAGTCATTAATAAGCCTTTCTGTCATAAACTTTTATCAAATGCCAGCCGAATTGCGTCTTTACAGGCTCTGAAACCTGTCCGACCGCAAGATTGAATGCTGCATTTTCAAACGGTTTTACCATTTGACCTCTGCCAAAAGTTCCCAAAGCACCGCCGCGTTGAGCAGACGGACATTTTGAATATTTTGCGGCGAGTCTTTCAAAACTTTCACCGCCATCGATTCTTTTCTTCAAAGCCACCGCTTCATCATAAGTATCAACCAAAATATGTCCTGCGCTAACGTATTTAACGGACTGCAATTTAACCATACTAATCGGTGTTTCGATAGATGTGTAAACATCCTCCGCAAACGCGCTTCCTTGCGCTAGAACACATATAGCCAACAAATATAAAATTCTTTTCATAAGACTCCTTTTTGCCACACATTATACACTTAAATTATAGGCTTTGCACTACAAAAAAGGGCTGATAAAAATCAGCCCTTACAATTTGTAACATTGTATCTATAATTTTATTTCGGAATACGAATGTTTTGTTCCGTCCGCTTCAAATTCAAAAATCTCAATGATGTTATTATCATCACCTTTTTGTCCTTTTGCAAACCAACCTTTTACCGTGATTTGGTCTTTTGTATTTTTGATTTTGATAACCATATCTTCGCCGACTTTGCCGAAAATCAAGTCATTCCACTTTATTCCCTTGCCAAAGTACAACGTATCATTGCCCTGTTTATCCGTGATTTCGTCCTGTCCGTCTCCCTTAAAGAAGATATACGTATCATCTCCGACAATGCTGTAAATCTTGTCATTGCCCTTGCCGCCTACAACGATATCGTTTCCTCTGTCTTTTTCATTAACAAGGAAATCTGCATCCATGTGATCGGGATAAATTTCGTCATCACCGTCGCCACCGAAAATGATATCGTCATCTTCGCCAGCAAAAATTCTGTCGTTGCCCTTTCCGCCGAAAATAATATCGTTGTGCGCATTGGAAATCAACAAATCGTCTCCGTCTCCGCCGTCAAGGATATCATCGCCCTCGCAGCCGATTAACGTATCGCTGCCGTTGCTTCCGTACAACACGTCATCTCCCTGTTGTGAGTGAACCGCATTTGTCGGTGCCTTCACGTTATCTTTCGCGCGGAACGCATCGTCACCAATCGTTCCTTTAAGTTGTCCGTCAATAATTTGGCTAACATCCATTTTAAGCGGAACCTTCGCCGTAGAGTCTATCTTCCACTTCAACTCTCTGTCGTTTTCCGTAAACTTGAGATAGAAGCACTCTTTATCTCTCGGATTAAGATAATTACTGTTTTTATCCAAGCCGAGACCTTTTACGGTTCTTGCAAATTCCAACACCCGTTGTTTGCCGTATTTCGGGCTGAACATTATTTCTCTCGACAACTTTTTAGTTACCGATGTAAAATCTGCTCGTCCGTCTTTATCCGTCTTTATCAACTTCATTAAATCCGACAAGTGTGACTGGATCATCAATTCCGCATACACGTAGTTTTCAAGTTTTAAATACAAACTTTCGAGTTGTTTTCCCGTATATGTATCCACTTCGGCAATTTTAACTTCACCGTCTACTCCGACGCCGAATTGGTGTCCCATAAATGCCTCTACTACCGCAAGGTGTTTCGGATCTACGTTATTATCAGTTTTTACGTTCGATTTTGCGTTTTCGTTTTCCGTCCACTTATCAATAATCTTTGTTACAAGTTCGATACGTTTTTTGTCGTTCTTTTCTTTTACGAATTTTTCAACCAACTTTTGAAGGTTCTCATCACGCATCATTGCTTGATGTAACGAACGAACAGTTCCTCTGCATCTGATATCGGGAAGTTTTTTAACCGACGGCAATACTCTTGTTACGTCGACCTCTTGTGTGTCCGAATAATCCGTCATGAAATAATATTCGTCAAAACGATATGTCTTTCCGTCTGTTTTCTTAAAAGTACCTTCGCCAAACTTGAAGTTTGAATTGTCATCCATATATTTTGCAGGTTTTACCGCAACTTTGATTTCTGCAACTTTTTCTTCTTCAAGCGTCGTCAACTTTCCGTTTCGTTTCGCAATTCTGAGAAATGAATAGTCGTTGTCTTTTTCGTTAATTACGCCGTCTTTGTTCGTATCGTAATTCGCAAGTTCTTGGTGGTGAACAATTTCAGACGCATCGTCGATTTTTCCGTTACCGTTTTTATCATTTACGAGAATACCGTCTCCGCCTGAGCACCAAGCCATCTTTTCCGCAAATCCGTCTCCGTTGTAATCAAAGTATATTCCGCCTTTGATGTCTGTTATCTCGATTTTGCCGTCCCCGTCCAAATCAAAGACCAATGGCTCTGTATAGTGCGCGAATGCAGCGTTTGAATCTTCATAGTTCTTATATAAGCATTCAAAGAGGTTTTCTGAAGATGCTGATATTTGGTCAGAATTATTATCCCTAATCGAATCAATTGCCACGGGGAAAACCGTTGCAACGAACAAAACTACCGCCAATGCAACGATAGCGCGTCTCATTGAAAAGCCATCTTTAAATTTTCTCATTGGAACTCCTTGTTGTTTTGGGGCTGTTTTTAAAGGTTAAAAATACATAAATAACAAATTGGTTGTTAGACAGTATAACAAATAATCGCAATGATTTCAACCGTTTTAAACCCCCGCAAGCATTTTTCTGCACTATTTGCGAGTTTCAAAAGACAGTTTGTT
>OHOO01000327.1_pt1 | contig 10485 bp, 10 predicted proteins | sample 1569891 | NCBI WGS metagenome assembly OHOO01 (sample SAMEA3879600, study PRJEB24766) | human gut metagenome | biome: human-associated habitat; feature: feces | place: USA | collected 1985/1987
GTCCCATGCCTATGGCTGGCTGCCATAAATCAAGGGGCAAATATATAGTAACAGGAGAAGTGACCATGAAACTGACCTACCACCGCTGTGGAGACTACCTGCTGCCAGACCTCGGACTGGATGAACGTGACAAGCAGCCCATCGGCAAATACGGCATGCTCCGCATGGACTACCTCAAAAACCACCGCCCCATCCTGTATAACCAGCTGCTCCTGTCTGGTGAGCTGATCCCGCACCTGGCCAGCATCGACACCGCCTGCAATGGTTTCATGGAGCGTGCCGTAACTGAAATGGCAAAGCAGGAAGGCATCACAGAAGAACTGAAGGCCACGGATCAAATGCGCTGGGTCGGCCTCATGAATAACATTCATGCCTGTGCTGAAGAAATCGTCATGAAGGACTACATCTATAACTGACACATAACAAGGAGGAATATCCCATGCTCATCAAACTGCTGAAGCTGCCCTTCAAGCTGATTGCCCTGCCTCTGATTCCAGCACTTATGATACTGAACCTTGCCTTCGCGCTTGTGGTGGGTCTGTCATCCATCGTGACCAACCTGCTCTCCACGTTCTTCCTCATGGGTGCGGTGGCTGGCTGGATCACCCATAGCGCACCCAGCATGATCTGGCAGGCGGTGGGCATTGGGGTGTTCTTCATGCTCGCTCCCCACATCGCCTGCTGGATCGCTGCCAGGATCACAGATCTTGCCGTTCTGCTCATGGAGTTTGTAGCATCGTGATTGCGTGTCCTCAGATCAGGAATCCCAGCCAGGCGGAGGCAGTTCATCAGTACCATAAACATCGACGTACCTCTGCCTGCACTCCTCAGAGCAGAAATACTGATCGCGGCTGTCTGCCGGAAAAGGTTTCCCACAAACAGCACACATATGGAGAGGATGCGCTTCATCTGTCAGTGAACCGGTCATCAGCAGCTGGATCGTCAGCATCAGCGAGTGAAGGTTCCATACGACGATCGGCGTTTCCCGCAGCTCAATATGATAGGTTGGAAGATTCCGATCGAACGCGCGCATTGCTTCATGGATCACACGGTATGCCCTTGGACTATCCCTGTTACAGACATAGGCATCAAAGCACGCGCGCAGGATGAAGCTCCACTCCAGGAACACCTCTATCATCCAGTCATACCGTTCGCCGTAATCACGGGTGAAGCTCATGGCCTTGGCAGTGGATTCGTTCTGGAAAGTCATCATCAGGGAGATCTCATCGAACTCATGCTCCGTCGTGTTCATCTGCCAAAGGAAATCTTCTTTCCCCGTTTTTGCAAAACGCGGCTGCTTGAATGGAAAGAACAGGCTGATGTATTCCTCGGTTACCATCGTCTCCTCTCGGATGAACTGGTTACGGGGCAGATACACCTTCTCATACTCGACAAAGTGTGCCGTTGTTGGAAGTCCCACCATCATCCCCAGCAGACCGTATTTGCAGGCAAACTGCCGGATCAGTTCCATGTGCTGCTCTTCGGTATTGGAGAAGAGATTGCTGCATTGAATGCCCGTATACACAGCATCGATCACCATCTGCTGCGCCACATCCATGGGGTCATAAATCACGGTGGTGGAATCCGGAGTGGGCATCAGATAAACATGACCGTCCGGACCCAGCCGCCATTCATAATTTGTGTATCGAGTCCAGGAGGTACTGGAATTCTTAAACAGACTGTGCATAGCAATCCTCCGATCCGCCCAGCTTGGCCTGGTATGCAGCCACAAATCGCTTCTCGCGCCCGGTCAGGCTGATCCCTGCATGCTGCATCCGCAGCAGGTCCTGATATATAGCCGTCTGAATCCTGACCAGCATCCGGTCGCGGGTCTTGCGGATGTTCCGGTCAGTCTGTCCTCGCATGGCTGCCAGCTGCTGCGGCGTCAGCTGTTTGATCCCCAGCAGATACAGGATGATCTTCTGATCGGGCTTCAACTCCATGATTGGCCTGCGAAGATAATTCTTTGCGAACAAGTCGTGCATCTCAAAGGGACAGTTGGCAAGGTAGTCCAGGAAATATCCACGGCAGATCTGCCGGTAGGTCGGATCGTTCAGCCAGGTCGGCAGGATCGGCTGATCGGACAACACCGCGTTCTCAATGGCGGTTTCCTCTCCCAGAACTTCGTACCTGCGTTCCTTCCGTTCCCGGCTCTTGTCACGCCGGTCATATTCCGCAGTCACGCAAAGGTATTCTTCGGTGGTACGTGCAGCCATTTCGATTCGGCGCAGGGCTTCATCCCGGACGGATTGACTGACACGGATGCGGTTGGCAATAAGGGGCATAGCCTTCGCCCGTACCTTCCACATCCGCTGCAAATAAGATGAAAGGATTTGCTCATCGATGCCGGTGTCTGTATCTGTTCCCTCATATGCATCGGCATCGTCATCAGGGGTATCGCCATCGCTGTCCTCACTGTCTTCTGTGTCAGATAGCAGCCAGGAGAATTCCTCTGTCGGGATCTCGCAGCCGTCATCATCGTAGAGCTGACCGTCCGCAATCACCGCAGGCAGATCGGGCAGCGCAGGAGGATCATACTCATCCTGTACGTCGGAGCTCCCAATACCGTCATAGTCATCGTCATAGGATTTGGGTGTTTTCATCGCTTTAGTCTCCATTTTATTTTAAAAGGGAACATATGTTCTGCGTAAGGCTAATTATACACAAATTCCGAAAAAAAGCAAGACAAATTTTCAGAAATGGTTCCGAAAATGGCCTTCATTTGTCCTAAGGGTAGAGGGAAACCGTCTCGCCCACTCTTTTAGGCAACAAATACTGCTTCGAAAAATTCTTTTCAGGAAATTTTCAGAAATGGTTCCGATTTTTGGCTTTGTTTGTCCTAAGGGTGAAGGGATCTTTTCCTTCACACCAATAACGACCGGCGAGAGCCAAAGGAGGAACCCCATTCAATGAACCATACCCCGGACATGACCTTTTCCCGTCGCATCGGGAACACCAACTTCCGCGTCCGTGTCTACTGTGACCCGGACAGCAATGCCACCTTTGAGGAGCGGCTGCTGAATGTCATCCGTCATGACGCTGAGCAGCTGGAGAATCCTCCGAACGAAAGCCACACCATCCGTTCTCCGGCTGGTGTGCAGGAAAGGAGCGCCTGACCCTTGTTTGCATCCCCTGATTTGAAACTGACTGCCCTGTATGAGCGCTTGTCCCGAGATGACGAGCTGCAGGGCGAATCCAACTCTATTGTGAACCAGAAGCACCTGCTGGAATCCTATGCAGGCGATCAGGGCTTCACCAACTGTGTCCACTATACCGACGATGGCTACACCGGAGGAAACTTTGATCGCCCCGGTTGGAAGCAGCTGATTGCAGATGTGGAGGCCGGGAAGATCGGCACCGTCATTGTGAAGGATATGAGCCGCGTAGGCCGCGAGTATTTGCAGACCGGCTTCTATACGGAGGTATTCTTCCGCAAGCATGACGTCCACTTCATCGCCATCAATAACAATGTGGACAATACCAACCCCACCAGCACTGAATTCGTTCCCTTCCTGAACATCATGAACGACCTGTACCTGAAGGAACAGTCCAAGAAGGTGATGGGTGCGTATCGTGCCAAGGGCAACGCCGGTTTGCCTACCAACAATCGTTGTGTGTACGGCTACCGGAAGGACCCGGAGGATAAGAACCATTGGCTGGTGGACGACGAGGCCGCGCAGGTTGTGAAGCGTATTTTTATGCTGGCCGTGCAGGGAAACGGGCCGTATGCTATCGCTAAAATGTTGGCTGAGGATCATGTACATTGCCCGGCGTATTTCAACACCATACATGAGAACTGCAACCGCCGCAGCGATACCGATACGAGCCGTCCTTACAACTGGAACGGTGCAACTGTGACCAATATCCTGACACGTCCGGAGTACATGGGGCATACGGTCAATTTCCGTTCTGCCAAGCCTTTTCTCAAGGCCAAGCGTCATCGGAACAACCGTGAAGATTGGGTGATTTTTGAAAACACCCATGAGGCTATCATCGCGCCGGATCTATGGGAGCTGGCACAGATCACGCTGCGCTCCACTCGGCGTACTGATACCACCGGCACAGCCAACCCGCTGACTGGCTTGGTGTTCTGTGCTGACTGCGGTGCAAAGATGTACAACCATCGGAGCAAGGCAAACAAGCCCGGCGGCACCCGCTCCGGCGACTACTACGACTGCTCCAGCTATACGAATCCCAAGTCCAGCCTGACCTGTACCGGCCATAATGTCATGACGGACAGTCTGCGTGCTGCGCTGCTGGATGCCATTCAGCGCATCTGCAAATACGCGATCAATAATGAAGAAGAATTTGTGCAGCAGGTGCGTAAGGCATCCGAGATTCGTCAGGCCGATGCCGCCAAAGCGATGAAGGCGCAGATCAGGCAGGCCAGGAAACGTATCGATGAGCTTGATGTCATGATCAAGAAGCTCTACGAATCCTATGCACTGGGCAAAACGCCGGAAAAGCGGTTTGATCTGCTGAATACGGCGTATGAACAGGAGCACAGCGAACTGAGTGCGCTACTGGCAAAGGATGAGGCTGCATTGGATGCCTTCAATCATGATACCGTCCGTACTGATCAGTTCCTTGCGCTGGTGAAGAAGTACCGCAACATGACCGAGCTGACCACACCCATGATCAATGAATTTGTCGAGAAGATCATGGTACATGCTCCGGTAAAGATCAACGGTGAGCGCCATGTGGATATTGACATCTACTTCCGCTTCATCGGACAGTTTGCCATTCCTGACGAGCCCACCCCCATGGCCGATACCGATATGATGAAACAGGCAGAGCGTGCAAAGAATCGCCAGAAGTATCAGCAGCGTAAACAGCGCAGTATGGCTGCCGCTGCCATCACTTCTGCGACTGCCCGTCAGTCTGCCTGATAAAAGAAAGGAGAATGCCCATTATGAATCCATCTGTCCCAGCTCTCTTGATGCTGACCACCGCCCTGTATGAACGCCTCTCACGCGATGATGAACTGGCCGGTGATTCCAATTCCATCACCAACCAGAAGTCCTTGCTGTCCGGCTTTGCTGCCGATCAGGGCTTTACCAACTGCGTTCATTATACCGACGATGGTTACTCCGGCAAGGACTTCAATCGTCCCGGCTGGAAGCAGCTCATGGCAGATGTGGAGGCCGGCAAAGTCGGCGTAGTGATCGTCAAGGATCTCAGTCGCGTTGGCCGTGCCTACCTGGAAACTGGTTTCTTCACGGAGGTCTATCTTCCGCAGCATGGCGTCCGCTTCATTGCGATCAACAACGGCGTGGACACCGCCAATCCCAGTACCTGCGATTTTGCTCCGCTGCTGAATATCATGAACGAGCATTACCTGCGTGACCAGTCAAAGAAGGTGGCCATCGCTGCGCAGCAGAAGGGAAAGTCCGGAAAGCCGCTGACTACCAATCCCTGCTTCGGCTACATGAAGGACCCTGCGGGCAAGAACCATTGGCTGGTCGATGAGGCAGCCGCTGTGACTGTACGCAGGATCTTCGACATGGCTGCCGCCGGGAGCACGATCAATGAGATTGGCCGCACGCTGATCCGTGAGCAGTGTGAAGCACCAGGATACTATATGTCCCACCACCGGATTGACATCAATCACCGCAAGTGGGAAAACGCCAGCCCTTACGACTGGAACTGGTCGACCATTGCCAACATCCTGCACCGCAAGGAGTACATGGGCATGACGGTCAACTTCCGTTCACACAGGCCGGACTATCGGGCGAAAAAGGTGATCGTTCCCGACGCCGAGCGGATGATCTTTGCTGACACCCATGAAGCGATCGTGAACGCTGACACCTGGGAAGCTGCGCAGCAGGTGTGGAGCACAACCATCAGGCGTCCTACACGCAAGACGCCCAATCCGTTTGCCGGTATGATCGTCTGTGCCTGCTGCGGCCGGGTCATGACCCGGCATTACAACAATCCGGCCAAGGCAAATCAACTGGGCGGCGGCAACCGCTTCCGCTGCACGACCTACCATAATAGTGCATTGTTTGCGGAACGGCAATGTGTCCCCAACGGCATTGAGGCCGACAGTCTGTATGAACTGATCCAGGTCGTGATCCAGACTGCCTGTCATTGTGCAGTGAACGATACCGACGCATTCATGAAACGCATCCACCAGGATGCAAGTCGTCTGCGCAGTGGACAGGCAAAGGAAATCCGCAAGACCGCTGCACAGCGCGAGCGGCGTATTGCTGAACTGGACAGGCTGATCTCCAAGCTGTATGAAAACTATGCGCTGGGCAAGATCACCGAAGCACGCTTCGATAAACTGTCCGCCGAATACGAAGCGGAGCAGGCAGCTTTGGCGGCCACCGCCGCTGAAAGTAAGACGATGCTCGACGCGCTGGAAGCAGACACCACCAATGCGCAGGCATTCATCCGGCTGGCACAGAAGTATGTCGGCTGCGAGGAGCTGACTGACAGCATGGTGCAGGAGTTCGTGCAGAAGGTCATCGTCCATCCTACGGTTAAGGATGAAAACGGAAAGAAGGAGCGTGAGATCGAGATCTTCCTGAAGCACATTGGTCGCTTTGACCTGCTGCCGGAGGATTTCAGTGAGGATGCTCCGGCGTGATGCATCCCTAAACAGCAATGACCAGTCGGCAGTTCGGTGCTGCTGACTGGTCATTTTGCAATCAATCATTTTGAGCGCCGCCTCCATGCGGCAGAAAGAGAGCATCTATGTATTTTGCTAACAACAATTCGGCCGCCCTTTTCCCCGACGCCATGCTGGTCGTGGCCTGCGACCATGGCTTTGGCAACATGAAGACGCCGCATACCTGCTTCAAGTCCGGCGTGCTTGCTTCCGATCATCCACCGGTCGTCAATCATGATGTGCTGGTGTATGACAAGCGCTACTATGTGATTGGCGAGAATCAGAAGGAGTTCACCGCCATGAAGGGCAGCGATCAGGATTACTACATCTTGACTCTGGCGGCCATTGCGGAGGAAATGAAGCTGCTCAGTCTCACCGAAGCTCGTGTATGGTTGGCGGTTGGTCTGCCCCTGACCTGGGTCGGTCAGCAGAAGGAAATGTTCCGCACCTACATGCTCCAGCGCGATCATGTGGACTTCACCTACCGTGATGAGGAGTATCATGTGGATATCGTCGGCTGTGATGTGTACCCGCAGGGCTTTGCTGCGGTCGCCGGTATCCTCAGTGAGTTCCATGGTACCAACATGCTGTGCGATATCGGCAACGGCACCATGAACATCATGTACATCAATGACGGCAAGCCCATCATTAGCAAGTGCTACACGGAGAAGTACGGCGTGAACCAGTGCATGCTTAAGGTGCGCGAAAACCTGCTGCACACCTTTGGCACCGCCGTGGATGATTCTGTGATCGAGCGTGTACTTCGCACCGGCACTGCTGATATTGGTGCACAGTATCTGTCCGTCATCCGCGACAGCGCCACGGAATATGTCGACGGTATTTTCCGCAAGCTGCGCGAACATGAGTACAACGAGGAGCTGATGAAGCTGTACATTGTCGGCGGCGGTGGGTGCCTGGTGAGCAACTTCGGCACTTATGACGCCAACCGGGTGACGATCAATACGGACATCAGTGCGACGGCAAAGGGCTATGAAATGCTCGCCAAGCGCAGCCTGCGGAAGAAGGAAGTGCTGCTGTATGGCGAAGGCTAACCATCGCTATGTCAGTGCTAATATCCGCTTTGATCTGAACAATGAGGATGAACGTCGGGCATGGGACCTGCTCCGAACGATGAACCGGAAGGAATACAAGTCATATGCCAAGCTGGTGGCCGAGGCAATCATTGAGCATCAGGCGCGGCGGAAGCATATGAAGCATGATCCTTACCTGGAGACGCGGGAGAAGGAAGATGCTTTCTGTGATGAGATCCGCGAAGCAGTCCGGTTAGGTATGCAGCAGGGAGCCAATGATTTGAAGGCGATTCTGTCACAGCTGCCGTCTGCTGTTGCCTCCGCTTCCATGCCCGAGGCCGCTTCGATGCCGCCTCCATCTGATGACAATCTGGATGATGCGCTGGACTTTATCGATGAACTGTGATCCAATCACCCTGTTGGCATATCATGCAGCGACATTTGTCGCTGCATGATATGCCAACGAAAAAATGCTATCAAAACCAGCCCAGTTTGCTACCATAGAAAAATCATGGTTGCAAATCGGGAATTTTTGCAACCATAGGAGGACTGCATGAGTACCAAGATCATTATTCCCGACGACCCTGCGAAGGCTGCGGAGCAGGCAAAGCACCGCACGGAGGCAGCCGAAGCGCGTGACCGACTGAAGGCACGCAAGGAGCGCACCAAGCGACTGATCGTAACCGGCGCTGTGCTGGAGAAGGTTGCTCCCCAGGTGACCGGTATGCCCCCGGACGAGATGGAGCGGTACCTGCGTGAACGCCTGAGCTACGAGGAATGCCGCGCATCGTGACGATTGGGGTTGGCACGACGAGGCTGGGAGACGTGACCGGAATCCTGCTGACAGTCATGAGCAGCATGCTTCCGGCTGATGGGGGTACCTTTGCGAAGGTGCCCCCAAGCCCCCTCCCTGGGCAAGGGCGCACTTACTCACCACCTGCAAGCAGGCGGTGGTAGCCCTTCGGGCACGTGCGCTCTCCGAGGGGAATTTCGCCCATTGCGATGGGCGACAGGAAATTCGGCACGCCTCATTCCCTGCACGAATACGCCGCTGCTGGCAAAAGAACAGCAGCGGCATTTTCGTGTTGTCACAACCAGCCACTGGCAGCTTGTGGGTTACGACGGAGATTGCGAGGTCGACGCAGATAACGAAACGACGGGATACCGATTGGAGGTGAAAACGAAATGGCGATTTACCATTTTGAAGGACAGGTCATTAGCCGCACATCTGGCAGGACATCTGTTGCTGCGGCAGCATATAGAAGCCGTGAACGATTGTACAATGAGTACGATGGTCTCACGCATGATTACACTTATCGTCATGATCTGCTGTGGGAGCAGATCATACTGCCGCCGAATGCACAGGCTGCATGGCAGGATCGGGAAACATTATGGAACGCAGTCGAGTTGAGTGAAACGCAGAAAGACAACCGGCTGGCACGTGAGTTCAATGCAGCTTTACCAATCGAGCTGGACTTGCCGGAGTGGAAACAACTGCTGACCGATTTCATTCAGCAGCAGTTTGTTAGTCAGGGCATGTGTGCTGATGTTGTGATTCACAATCCAGGTGACGGACATAATCCGCACGCACACATCATGCTGACTGTTCGTCCGCTGAAGGAAAACGGAGAGTGGGCAAACAAAACGGAGAAGGAATATCTCTGCGTCCGCGACGGAGAAGAACGCGGCTTCACCGCTGCGGAATTCAAAGAAGCAAAATTGGATGGATGGGGGAAGCAGTATCCGTTCTTTGTTGGCAAGAAGAAAATCTACATGACTGCCGCCGAAGGTGAAGACCGAAAACTGAAACGTGCATCGAAGTATCCGAAGTGTACGCTGTATGGTCGGCAGAATCCGATTGCAGAAAGATGGAACAGCGATGAACAGTTTGTTGCCTGGCGTGCTGCCTGGGCGGATGCTGTGAATATTATACTGGAACAAAATCAGATTGACCAAAGGGCCGATCATCGCAGCAATGCAGCGCGCGGCATCGAGGAGAAGCCGACAATCCATGAAGGTGTCATTGCACGCGCCCTGGAACGCAAAGGCATTTTGTCTGATCGGTGTGAACTGAACAGACAGATCAAGGCTGACAACATTCTGGTCCGTGAACTGAAAGCTGAAATCAAGCGACTGGAAAAGCAGGCGCGTGGTGATGACAAGGCTTTGGCTGGTGCGCTGGAGCAGAGTCAGAACGCAATCATCATGATCCGGTATCAGATCATTTTCAATTATGCTCAGATTACGAAAATGAAATCTGAACGTGAGAAGACAATGCCGATCATCCATGATTACCACAATGTGATGAAGGAACTGAAGCCGATGCAGAAACAACGGGCTTCTTTGAAAAAGGAACTGGATCATTGTTCTCCTGTACAGCTGATTCGCAAAGCACAGTTGCAAAAACAGATTGATGAATTGAGTACAGCGATGGTACCATATGTTACCAGACAAAACGATCTACTAAAGAAACTTGGTTGCAAGGATGATAAGGCTGTTGGCGAATTGGAAAAGAAGATGGAAAGTATCCGAAGCAGCATTGCGCAGGCAGAGCATCGGGCGAATGTGCTTGACGGTCAGCATGATGAACAGTTGGCGCGGCACATGAAGCTGATGAACAGGATTACGCCGGACAATGCTGCTGCTATTGACGTGGAACGCGATGCGATCCGACAGGCGCAGCGTGATGTTATGTTGCAGAAGATATATGGCACTTACGGCAATCTGTTTGAACAGACAACCATGAATCATGCTGTGAAAATTACAGAGGACATTATTTGCAGGGATGTAAATGGTAAACTGTACTTGAGCCACTTAGGCAAAAAAGGGAACGAATACTTG
>OHOO01000328.1_pt1 | contig 10460 bp, 9 predicted proteins | sample 1569891 | NCBI WGS metagenome assembly OHOO01 (sample SAMEA3879600, study PRJEB24766) | human gut metagenome | biome: human-associated habitat; feature: feces | place: USA | collected 1985/1987
TATCATTGTGATTGCGGATATGTCAGAAACTTGCCGAAATATGTCGGCTATGCAAAAATTTCCGATTCCTATTCGGTTTTGACAGTCAAATATGGCGAAAAAGAATCGACTTTCACTATAAAAATGCCGGGGCTTTACAACGTTTATAACGCGCTCGGCGCAATTTCCGTTGCGTTGGAACTCGGTATCTCCGACGACATTATTAACCAAGCCCTCGAAAGTTATTCCTCTGTGTTTGGGCGTGCCGAAATGACAACGGTTTTGGGCAAAAAAACACTCATACAGTTAATCAAAAATCCCGTCGGTGCAAGCGAAGTCATCAGACAAATTCAAGGGTTTGAAAAGTCAAAACTCGTCGTAATTTTAAACGACGATTATGCAGACGGCAGAGATGTTTCGTGGATTTGGGATGCGGATTTTGAGGTTTTGAAAAATTACAAAAATAAAATTTATGTATCGGGAACTCGTGCCAACGATGCGGCTTTGAGACTGAAATATGCGGGTGTGGACGTAAGTTTGATGAACGTTATCGGCGATATTCAAACTGCTGTTGAAACGGCGGCAAACGATACGGCAGAGGATGAAACTTTGCTCATTTTGCCTACTTATACGGCGCTTTTGAAGATGCAAACCTTTCTCGGTAAAGAAAAATAACTCCGCAAAATAGGATTTATCTAAAAAAAGACAAAAAAAAGCGAGTTCTAAATAGGATTTAAGACTCGCTCAAGCTTTCTACCAGCCGAAACATTAATAACATTCTTATAATACACTCTTTTTAGTGATTTGTAAACACTTTTGGTGAAAAATGTTAACTTTATTGTTCCGCAAAGGCACTTTTATCTGCCATGCATGCGGGACAAACGAAATCTTCCGGCAAATCCTCAAATGCAACTCCCGCAGGAATGTTCATTTCGGGAACACCGACTTCGGGGTCGTAAACCCATGTGCATAAAGTGCATACGTATTTTTTCATAATTAATTTCTTTCGTTATTGTTTTCTTTAAGACACTTGTAAAATCCGCCGGGGTGGTGAACGTAAATGCAGTTCTTGCCGTCATTTTTGGCTTTGTAAAGCGCTTCGTCGGCAGTTTTAATAAGTCCTTCGGATTCGTTCGATGAGGACGGGAATTCGGAAATACCGATACTTATGCTCGTTCTCAAGGTTACTTTATCGTCAATCGGAACGACGATTTTTTCAATGTTTCTTCTGAGTCTTTCTGCGATTACCGTTGCATCTTTTGCAGCAGTTTCGGGCAAAATTACGGTAAATTCTTCGCCGCCGTATCTTGCGGGAACGTCAATATTTCTGCAAGTATTTTTGATTGTTCTTGCAATTTCTTTCAAGACTCTGTCACCGATTAAGTGACCGTATGTGTCGTTTACGTGTTTGAAATTGTCGATATCCATCATAAGCAAGGACATAACGTGGTTATATCTGCTTGCACGGGTAACTTCGGATTCCAAAAGGGTTCTGAAGTGACGGTGGATGTATAATTTCGTCAAGCCGTCTTTTGTTGCGAGTTCGTATAACTTCGCGTTGTCGATTGCGATAGCCGCTTGGTTTGAAAGCGCTTCGATAAATTCCAAATCTTGTTTGTTGAAAAGTTTGTTATTCTTTTTGTTGGTGATGTTGATAACACCGATTGCTTCCCCTTTTGCGATAAGCGGAACGCAAATCATTGAAGAAATGTTGTTCAAAAGGTTTGCTTGTTTAAATCTGGGGTCGTTTTGACCGAGGTTTGTAATGATAGATTTCTTTTCGGCAAAAACTTTACCTGCAATACCTTCGTTTACCTTGAGTTTGCTGCATTCGATAACCCCGTTGTTGATGTCGAATTCGACTTTCGGGTCTTTCAAACCGTATACGACTTTTACCTGCAAAGTGTTGTCGCTCATATCGTAGAGCATCAAGGAGCCTTTTTCCGCGTCAATTGTTTCCAACGCTCTGCCCAAAATTACCTGAATTAAGCCTTTTAAGTCATCAATAAAGTTCACGGCTTGTGAAATGTTGTACAAAATCGAAAGGTTGTGCAACGATTTGTGCAAAGAGGTGATTTGAGACTCTTGTTCCGCTTGTCTTACGAACTTTACGAGTAATGGCTCAATGCAGTAGAACATTTTGTTTAAGAGGGCAAGTTCTTCTTTTTCAAACGGTTCGTTGTTTTCTTTTCTGCCGATTGAACAAACGCAGAAAGGATTTTCGTCTTTAAAGAAAACCTTGAAATAAGCAGAGTTAAGGTTATCCAAAGATGCTGCTTCCCAAAGGTTTTTGTACTTCGGCGAGCCGTCTTCGTTTGTCATGGGGATAAGTTCTTTATCCGCATAATTTAAAAAGTCTGCGTAATCTGCGTCAAATTCAAATGTTCCGCCATGTTCCGAGCATGTTACGGATTTGTAGGTTTGCTCTTTTTTGACGAAAAATACGATGTCGTTCAAGTTGAAGTTTGACGTCATAAAGAACGAGATTTTGCCAAGCAAATCGTCAAGTGAATACGCTTGATTTGAAAGAATATTCAGCTCAAAAAGGTTATTGAGTTCAAGAAAATTTTTCTGAAGATTATAGATTTTATCCGATAATTCTTGAGTCATTAACTTTGATTTGCCCCTTAAAAATACACATCTTTGTTTATTATTATATCATGTACATTAAAAATCAACAAAAAAAGATTGTTTGTAAACTTATTTGCTATCTTTGCTGACTTTTAATTGCTTCATAAGCGCGTCGGTTACGATTTGAGAGTATTTACCGCTTGCGTTGCTTGATACGATAATGATATTGTCGTTTCCGTGAGAAGCAACTCCGACAATGCCTTGAATACCTTTTATCGGAAGATTTACAACATCAGATTTAAACTTGATGTAGGGAATTGTTTGTCCGAGGGCATACATTGAGCCTCTGCCCGAAATTTCAAAGTTTTCGAGTTGCAAAAGTTTGAAATCCTGTACAAATTTAACAATTTTTACGTCACATTCTTTTGTGGAAAAGTCTTTCTTTGTCAAAGTTTCAGGGTTTGTGGGTTTTGAAAAATAAAATCTTTGAGAAGTTGCGCCGTGTTTAATATAAACGTAGTTGCCGATTTTGGGAATTTTGCTTGATGAAACGATTTCAAATTCTTCGTCCAAATTTGTAAAATCAGCAATTTCGGCTGCTTTTTTCATCTTGTGAATTTGAGGTTGAGCCCATGGATTGTGAAAGAACTCATTAAAAAATGTTACACCGCCGATTGCAACAAAGCCAATAACGGCAAAGATTATAATGATTAGCATAAAAAACTTTTTAATACATCCAAACATTTTTTGACCTCAAACTTGTTATTTATACATCCTTTGACTAAAATTAGTATAGTCATGACAAAAAAAGAAATCAATAAAATTAATAGCGCGGATGTCGATTATGCAATGGCAACGCCGATGTTGAAGCAATATCTTGATATCAAAAAGAATTATCAGGGTATTATTTTGATGTACAGAATGGGCGATTTTTATGAGGCATTTTTTGAAGATGCACTTGAGATTTCCAAGGCTTTGGAAATTACTCTGACCGCCCGTGACGGCGGTGCTTTGGGAAAAATCCCCATGGCGGGTATCCCTGCAAAGGCTTTTGACAACTATCTTCCTAAACTTTTGGAAAAAGGTTATAAGGCTGCGGTTTGTGACCAAACGGAAGACCCTGCTTTGGCTAAAGGGCTTGTAAAACGTGAGGTTACTCAGGTTATTACGGCAGGTACAATCAGCGAAATCAATCTTGTCAAATCGGACAAAAACAACTGGCTTGCTGCGATTATACAAAATGATGATACATTCGGGCTTGCTTATACCGATATTACGACGGGCGAATTTTACGTTACTCAGGGAACCTTCTCTGATATTACGGCGGAACTCGCGAGAATTAAGCCGTCTGAAGTTTTGGCTCCCGTGAAAAAACAAAAGGTTTTGCCTTTCCAAATTGTTCCGGACGAAAAATTCGATTTGCCCGAACAAATTTATCTCAATTACAATTGCTCAAAGATGTCTTATACGGCATTTGATGAAAAACTTGCAGAAAAAAATCTCAAAGAATTGTTTAATACCGTGTCATTAGAGTCTTTCGGTTATTCGGATTTTAAATTGGGATTTCGCTCGGCGGGTGCGATTGAGACAAGAAAGGCTAACTTGCCAGCGTTTGACACGGTTAAGTCGTATAATATCTCGGAATTTTTGTCAATGGACATTAATACCGCAAGAAATCTTGAATTGCTTTATACAAACCGCGATAAGGCTAAGTTTGGCAGCCTTTTGTGGGCGATTGATCGCGTAAAGACCAATATGGGCGCGAGACTTTTGAAAAAATGGATTACCCAGCCTTTGAAGGATGCGGACAAAATCAACGCAAGACTTGATGCGGTGGAAGAACTTCTTCATAATTCTTCCGTTTCGAGAAAACTTTCGTCTTTGCTTGAAAAAGTTTACGATATCGAAAGATTGTCCGTCAAAATGTCAAATTCGAGCGCAAATCCGAGAGATTTCCTTGCGATAAAAGATTCCTTGCTTTTGTTGCCTGAAATCAGCGAGGTTTTGGCTGATGTTGATAATAACTTTTTGAAAATTTCTCAAAATGTTGATGAATTGGTCGAATTTGCGCAAATTATCGACAAAACGGTAAGAGAGGATGCTCCTGTCGGAGTTAAAGACGGCGGTATTATCAAAGAGGGTGTAAACGGCGAACTCGATTATTACAGAAGCCTTTTGGACGGCGGAGAGAAAAAACTTCTCGAAACCGAAAACTTTGAGAAAGAAAGAACCGGCATAAAGAACCTTAGAATAGGTTACAGCAAGACTTTCGGGTATTTTATCGAGGTTACGAATTCAAATCTTTCGCTCGTTCCCGAAGATTATATCAGACGTCAAACTTTGACGAACGCGGAACGCTTTATTACCGAGGATTTAAAGAAGTTTGAAACGGAAGTTTCCGCGGCGAAGTACAAATCCGTTGAGACGGAATATAAGATTTTCTCTGATATGAGAGAATATGCAAGGGAATTTTCGGATAAGATTAAGTCTGTTGCTCACGATTTTGCGACGATTGATGTCATTTTGTCTTTCGCTGCCGTCGCGGCTGAAAACGCTTATGTCAGACCGATTATCAATAATTCCGAAGAACTTGTCATAAAAGACGGCAGACACCCTGTTTTGGAAAAGATTTTGCCTATGGGCAAATATGTTTCTAATGATTTGAAATTGCGCGCGAATACTCACAATTCGACCGACACGCAGTTTATGATTTTGACAGGACCTAATATGGCAGGAAAATCTACGTACATGCGCCAAAACGCTTTGATAGTCATAATGGCGCAAATGGGCTGCTTTGTTCCTGCAACTTATGCCGAAATCGGTATTGTCGATAAAATTTTCACAAGAGTCGGCGCGTCCGACGATTTGTCGCTCGGTCAGTCAACATTTATGGTCGAAATGAGTGAAACCGCTTATATTTTAAACACGGCAACGGAAAAAAGTTTTATTCTGTTGGACGAAATAGGACGCGGTACAAGCACATACGACGGTGTTGCAATCGCGTGGTCAGTTGCAGAATACATTGCGACGAAAATCAAGGCAAGAACGGTCTTTGCGACACATTATCACGAATTGAACGTTATGCCGAAAAAGTTTGAACAAATCAAAAATTACAGAATTACCGTGAGTGAAAAAGAGGGCGAAATCGAATTTTTGAGAAAAATTGTCGAAGGCTCTGCAAGCAAAAGTTACGGTATTCAAGTCGCAAAAACGGCGGGGCTTCCCTCTGTTGTTGTGACAAATGCGCAAAAACTTATGGTGGAAATGCAAAAGGAATTCCAAAAAGACCTTGCGGGCCGCAAAAAATCGGGACAATCTGTTCCCGAAACTCCGCAACTTTCCTTGCCGTTCTAGTGGATTGAGGTATTAAATGAAGAAGTTCATGGAAAAATACGACATTCTTATAAGTGCCGCAATGATAGGTCTTTTGGCTGTTATATTTGCGTGGTTCGGCTCTGCTTATGTAATAAATCCGATTATTGATTCGGGGCGCGAGTTTTATATTCCCTTCAGAATGCTCGGCGGAGAAGTGCTTTATAAGGATATCTTCAACATTTACGGTGCTTTGTCCTATCAGATAAATGCATTGGCATATATGATTTTCGGAGTGCATTTGCGCTCGTTAACGATTTTCGGAGTGCTGAATTTTGGACTAATCGTTTCAACCGTCGTTTTTATAATCGGTGAATTTTTGAAAATTGACAAAACAAAAGAGAAATTTTGCTACGAAAACCTCGGTATTTTGTTCTTTGCTTTTACGCTGATTGCGGTATCTTTTATAAATTTTTCGATTTTTAATTTCATTGCTCCGTACGCGTTTGCAATGACTTACGGACTTTCGGCTTTTTTGCTTTCCGTATTATTTTTGATTAAATTTTCAAAAAACGAAAGATTGCTGCACTCTTCGCTTGCCTGTTTGTTTGCAGGTTGCGCAGTTGCTTGCAAATATGAGTTTTTGGCTTATTTTATTTTCGTTATTGCTTACCTTTTGTTTAGGAAAAATAACTTTAAAAATATTATCGTAAATGCCCTTTCTTTATTGATTATTCCGACAATTTCGTACGGGATATTGTTCTTGCAGGGAATGAGTATTTCCGATTTGGTTGTTACAAAACCAGGAGGGCTTACAACCACAGAAAGTTTAGCTTCTGGCTTACCTATTGTTGTTATTAATCCTATTCCAGGTCAAGAAGAAGAAAATGCTGCATATCTTGAAAAAAATAAAGTTGCAATTTGGATAAAAAAAGGCGATAATGTTGAACAAATCTTAGATGATTTATTCTCAAACCCAGATAAGATTCAAGAAATGAAAGTCAGAGCTAGAATTATTGCCAAGAAAAATTCTACTAAAGATATTTGTAAAATTCTTTTACAATGTGAAAATAGGGTCGGTCCTTTTTTTAGCATTCCTTCGTAGATGCTAGCAATGCTAAATTATCTCCAAGAGCTGTTACAAAAGCAGCTAGAATAGCTAAATCATCTGCATCAAATTGTTCACTTATAACGACTGCTAAAGATGCAGCTAATCCAACCAAATTATAACCAGAGCAATTATTACAATTAGATTTTGAATCCATGAAAGCCACCTCATTATATGATATGAGGTGGCTTATTTTTTTGTGATTATATTTTATAACTCTCTTCTTCCTTCCAAAGCTTTTGTTAAAGTAATCTCATCTGTATATTCCAAATCTCCACCAACAGGAATTCCATGAGCTATTCTTGTAACTTTGATTCCTAATGGCTTTATTAGTTTTGATAAATACATTGCTGTTGCTTCTCCCTCTACCCTAGGGTTTGTTGCAAGTATTACTTCTTTTACAGTTCCATCCATAAGACGTGCTAATAATTCTTTTATTTTTATATCATCTGGTCCAATTCCATTCATTGGAGATATAGAACCATGTAAAACATGATAAACTCCTTTAAATTCATGAGTTTTCTCCATTGCAATAATATCTCTAACATCTTCCACTACGCAAATAACTGATGGATCCCTTTTTGGATTTCCGCAAATTGGACATGGATCTGTATCTGAAATATTATAACATTTACTACAATATTTTAAATTCTTTTTTGCATTTATAATAGAAGAAACAAACTCATTGGTTTCTTCTTCTGATGCGTTTAACATATAAAATGCTAATCTTGCAGCTGTCTTATTTCCTATACTTGGTAATTTTTCAAAGCTCTGTATAAGTTTTTCTATTGATGGTGAATACATTGACATATGTTTTCTCCTTGTAACTACATTAATCCTGGGATATTATATTTTCCCATAGAAGCTGCTTGAGCATCATCTACTTGTTTAAATGCTTGATTTAAACATGTTACAATTAAATCTTGTAACATTTCAACATCATCTGGATCTACAACATCTTTTTGTAAAGTTAAGCTTAATATCTCTTTTTGTCCATTTACTTTTGCTGTTACTGCCCCTCCACCTGCTGATGCTTCAAATTCTTTTGCTGCAAGCTCTGTTTGTGATTTTTCTAAATCTGCTTGCATCTTTTTTGCTTCTTTCATTAAATTGTTGATGTTCATTCCACCAAATCCTCCCATTCCTGGGAATCCTCCTCTTTTTGACATTTCCTATTCCTCCTTAATTATTCTATTACGCCAAATGGTATATCAAATTCATTCGCAAAATTTGATAATTCTTGTTCTTCTGTCATTTCGCCTTCGCTCTGTGGCTTTGTATCTATATATTTTATTTGCATTGTTTTTCCACATGCAATTGAAACTTGTTTTACTATTTCTGCTTTATTCTCTGGATTTTCTAATACTGTTTTTCCAAATGGTGTTAATCCCTTAGGGAATTCTATTCCAACAGTCATATCATTTACTTCAATAGCGTCTGTATTTAACAAATTCGTATATAACATTATTTTTCCATTAGCTTTAAAATTATTTACAACATCTTTCCAATATTGTGCAGGCTTTTTATCTTTTCCTATTCCTGCAATTGCACTTATTGCATTACTTTTAGGTGCCGTTGTATTTGTTGTTCTTTTAATTGTTTGAGATTGTACTCTTACTCCACCACCAGATCTTAAATAATTTTCTATTTTATCTAATCTAGCATATACATCTGAATTATCTGAATCTCCACCGTTTCCTGTTGGAGAAGCTGATGAAATTTCTTTATCACATAATCTTATAATTCCTGCTTGGAATATAATCAATCTCTGTGTAGAACTTTTCATATCATTTTCAAGTTTTGATAATTCACTTATTAGCCTTATAGCCCTATCTTTTGAGACTTTTTCAGCTAATGTTTTTAAATTTGCAAAATCATTTTCATTATATATTGTTAATTTTTGACCTGTTTTTACCATCAAAATATCTTTTACATATTTTATAATTTCCCAAAGTAAATTATTTAAGTCTTTTCCTTCATCTAAGACTTTGGTAATTGATTCCATTGCTTCATCTATATTATATTCAATAATTGCTTCTGTAATGCTATGAATATAAGTAATCTTAGGAATTCCGACTAATTCTTTTATCTTATCTTCATCAATATTATTTTCACCATCTTGTACACATCTCTCTAAAATAGATAATGCATCTCTCATTGCTCCTTCTGATAGTGAAGCTATAATATTTAATGCTTGTGGTGTTATACTTATATTACTCTCTTTGCAAACAATTTCTAATCTTTTTATAATATCTTCATTTGAAATTCTTTTGAAATCAAATCTTTGACATCTTGAAAGTATTGTTGCTGGCAATTTTTGCGGTTCTGTTGTTGCCAAAATAAATTTTACATGTTCTGGTGGCTCTTCCAATGTTTTTAACAAAGCATTAAAAGCTCCTTGAGATAACATATGTACCTCATCTATAATATATACTCTATATTTTGCTTTTGTTGGTAAAAAATTTACTTCTTCCCTAATAGAACGAATATCTTCTACACTATTATTAGATGCCGCATCCATTTCTACAATATCTGTTAATGAGCCATTTAACGCAGCTTTGCATATTTCACATTCATTACATGGTTCTCCATCCTTAGGATTTAAGCAATTTATCGCACGTGCTAAAACTTTAGCTGATGTAGTTTTTCCAGTTCCTCTTCCCCCATTAAATAAATACGCATGTCCTACCCTATTAGCCATTATTTGATTTCTTAGCGTTCTTGTTATATGTTCCTGACCAACCATTTCTGCAAATGTTTGTGGTCTAAATTTTCTATAAAGCGCTGTGTACCCCATAATTTCACATCCTTCATAAAGAAAATGGTGTGATTGTCAATCTCTCTATGGAAAACAACGCCCACATAAAAGTATCTACTTATTGCTGCTTCCTTCCGGACCTGACAAGGTTCATAGGCTTCTATTGAGTTTGTTTTCCATACAGAGGTCAACCCTCATACCATTCATTATTATATACTGTAATTATTAAATTTGCAAGTATTTTTTATTAATTTTAATTCCATTTAATTTTCCATTCTCTTGAAAATTATTCCTTTTAAATCTGTTATATCAATTCCAACAGTTCCTTTTTCTATTATATCCCCTTGTGGCACATCAATATTAACCTGTGCTTGATATTTTTTCTTGCTCTTTAAATTTATAATAATATCAAAGGTTATCTTAGTTTGCAAATCTTCTTGTTTTATATTTGTCAATTTCAATAATTGGCTATGATTTATTTGTTCTTCATTATTTGAAATATATGTTGCCAAATTATTTATAGCATACCTAAATGCAACAATTCCTCCTTGATTTGAAATTTTTTCCTCTTTTATATTTGATTCTAATTCACCATTATATGTAATTTCTGTAATTTCATTTTCCTGTGAATTTGTAAACATTCTTTTTTCTTCTGTTACAGGTTTATATAGTTTCGTTTCTCCTAGTTTTTTTTCTTTATTTATATCAATATTTTTTATTTCTACACTATCT
>OHOO01000340.1_pt1 | contig 10198 bp, 8 predicted proteins | sample 1569891 | NCBI WGS metagenome assembly OHOO01 (sample SAMEA3879600, study PRJEB24766) | human gut metagenome | biome: human-associated habitat; feature: feces | place: USA | collected 1985/1987
TTGCCGCCCTCGGCACTAGAGGGAGGCGCCTGCGAAGCAGGAGGGCCTGGTCCTCGCGGGGGCTTCTTGCTGCCGCACGTGCCATCGCCGCAAAGGCTGCCCTGCCCGCCAACTCCGGCCCGGCATCTGATGATGCCAGAGCAGAGCGGGCCCTTGCCGCCGAGCGTTTTTTTTGAGTATTACTAAGCCCGCCAAGTTGAGAAATACCGGAGAGTGTTATATCTTTGTGGATATTTGAAATAGCGTCAGTTAATAACGGAAGATATAACATGTTGAATAAGATTTTTTCATGTCTGGCAGCACTTCTTTGTGCTTCAGTCGCTTCGATGCCGGTGAGCAATGCCGGTGAACTCTCTTCGGACTCTTTGCGGTCTTCAAGTTCGCCAAACACTCCAACTCCTTCATCAGCTGCGAGGACAGATACCTGCCTGAAGGACGGGTGGCGGTTCCATCGCGGAGAGGCCGACGGGGCTTTCATGCCGGTTTATGACGACTCCGGATGGGAAAGCGTGAGCGTGCCGCATGACTGGGCCATAACCGGGCCTTTCAGCATTGAAAATGACCTTCAGCACGTGCAGATAGTGCAGAATATGGAGACGAAGGCATCGCTCAAGACCGGTCGCACCGGCGGTCTGCCATATGTGGGCGTGGGTTGGTACAGGACCGAGTTCAATGTCCCGGACGGACTGAAAGCGGAACTGCTGTTCGACGGCGCGATGAGCGAGACGCGGGTTTATGTCAATGGCCATGAGGTCTGCTTCTGGCCTTATGGCTACAGCCCGTTCCACTGCGATGTCACCCCGTATCTGAAGAAGTCCGGATCCAATGTCCTGGCTGTCAGGCTGGAGAACCTTCCTTTTTCTTCCAGATGGTATCCGGGTGCAGGCCTTTACAGGAATGTCCACCTGATCTGCACATCTGCCAATGCCCATATTCCGGTCTGGGGAACATTCGTCACCACCCCTTCCGTGCATAATGATATGGCATCGGTCTCACTCGAAATTGCATTGCAGTCAGACAAAGAAATCATTGACATAGAATATATTACGGATATTTATTCTCCGGAAGGCGAGAAAGTGGCATCGAGGCGGTCTGTGGCATTGTACCATAAAGGCGACAGCCATGTGCAGAAATTCCTGGTGAAAGAGCCGAAACTGTGGGCACCGGAGCACCCTTACCTTTATAAGGCATTGACCCGTATCCTGGTGGGCGGAACCGTGACGGACGAATATGAGACGCGCTTCGGCATCCGCTCGATCGAGGTCATCCCGGAGAAGGGCTTTTACCTGAACGGCGAGCACCGGAAGTTCAAGGGCGTCTGCAACCATCATGACCTGGGACCTCTAGGTGCGGCCGTGAGCGTGCCGGCGTTGAGGCATCAGCTGACAATGCTGAAGGACATGGGCTGTGATGCGGTCCGCACATCGCACAATATGCCTGCGCCCGAACTTGTCCGTCTTTGTGACGAGATGGGTTTCATGATGATGGTGGAGCCTTTCGACGAGTGGAATGACGCGAAATGCGAGAACGGGTATCACCGCTATTTCGACGAGTGGGCAGAGCGTGACATGATAAGCATGCTCCACGCTTTCAGGAATTCCCCGTCAGTGATCATGTGGAGCATAGGCAATGAGGTTCCGTCCCAATGCTCTGCCGAAGGATACAAGACGGCATCGTTCCTTCAGTCCATCTGCCACAGGGAGGACCCGACTAGGCCTGTCACTTGCGGAATGGACCAGGTCAATTGCGCGCTTTCCAACGGGTTTGCGGCCCAGTTGGACATCCCGGGGATCAATTACCGCACTTTCCGTTACAAGGATTGTTATGAACAGTTGCCTCAGGGACTGGTGCTCGGTTCTGAGACGGCATCTACCGTAAGTTCGAGGGGTACATATCATTTTCCGGTGGAGAAGGCGTTCAGCGTGATGCACCCTGACCATCAGTCCTCGGGCTACGATATGGAAGCCTGCAACTGGTCGAATATCCCGGATGTGGACTTCGCCCTTGCCGAGGATTATCCTTGGACAATGGGACAGTTCGTCTGGACCGGTTTCGATTATCTGGGCGAGCCGAGCCCTTACGATACTGATGCATGGCCGAACCACAGTTCCATGTTCGGAATCATTGACCTGGCCTCCATTCCGAAGGACCGCTATTGGCTTTACCGCAGCATCTGGAACACGGAAAGCCCTACACTTCATATAGTTCCGCATTGGACCTGGCCGGGCCGAGAAGGGCAGGTGACGCCGGTTTACGTCTATACTTCATGGCCTGAGGCCGAGCTGTTTGTCAATGGCGTTTCTCAGGGTCGTCGTTCCAAAGCGTCGCCGTCCGCGCCTTGCGAAGGTCTTCAGGATGAGGCGGTTGAGGGACGTTATCGTCTGATGTGGAATGACGTGGTTTACCGGAAAGGTGAGCTCCGCGTCGTGGCCTATGATGCGAATGGCAATGTCGCTGCTTCGGAGTCTGTCCGTACTGCCGGCAAGCCGTATGCTCTCCGTCTTGAATGTGACAGGGATTCCATTGCCCGAGACGGGGAAGATCTGGCGTATGTGACTGTAAGTGTGGTGGATAAGGATGGCAATACCATACCTACCGACACGCGCGAAGTATTCGCCTCAGTGTCCGGTGCCGGCGAGTTCCGCGCCATCGCCAACGGTGACCCGTGCTCGCTCGAACTTTTCCATCTCCCGCACATGCACCTCTTTGCCGGCAAGCTGACCGTTATAGTCCGCTCCCACGCCGACGCCGAAGGCCCGATCCTATTGAAGGTCAATGCTAAAGGCCTGAAGCCTGCCGTGCTGGAGCTGTAGCGTTACCTCGCTATCCACTTCTCGACGGTGCGGGTCTGCGAGGAAATGTTCACGCCGACTTTGACGAGATTCTTGCCTTCCTCGAATTTGTAAGGAAGCATGTAGCCCTTGTCATTAATCTGCTTGAGCGCCTCTTCCGCAGATCCGTCCACCTTGAATTCGAAGACATAGATGCAATTGTCCGTGTAGCAGACCGCGTCAGCCCTGCCGATGGCGGATTTCACTTCCGTGCGGATATAGAAACCGAGCAGCGAGAAAATTAGGTAAATGATTGTCTGATAATGTTTTTCGGTCTTGTTCTCCAAGTCATTCGGTATCCCTGCAAGGTACGCCTGCAGCTTCTCCATAGCCAGGTCAATGTCCTGCGAATCCATTGCCGCATAGAAATGTGCCACGAATCCGGACGCAGTGCCGGTCTTGCTTGGGTACTCTCCCAAAAGTCCTCTCGTGAAGCCGATCTTGACTTCCTTGTTCGGATATCCGAGTGTATAGAGCTGCATCCTCTCGTCGTATGACTTGATGGTCAGGTAACCGGTCTGATAAAGCATTGGCAATGAATTCTCCGAAATCTCCGGAGAAACGTCGAAATCCGATTGCGGGACGAGCGGGATATTGTCCAGCGTAGTCTCGTCGATAGGGTTTTTCCGTAGTCTTTCAATGAGGTAAGTCGGGGTGCCGGTGTCGAACCAGTAACTGCCGAAACGCTTTTCGTTCAATGACTTGATGAGACTGAACGGATTGTAGATATCCTCTGACTCTTCGCAGAAATGATAGCCGTCGTAGTGGGCTTTCAGCAGCGCAAGTGCGTCCTTGTAGCTAACTTTCTGTTTGTCAGCTAGTGCCTGAACCTCATTTTGCATATTGTTTTCCAACTCTGTCTGCGAAATTCCGCACAATGCAGAGTACTCCGGCATCATGGAGATGTTCTGGAGATTGTTCAGCTCGCTGAAAATGCTGAGTTGTGCGAACTTGTTGATTCCGGTAATGAAAACGAACCGCAGATACGGGTCGAGGCTCTTGATCGGACTATAGAAATTTCTCATTATCTGCCTGATAGCCGGCAACTTACCTTTGTCGTTCATCACGTCCAATAGTGGCGCGTCATATTCGTCAATGATGATTACGGCTTGCTGACCAGTCTGTTCGAAAGCACGATGAACCAGCCCCTCCAGACGCTGGTTGGGGTTTATATCTTTTTCGCCGCGCCCATAGATGAGTTCATACTCGTAAAATTTTTTGTCGAGTTCTTCAAGCAGCTGCTCCTCATCCAAATGCTTGGCCGTGGACATGTCGAAATGAAAAACCGGATGTTTCGTCCATTCTTTCTTCACCTCGCCCGCTTTCAACCCCTCGAAAAGTTCCTTCCGGCCCTCGAAATAGCAATGGAAAGTAGAAGACAGCAATGACTTTCCGAACCTGCGCGGTCGGCTCAGGAAAACGTACTTGTACTTATCTGCAATGTCATTGACATACCCCGTCTTGTCAATGTATAAATACTTTCCGGATATAATCTCCGCAAATGTCTGTATCCCGATCGGGAATCTTCTAATCGTCGTCTCCATAGTCCAAAACTTTACACATCTCCAAAGATAGCAATTTTTTTATGATTACTTTCTTTAAAAAACTTCACGTCAATTTTTTATTTGCGGAAAATTCACTATATTTGCGCCGCATTTTGGGCCTTTGAAGAAAGGTCCGCGAAAAAGCAGTAGCTTTTGGTGCAATGGGGTCTAGTCCGGGCATCCGGACCAAGACTGAGTAACACATTTTAAACAAATTAAAGAAATGAAACATTTCGTATTGAAAGGCCAGGTCCGTGAGGTCGGCAACAAGGCGGTCATCAAAGAGTACCGCAAACAGGGTCTCGTACCTTGCAACATCTATGGTTCAGGTGTAGAGAACATTCTCTTCACAGTTACTGAAAAAGATCTCAAAGGTCTTACCGACACTCCTGCATCTTACATCGTTGACCTCGAGCTCAGCAACGGCCAGAAATACAATGCAGTTATCCACGAGCTTCAGTATCACCCGGTAAAGGACAACTGCCTTCACGCAGATTTCCTCGCTGTCAATGAGGAGAAACCTATTTCCATCATGGTTCCTATCACCATCACCGGTCATGCAGCCGGTGTACGTGCCGGTGGTAAGTTCTACAAGCTGGTTCGTGAACTGAAAGTCAGCGCTCTTATGAAGGACCTTCCTGATGAGCTTGTCATCAACATCGACAAACTCCAGATCGGCAAGAGAATCGTAGCAGGTGACCTCAAGTATGAGAATGTCAATGTGGTTTCTCCTAAGGGAACTATCATCTGCACAGTCAAGTCTTCACGTCAGGTTGCAGCTCACATCGAGTATGAGGAAGCTCTTGACGAGGCTATGGAGGAAGGCGTACATCACGCAGAAGCTCCGGCAGCTCCGGCAGCTGAGGCTCCAGCTGAGGCATAATCGTGCAGCTATAAACTTTACAGGACGGGGCGGAATCGACTTTCCGGTCCGTCCTGTTTTCTTGGTAGGCGGGGACTTTTTCTGGTGCGCGACGGAATGACAACAACCGCAGACAAGGCGAAACTTTCTGCGGACAGAATTGGAGAACGAGTATGAATTACCTTGTAGTAGGACTTGGAAATATCGGCGCGGAGTATGCGGACACGCGCCACAACGTAGGATTTATGGTGCTGGATGCATGGGCTTCAGCCGCAGGTGCCACTTTCACTACCCAGCGCTATGGAGACGTGGCCGAAGTGTCATTCAAAGGTCGGGACATCACCCTCCTCAAGCCCTCCACATATATGAACCTCAGCGGCAATGCCGTTCGATATTGGGTCAATAAACTGAAACTTCCGCTGGAGAACGTCATCGTGATCTGCGATGACCTGAATCTTCCTTTCGGCACATTGAGAATGCGCAAGAAGGGGAGCGACGGCGGCCACAACGGACTCAAGAACATCCAGGAACTCCTCGAGACGCAGGAGTATCCGAGAATCAGGATCGGCATTGGCAATGATTTCCAGAAAGGCAGACAGGTGGATTTCGTGATAGGTCCGATGTCCGCAGAGGAGAAAGAGAAAATGCCTGAAATATGTGACTCTGTCATAGATGGCGTCAAGGCGTTTGTGACAATCGGCATCGACAGGGCCATGAATTGCTTCAATACTGCTAAAAAATAGTTTCGTACGGGGTTAATCGTTGTAAAAAGTTAAATAATTGCTTGCATTTTCAGGATTTTTACATAAATTGCAAAGGATTACCAAAATCAAGCAACTTAATGTTTAACAAATAACTATAGTAACAATGAAAGAACTTGTTGAGAAAATCAAAGCTGAGTACGAGGAATTCGTTGCTAATGCAGACGCTCAGGTAGAGAAAGGCAATAAGGCTGCTGGTGCTCGCGCACGTAAAGCTGCTCTTGCTCTTATGAAGGATTTTAAAGAATTCAGAAAAGTTTCTGTAGAGGCAAGCAAATAATCGCTTACTGTTTATAAAAGCTTTAAAGACTATGGATGGCAATCGGAGAGATTCCGGTTGTCGTCCTTTTTTTGCGCGCGTTGTAATCCGCAACTTGTCCGGCGGAAGGCGGGTTTTCACGGACGAATGCGACGAATCCGCAACTTGTCCGGCGAAAGGCGGGTTCTCACGGACGAGTGACTCAAATGACCAACTTGTCCGGTGGAAGGCGGATTTTCACGGACAAGTGACATCAAAATGCACTTGTCCGGTGGAAGGCGGGTTCTCACGGACAAGTCACATCAAAATACAACTTGTCCGGCGAAAGGCGGGTTTTCACGGACGTTTTTGAAAAATCGCCCCACCCTACATGCTGGAGATGACCTTCATGATGAATAGAAGCAGGGACGCGCTGCTGTCGGTAAGTGAGATGAGAAAGTCCGGGCAGATGCCTATGGCGAACAGGACTGAAGTGCTGACAGACAATAACATGACGGCACTTGTCAATGGCAGCGACAGCAGATTCGTCAGCAGAAAGTACTTCGGAAAAGTTCCGAATTTCCACCAGGCGAGAGGGCCGGTGAATACCTGGCACGAAATCGTCAGCGCAGCCGCATCCCAAATCTTGCGCGGTGCAGCCGACACTATTGTTTTCATCCACGAAGTCCAGTAATGCCTCGCGCGGCAGCAGCCCTTGTCGATCATCACGCCCTCCAGCCCGTCACTTTCTGTTAGGCTGGCGTCCTTGTCAATCATCACGCCCTCCAGCCCGTCACTTTCTGTTAGGCCGGCGCCATTTTCGATAAGCATGTCGCCAGCGGCCTCCTTCTGCGCGTACCATTTTTTCAATGCAGGATACAGCAGGAAGATGCCTGCCATCGCCAGGTAGGAAAGCTGGAACCCGGTCGAACTGATCACTTGGGGATTGATGGCCGTCTGGATGAAAAGTGCAGCACAATACACACGGAGCGGATTGTTGCTGCGATGAGTCAGACGTGCAGTTTCATTGACAAGAATGAAAAGGAAAGCCCTCACAAGCGAAGGACTGGCTCCGGTCGCCAAAGTGTATATCCCGCATAACGATATGATAATCAGACTTCTGACGGCCTTTACCGTGGGATGCTTTCCGAAAATGGAAGTCACCTTAAGCAGGATGCCGTAGATGATTCCGAGATGCAGCCCCGACAGTGCGAGGATGTGTGACGCCCCGCTGTCACGGAAACTGTTCATGACGCTGCTGTCCAGCGAAGACCTGTCACCCGTCAGCAGGGCATTGACAAGAGGCGCAGTCCCCTCGTGCGGAAACGGAATTGACGAAATCATTGACCTGAAATCAGCCGCAAGGCCCGCGAAAAGCGGTTTTCCGGCGACAGCCCCGAGACTTGTCAATGTCGATGTCGCGGCGCAGAAAACGCCTGCCGTCAGGAACAGCAGAAGGATTTCCGCCTGCCGGCGGTCCGCTGAAGTGATGAGTGTCAATGTCAATGCGACCAATAGGGAAGTGGCGGAGGAGATGTATGCGGTGTGCATGGAAATACGGCTCAGGAGCAGTCCGGATGCCGCCCCGAAGGTGAATGCCAATGCAAGTGGCTTTATGTCCGCAGTTTCTGTCATAGGTGCGCGCTCAGTTACTCGACCGTTGGAGGTCATTTCCTTGCTAAAGTAGTGAATTCTTTTTAACTTTGCCGCGTCAAATCCGAAAAAATAGAAACAAAAACTATAGTTATGATAATTCTTGTAATCAATTGCGGAAGTTCATCGATTAAGTATCAGCTCCTTGATATGAAAAACGATGACGTCTATGATGTCCTTGCGAAGGGTATCGTAGAAAAAATCGGACTGGAGATGGGTTGTCTTCAGCACACGGCTACAGGTAAAGAGAAGGTAGTGAAAGACCTCCCGGTTCCTGACCACAAAGTCGGAATGCAGCTCGTGCTCGAGGCACTTACTGACAGTGAGCACGGTGTTCTCAAATCACTTGACGACATCGAGGCCGTAGGACACAGAATCGTGCATGGTGGAGAATATTTCTCATCAAGCGCCCTCGTAAACGAAGACGTGATGAAGAAAATCGAGATCTGCTGCGACTTCGCACCTCTCCACAACCCTGCGCACATCCTCGGAATCAGAGCCGTTCAGGCAGTGCTTCCTTCTGTGCCTCAGGTAGTTACCTTCGATACCGCATTCCATCAGTCCATCCCTGCATACGCATATATGTATGGTCTTCCGTATGAGGATTACACCAAGTACAGAGTACGTAAATACGGTGCACACGGAACAAGTCACCAGTTCGTGGCTGAGAAAGGCGCCAAGTTCGCCGGCCTGGACATCAACAATTCCAAGATCATCACATGCCATATCGGCAACGGCAGCTCCATCACGGCCATCGTGAACGGCAAGTCAGTGGACACTTCCATGGGCTTCACTCCGCTCGACGGCGTCATCATGGGAACAAGATGCGGCAGCATTGACCCTAACGTGGTTCCGTACCTGATGAAGAAAGAAAACCTTACACCGGACGAAATGACCGAGGTGATGAACAAGAAATCAGGATTCCTCGGAATTTCCGGAGCTTCTTCTGATGCCAGAGACCTCGACGCGCTTGCAAATTCAGGCGACCAGAGAGCCAAGCTTGCACTCAAGATGCTGACTTACGGCATTATCAAGTATATCGGTCAGTTCGCTGCAGTCATGAACGGAGTTGACCTTATCATCTTCACCGGAGGTATCGGTGAGCACAACAGCCGTCTGCGTCGCAGAGTATGTGAGAACTTCTCATATCTCGGCCTCAAATTCGACTATGAAGCAAATGTCGCATGGGGAGAGGATACCATCATTTCATTGCCTGATTCCAAGGTGAAAGTGGCTCTCATCACCACCGACGAAGAGATTGTCATTGCACGTGATACAATGCACATCGTTCAAAGCGAAGAGGAAAACTAATTAGAGGAAAAATATGATCACAAGTTTCTCAGATGTATTTGCAGAGCTCAAGCAAAAAGGTGTCTGCAAAACGATGGTCGCTGCCTGGGCAGTGGACGAGCATACCATTGAAGCAGCTTCACAGGCTGTGGATCTCGGATTCATCAAAGCCGTTCTCGTAGGTGACGCCGCTCTTATCAATGAAGTTTGCGTCAAGAGAGGTATCGACGTAGCGAAATTCACTATTGTGGACAATCCTGATGAACTGAAGGCTGTTGCACAGGCAGTCCAGATGGTTCATGACGGAGAAGGTGACGTTCTTATGAAAGGACTTTGCTCTACTGACAAGTTCCTTCGCGCCATACTTAACAAGGAGACCGGTCTCCTTCCTCCTAAAGGCCTTCTCAGCCACGTAGGAGTAATCGACAGCCCGAACTATCACAAGCTCATATTCCTTACCGACATGGCAGTGGTTCCGCTTCCTGATCTGCGTCAGAAGATGAAACTCACGAACTATATCGTGAAAGTTGCCAAGTCATTCGGCATCGCGAAGCCGAAGGTTGCGTTCGTCGCAGCTTCAGAGCAGGTTCTCGATTCAATGCCGGCTTGTATGGAAGCTGCTGCATTGGCCAAGATGGTAGAGCGCGGACAGATCAAGGGCTGCATCGCTGACGGTCCTCTCGCACTCGACGTGGCTATCGACAAGGAATCTGTTGAGATCAAAAAGCTTGTCAGCCCTGTAGCAGGTGACGCTGACTGCCTCGTATTCCCTAACATCGAGTCTGCAAACGTGTTCTGGAAGACGAATTCCAAACTCTCCACAGGCGTGCGTCAGGCAGGTATGCTCGTAGGAACGACTGCTCCTTGTATTCTTGCAAGCCGTGCGGACAGCGTGGATACCAAGCTCAATTCTATCGCAGAAGCCGTCATGAGCGTTCTATAGCGCTTAGCTACATATAGACAGAAGAGGCTGACCCAAAAGGTCAGCTTCTTGCGTTTATAAGGATAGTATCTGAATG
>OHOO01000344.1_pt1 | contig 10105 bp, 6 predicted proteins | sample 1569891 | NCBI WGS metagenome assembly OHOO01 (sample SAMEA3879600, study PRJEB24766) | human gut metagenome | biome: human-associated habitat; feature: feces | place: USA | collected 1985/1987
CGGGTTCTACTGGCAGAACTTTGTCAATGCATGGAACGGTGCGAAAATGGGCGAATACATGCTCAACTCGGTCATCGTCACCGCGCTGGCTCTGGTGCTGTTGCTGGTGATTGCGCTGCCGGCAGCTTACTGCCTGTCCCGTTTCCGGTTCAAGGGCTGCAAGCTGCTGAACACGCTGTTTATGGCAGGCCTGTTCATCAACGTGAACTACATCGTGGTGCCCATCTTCCTGATGCTGCGGGACAGCGATGTGTGGCTGAAAGACCATTTCGGCAGCGGCTTTCTGCTGAACAATCTGGTGGTGCTGGCGGTGGTATACGCCGCCACCGCGCTGCCCTTTACCATCTACCTGCTGTCGGGCTACTTTGCCACCCTGCCCCACGATTTTGAGGAGGCCGCCTACATCGACGGTGCAAGCTACTTTTCCACCATGACCCGCATCATCTTCCCCATGGCAAAGCCCTCCATCATCACCATTATCCTGTTCAACTTCCTGTCCTTCTGGAACGAGTATATCATCTCCATGACCCTGATGAGCTCCACCAAGGCGCCCCGCACCCTGCCGGTAGGTCTTTTGAACCTGATGCAGGCGCAGCAGAGCGCCGCCCAGTACGGTACCATGTACGCAGGTCTTGTGCTGGTGATGCTGCCCACTTTGATTTTGTACATCTGTGTGCAGAAGCAGCTGACGCAGGGCATGACGGTGGGCGGCTTGAAAGGATAAGGTGACAAAACATGAAAACATTCTGGAAAACGCATCCTGCCCTGCGCATCGTGCTGATGATCGTGCTGTTTGTGCTGTCCATTGCATTGGTGGTGGCAGGCTGGAAAATGACCGGACAGCTGGCAGGGCTTGGCATCATGCTTGTGGGCGTGGCACTGCTGCTGGCGGTACTGGCCATTTACAACGCAACCTATCAGGATTGAGGATAAGAGAGGAAAACTATGGAAGATAAGTGCAAGACCGGGCGTGTTACCATTCCGACCGACCTGGATGTGGTGCCCGAAACGCTGGAGATTCTGAAAAAGTGGGGCGCGGATGCCATCCGCGACTGCGACGGCACCGACTTTCCGCAGCAGCTCAAGGATGCGGACGCCAAGATCTACTCCACCTACTATACCACCCGCAAGGACAACGCATGGGCAAAGGCAAACCCGGACGAGGTGCAGCAGTGCTACATTATGACGGGCTTCTACACCGCCCCCGGCGACACCGTGACCATTCCTCTGATGAAGGGCATCAGCCCGGAGCTGATGCAGGTGAACACCAACGACGACATCACCCGCTGGTGGGAGGTCATGGATCGAACCACCGGTCAGCCCGTGCCGCCGGAGCAGTGGAGCTACGCCGACGGCAGTGTGACCGTACAGGCCGTACCGTTCCATGAGTATACCGTCAGTTTTCTGGCTTACCTCATCTGGGACCCGGTGCATATGTACAACGCTACCACCAACGGCTGGACGAATTTTGAGCACCAGATCACCTTTGACGTGCGTCAGCCCAAGACCCACAAGTATTCCATGGAGCGCCTGCGCAAGTTCATTGCAGAGCACCCCTATGTTAACGTCATCCGCTACACCACCTTCTTCCACCAGTTCACCCTGATCTTCGACGAGCTGAAGCGGGAGAAGTTCGTGGACTGGTATGGATACTCTGCTTCGGTCAGCCCTTATATCCTCAACCAGTTTGAGAAGGAAGTGGGCTACAAGTTCCGCCCGGAGTACATCATCGACCAGGGCTACTATAACAACCAGTACCGGGTGCCCAGCAAGGAATTCCGGGATTTTCAGGCCTTCCAGCGCCGCGAGGTGGCAAAGCTTGCCAAGGAGATGGTGGACATCACCCACGCGTGCGGGTGCGAAGCCATGATGTTCCTCGGCGATCACTGGATCGGCACCGAACCTTTCATGCCGGAGTTCAAGACCATCGGACTGGATGCCGTAGTGGGCAGCGTGGGCAACGGCTCCACCCTGCGCCTGATCTCTGACATTGAGGGCGTGAAGTACACCGAGGGCCGTTTCCTGCCGTACTTCTTCCCCGACACCTTCCACGAGGGCGGCGACCCGGTGCGGGAAGCCAAGGAGAACTGGGTTACAGCCCGCCGCGCTATCCTGCGCAAGCCCATCGACCGCATCGGCTATGGCGGCTATCTGAAACTGGCCTTGCAGTTCCCGGAGTTCGTGGACTACGTGGAGAGCGTCTGCAACGAGTTCCGCGAACTGTACGAGAACATCAAGGGCACCACACCCTACTGTGTCAAGCGAGTGGCCGTGCTGAACTGTTGGGGTAAAATGCGGGCTTGGGGCTGTCACATGGTGCATCACGCCCTCTATTACAAGCAGAACTATAGCTATGCCGGTGTCATTGAGATGCTGTCCGGTGCGCCCTTTGATGTGAAGTTTATCAGCTTTGAGGATATCAAGAACGACCCGCATCTGCTGGATTCGTTGGATGTCATTATCAATGTCGGCGATGCCGACACCGCACACACCGGCGGCATCTGGTGGGAAGACCCGGAGATCTCCTCCGCTATCCGCAAGTTCGTCTGGAACGGCGGCGGCTTCATCGGCGTGGGCGAGCCCTCCGGCCACCCGTATCAGGGCCACATTCTCCAGCTTGCCAGCGTGCTGGGCGTGGAGGAAGAAAACGGCTTCACCCTGAACTACGACAAATACAACTGGGAGGAGCACCCCGACCACTTTATCTTGCAGGACGCCGACCAACCCGTGGACTTTGGCGAGGGCAAAAAGAACATCTACGCCCTTGAGGGCACCGAGGTGCTGGTGCAGCGGAACCGGGAAGTGCAGATGGCTGCCCACGACTTCGGAAAGGGGCGCGCCGTGTACATCAGCGGCGTGCCGTACAGCTTTGCCAACAGCCGTACCCTGTACCGTGCTATCCTGTGGAGCGCCCACAGTGAGGAGGAACTGCATACATGGTTCAGCTCCAATTATAATGTAGAAGTTCACGCCTACGTCAAGAACGGCAAGTATTGTGTGGTGAACAACACCTACGAGCCGCAGGATACCACCGTTTACACCACAGACGGCAGCAGCTTTGCTCTGCATCTGGATGCCAACGAGATCAAGTGGTATGAGATCTAAGTTCTCCTTTTCATAAACGAACACAACGGGCAGCTCTGTTACCAGAGCCGCCCGTTGTGTTTGCTGTATCTGCCGATAACTCAACCTGTGTCAATCGAACGCTGCAATGGAGATGGCTGGAAACGCAGAAATTCAGTAATGCAAGCGTAATAGACCTGCAGAAAAAAGAAACTGCCCGTGCGAGTATGCGTAAGATGGTGAAACACTTACTGAAAAAATTTAAGTATCCACCGGTGGAATATGATAAAATTTGTATACTTCAATACGTTAAAGAAAGTTTGGAGAACCATTCAAAGAAATGCTCCAAACAAAAGCTGAATACGGTTATTTTGACATAGCAACGCTACTTATATAGAGCGAAGCACTACTTATAAATAGTGGTGTCAGGAATTGAGATTTTGTGATACCAAAAAAGACACCCTCGCTTTTGATAGGAATCTCATGCAGGGATGTCCTTATCTCAACGCGAAGGTGTCTTAATAACGAGGGTCAGATGCCACGGAACGTAAAGGTGAACTCCACAGGCTTAGTCACATCAGGAATATACTCCGGGTGGACATTGGCACCCCAGCTGTCATCACCGCCAACGCCCATCTGCTCGCCGATGGCACGAATCACCGTGTAATGCACCGGGGGCAGCTCGTAGGGATGCTTGGCACTCTCCATTTCATGGGGAGTGTAGGGCAGCGCAGAGAAGAACATGGGCTTTGCGGCATCTGCGGTAAACAGCAGCCCGCGACCCTTGCGGTCCACTACCTTTGCCCAGCGCACAGCGGTCTTTGCACCGCACTCCTGCGGCACAAGGTACTGTGCCATGTTGTCTGCGACCTTGTTCTGGTAAATGCCCAGCTTGGCACCATGCTGACGATCCCAGTAGGTCTCCGCAGGGCCGTTTCCGTACCACTCCACCGTGTCGTAGTCAGCGTCGATCTTGAACAGTACGCCGAACTCCGGCATTGCTGCAAGTCCTTCCACCGGGTCATAGTGCAGGGTGGTCTGGATGCGGCCATCACCGAACACACGGTACTGCAGGCTGCACTCTGCTGCGGGGCTGGTCTGGAGGTTATAGAGATAGGTCACGACCACGCTGTCGGCTTCCACCTCGCAGGTGGGGTTCTGGAGGATGGTGCCGCCATGAACAGACGGGATCTCCTTGCCGATGCCCTTGGCGGTAGCGTACAGGCTTGCCAGCTTCCACTGACCGCGAACGCCGCCCATGTTGTTGCCGCAGTCGTTGTCGGTGGGAGCGCGCCAGAAGTTGGGACGGGGGATCTCCTGAATCATCTCCTTGCCGGCATAGCGGTAGGAAGTCAGGCCGCCATTCAGATCGGAGAACAAAACATCAAAATTCTCACCACGGACACCGATGTTGTGTGTACCGTGCGTAACGGTAAACGGCGTGACCTTCTTGCTGGGAATGGAACGAACCACAGCGATCACACCCTGTCCAAAGGCGACTTCATGACCTTTCTTTGCCCAGCTGGTGTCCTCCTTCAAACGGAAGCTGATGGTCACTGCATATTCACCGGGGAGCGCAGGGACCATAAACGGCAGCGGGAAGCTGGAACGCTCTTCGGGAGCAACATCAATATTGGTCAGTTCCTGCTGCTGATACAACTTTCCATCACGATGCAGCAGAGCAACGCAGTCGAAGGCGCCCGTAGAGGTGAACAGGTTCTTATTCCAGACTTCGAAGCCAGAGTTGTCGATGGAAATGGCGATGTTCTGATAGCAGAACTTGACCTCCTGCATCTTGGGAGAAGGAGTACGGTCACCACCGTAGGCAATGCCGTTCCCGCTGAAATTATAGTCGGTAGGACGCTCGCCGAAGTCGCCGCCGTAGGCTTGGAACCACTTGCCGTAGCGGTCTTTTTTCCAGATGGACTGGTCGATGTAATCCCAGATGAAGCCGCCCTGATAGCCGCAGTCCTTCTGGTCGGCAAGTTCCGTGTACTTGTGCAAAGCACCGTTGGAGTTGCCCATAGCATGAGAGTATTCGCACTCGATATAAGGCCGCTTATCGCCCTGTGCCAGATACTCTTTAATGTCCTTGACCGTGCTGTACATATGGCTCTCGATATCGGTGGTTTCGAGGAAGCGGGGATCATTGACCACACCTTCGTAATGCACCAGACGGGTGTCATCAAAGCAGCGGACCATCTCTGCCATCTGGAGCAGGGTCTCACCGCCAAACGATTCGTTGCCCAGAGACCAGATCAGAACAGCAGGATGGTTTTTGTCACGCTGGTAAGTGGAATTCATGCGGTCAAACAAGACAGCTTTCCACTCCGGCTTATCATTGGGCAAAACGCCCTCGATGCCGCGAATGCCCGCCTGATGGATGTCCCATGTGCCATGGGATTCCAGATTGTTCTCTGCGATCAGATACAGACCATACTCGTCGCACAGGTCGTACAGTGCATCCTGATTCTGGTAATGGCTGGTACGGATGGCATTGATGTTGTTCTGCTTCATGGTGATGATATCCCGAAGCAGTTCCTCATGGGTGTGTACGCCCACAGCACGACCCGTAATGGAGCTGAACTCATGACGGTTGGCACCCTTGAACACGATGCGCTTGCCGTTGAGCAGCATCCGATTGTTCTTCAACTCGAACTTGCGGAAACCGACTTTCTGCCCAGTTACCTCTACCAGATGGCCTGCATCGTCCAGCAGCTCGATTTCCAGTTCATACAGAGCCGGGTCCTCTGCACTCCACAGGTGGGGGTTCTCCACCGCATGGCTGAACAGCGCAGAGCCGCCGTTCAGTGCGATTTTTTCGGAGAACACTTCCAGCTCACTACGGCGCAGGGTCAGACGGGCTGCGCCCTTACCCTCCACCTGCAATGCAACTTCCAGCGTGGAATGAGTAAAATCATCCCCGGCAAACAGCGTTTTGACGGATACATCTTCCAGATGCACGGTGGGGATGGCGTACAGCCACACGCTGCGGAAGATGCCGGAGAAGCGGAAGAAGTCCTGATCTTCGCACCAGCTGGAGGAAGTCCACTTGAACACCTGCACAGCAAGTTTGTTCACGCCCGGCTGGAGATAGGGAGTCAGATCGAATGCGTGTGCGGAGAAGCTGTCCTCGGTGTAACCCACATAAGACCCGTTCAGCCAAAGAGCCATGCCGCTTTCCACACCCTCGAACTCGATGTGGACGGGCTTGCCCTGCATGGATTCCGGCAGCTCGAAGTATTTTACATAGCTTGCCACCGGATTGAACCGCTGCGGGATCTCGCCCGGCTGTACTTCTTCACGGCCATCCCACGGATACTGAACATTCGCGTACTGGGGAATGTCGTAGCCCTCCATCTGGATGTGTGCCGGAACATGAATGTCATCCCAGCCGCTGCAATCGTAATCCGTCTTTTCAAAGCCGGGGATGGCACTGGTGTAGTTCTTTGCGTAGGCGAATTTCCAGATACCGTCCAGCTTCAGCGCCAAAGAAGAGGAGCCTGTCCGATATTCTTCGCGGGAAGCGTAAGTACGGAAACTTGCATGAGCATTCAGCACGTTTTCCTTGAAAAAGGTGGGGTCTTTTACTTTTGCAAAATCAAATGCAGCCATAGTATTTCCTCATTTACCTTTTATAATTTTATAATATTTCTCCAGCCTCCCCGGAGGAATCGCTGGATTCCTCCGGGGAACAGCAGATGAAGGAGAAATGATAATGGCTTGTTATCAGACTGCTGCACGCAGTTTTTCATTTGCTTCTTCGACCTTCATACGAGAGAGAAGGAAGGTGATGATGGCATCCAGAGCAAACGGAATCACCAGATACATGATCTTCAGCATATTGATGCAGGAATCCGGCTGAACGGTCAGAGCGCTGTCAAAATGGCTTGCAGCCAGCAGCCAGCCGGTGATGGCAGTACCCAGACCGCCGCCCAGCTTCACACCGAGAGAAGTGCAGGAGTACATCGTGCCATCCACGCGCTTATGCTTCGTCAGCCAAGTATATTCAGAGCAAGCAGCAATCGCAGCGTTCATATCGCCCTGCCAAGGACCCTGACCAAGAGCTGCGACTGCAGTAAAGAGCAGCATCAAGGTCACATTGCCGCTGCCCATGTAACCAGCTACAGCAACCAGTGCACGAGAAATCGTTGCCAGAGTATAGCTCATTACATTCAGCTTATACATTCCATTCCACTTTGCAACCAAGGTCGGGGTGAACACCAGTGCGATGATCAGAGGAATGTTGATTGCCCAGGAGAATACACCGAACAGATTCTGGTTGCCAAGGATGTAGGTTGCATAGTAGGTGCCCATGCTGATCATGGCACCGTAGATCTGCTGCAAAATGTAGGTGACGCAAATCATCATATAATATTTGTTACCAGCAAGCAGCTTTGCAGCCTGAACCAGATTGTACTTTTCGTCCTGCTCGATTTCCTTTTTGTCGGTGGTATCCACCAATTCGCCTTCCGGCAGTTCCTTCACGGAGAAAACGGAGAGGGTGTTGACAAGCAGACCGATGATGGCGTAGATGATTGCAACAGTGCGCCAACCGGCAGCACCACCGCCCAATGCCGTAACAGCACCCAGCGTGATGGACTGGATGAGCAGGCTGGTGGCAAAGGCGAACATGAAACGCCAAGAACCCATCTCGACCTGTTCGGCACTGTTCTTCGTGACGAGAGCAGTCAGTGCAGAGTAAGCAATGTTGTTGGCAGTGTAGAATACAGCGTTCAGCAGAGTATATGCGATCAGGAACCATGCGTACTGTGCAAACTGTCCCAGATTGGTCGGGATGGCGAAAATTGCCACCAGCGTAATGGCACAGCCAATGTAGCCGTACAGCATCCAAGGACGGGCTTTGCCCATCTTAGAATGCGTTTTGTCAATCAAAGAACCAAAGAAAATGTCCGTCACACCGTCCAGCAGTTTGGAAACTGCAATCAGAGTGCCGACAATACCGGGGTTCAGGCCAACGGTGTTGGTCAGATAGATCATGACGAAGGAGGACAGGAATGCATACACCACGTTGCCTGCAATATCGCCTGAACCATAGCCGACTTTATTATACCACTTTAGATAACGTTTCTCAGTCATTGTGCTTTCTCCCATCTTGCTTGTTTTGTGTGGGCGCGACCAATCTGCTGCGCACTTCAGACTGGAATTCTCATTACGCAAGTTGCCCAAATCTCTTGCGTTTCGTCTGAAAATATTATAGAATCTAATGGAACGAAAAGATATAGACAAGATGGAACAAAATATGCACAAAATCAAAGAGTTTGTAATTTTTTGATAGAACATTTCTCAAATCACTGTAAAATCTCTGAAGATGAGGAGGACGCAGGGATGTATTTCAACTCAGGATATTTGAACAACTCCCGTTTGGATTTCAAAGACTACTCAAAGCCGCTGGTCGTAGGCAGCTGCGGCACTTATCGCTTGAAAAAACGCCCTAAGCTACCTACTTTTTGGGCAAAGGGTCGCAGAGACTATCAAATCCTCTATGTGGCATCTGGTAAAGCACACTTCTGGTTCGATGGTGTTGAGGAAGTGGTGACTTCTGGACACATGGTGCTTTATCAGCCGAAAGAAATCCAGAAGTATGTCTACTATGTAGAAGATCATCCAGAGGTGTTCTGGATTCACTTTACAGGATATGATGTCAAAAACATCCTGAACTATCACGGAATACCATTGGACAAGCACGTTTTTTACAGCGGCACACTGCCGGATTACAAAATGCTGTTCCGAAAGATCATCCGGGAACTGCAACAATGTGAATATGGCTATGAAGACTATATTGCTTCTCTCTTCAACATCATTCTGCTTTTAGTAAGCAGGCAACAGCAGGAAAGCGAGAAAACAACTACAAGCATCCCCGAAGAAATCGAAGCCGCCGTTGCCTACTTTAACGAGAATTATAATACAAAGGTCAGTGTGGACGATTACGCAGAATCGCTGCATATCAGTACGAACTGGTTTATCCGTAATTTTAAGCTGTACATGAAAATAAGCCCTGCACAATACATCCTGTCCCTTCGGATGGTAAATGCACAAAGCTTATTGGAGAACACCGAATACAATATTGGAGAAATTGCAGAGATCGTAGGGTATGATAACCCACTCTATTTTAGCCGGGTATTCAAGAAAGAGTATGGTGTCAGTCCGGCACAGTACCGAAAGAATCTGGAAGAATCTACTGAAAAATGAGAAAGATTCCTTATAAATAAGGAGAGTAGAACCATGCCGATAAAAATGCGATCCACAGCCAACAAGTCTACGACCCAACGGATGAATCCATCATGGCAGAGCAGGAACTTTGCATGGAGCGGCTGTATGCTTATAATCATACCCGCCCTTCCGAACACGCAAAACGGGAGCAGCTTTTGAAAGAAATGCTTGCAGAGTGCGGCGCAGGCTGCTGGATCGAGCCGCCGTTTCACGCCAATTGGGGCGGAAAGCACGTTCACATGGGCGATTATGTCTATGCCAACTTCGGGCTGACCTCATTTGGTTTTGACCACAATTCTGACCACAATGCCAAAGATTTTATCTGGTCGATCGCAGGCACGCCTGCTTTGATCGAATGCCTGCGACGACTGGCATAAAGGATCCGGAAGGACTACCGGGATCGTCTGGGAAAATCAGAGTAACCTGGTAGATTTGCGCTGAAAAAATTTTTCCCGCATTCTTTTTACAGGCTGATTTTTTTGTCGGAAATGTAGAATATCGCTCTGGAAACTATGCATTCTCTCTAACAAAATCTGCCCAAACGTGTTAATATTGAGAAAAACGCTTCATAAACGTTTACAAAATGGTAACAGGCTGGTATACTTTATAGCGGTAGATAACAGGAATTGCAGAAGCTGAAAGGAGAATCGACCGTGAATACCGCTGCACCGTCCCATTTTCGCAAAAAACTGCTGAGCCTTGTGCTGACGCTGGTGGTAATGCTCACCTGCCTGCCTGCTGCTCTGGCAGTGGACCTGAATGTGGACGCGGGCTTCTATTTCAAGCAGAGCCGCGGCGGCACCTTCAC
>OHOO01000345.1_pt1 | contig 10104 bp, 8 predicted proteins | sample 1569891 | NCBI WGS metagenome assembly OHOO01 (sample SAMEA3879600, study PRJEB24766) | human gut metagenome | biome: human-associated habitat; feature: feces | place: USA | collected 1985/1987
ATTAATTATTTAAAGAATTATAAAGGAATGGTTTTAATTATTTCTCATGATATTCCTTTCTTAAATAGTATTACTAATAAGACTATGTATTTAGATAAAACTACACATAAGATTACTATGTATAAGGGTAATTATGATGAGTTTATGAAGAAGTATAATTTACAGAAAGAATTAAGAAATAGGATGATTGAAAACCAGGAGAAGGAAGCTGCTAGGTTAAGGGATATTGTTTTACTTTATTCTAATTCTTCAGGTAAGAGGAAGAGAATGGCTCAGGATAGGGAGAAGAAGTTAGCTAAGTTAGAAGAAAATATTTTGAAGAAAGATGTTGAGTATAAGAAGGTTAGAATGAACTTGAAACCTTTGGTGGAGCCAGATAAAGTACCTTTAAGTTTAAATAATATTGATTTTAATTATGAAGGTCAAAGTGATTTATATAATAATTTATCGTTTGTTATAAGTCCTCGTGAAAGGTTTTTGATAGTCGGTGAAAATGGTGTTGGAAAGTCGACTTTGTTAAAACTTATTGTGGGGTTGTTGAAACCAAGTAGGGGTTCGATTTATTATGGTAAGAAGACAGAGATTGCATATTATGCGCAGGAGCAAGAAAATTTAGATTTAGATAAGACAATATTAGAAAATGTTAAAGATAGTAGTTTAAGTGATAAAGAGATTAGAAGCTACTTAGGGGGATTTTTATTTACAAACGATGATGTTTATAAGAAGGTTTCGGTGTTATCGCCAGGAGAGAAGGCACGTGTTTGTTTATGTAAGTTAATGATTAAACGGGCTAATTTGCTTTTGCTGGATGAGCCGACTAACCATTTAGACCCAGAGACGCAAAGGATAATAGGAGAGAACTTTAAGAACTATGAAGGTACAATTATTATGGTTAGTCATAATCCAGCTTTTGTAGAGGCAGTTGGTGTTTCTAGGATGTTGTTGTTACCTAGTGGTAAAATTACGAACTTTGAGAGTGAATTGCTATATAAGTATCATGAGGCACAAAGTAAAGGATAAAAATATTAAATTTTGTATTCTCTGTAATACAAAATTGATAAAAAATCACTTTTTGTATTCTACGAAATACAAAAATAATTTGAATGTAAAAGGTGATAAGAATTGTTAGATAGGTAGTTTAGGACTATCTATTTTTTAATTAGGTTTTTGACAAAACTACGGATAAATTACAAATTGTCCGTAAGTTTGTCAAAGTTAAAGAAAAGTACTGGTAATCAAAAATTGCAAAATATAAGTTTAATTATCAATAAAAGATAACGAATAAAACGCACTAAATTAAAAATTAAGAGCTTGAAAAAGTTAAATATGTGCGTTATAATGGGGTACGTAAAGCAGTTGAAAAAGACGGTAATAAACAAGTAATTACAAGAGAGTTAATCAAAAGCTGAGAGATTAATTAATGAAAACTTATTACAAATCACTTTGGATGCATTATATTAAAAGTATAATCGCTTATCTGGCGTTACAAGATTTAAGTGTGTGAATAGTTTCATGAACTAAGGTGGTACCGCGAATATTCGTCCTTAGATTGTGAGACTATTTTTAATTTTAGGAGGAAATGATTTATGAAAAAGTTTGAAGAATTAGACAAAAGAGATGCTAAGTATGTTAATCAAGATATCTTAAAAAAATGGAAAAGTGAAGATATTTTAGCCAAAACTATTCAAAATAGAGAAAATAATAAAACTTGGGTATTTTATGATGGCCCAATTTATGCAAATGCTAAACCAGGAATTCACCATGTTTTAGCTAAAACAATTAAAGACTCTTTTTGTAAGTATAAAACCATGCAAGGTTATAAGGTGCTAAGAAAAATTGGCTTAGATACACATGGTCTACCAATTGAAGTTAATGTTGAAAAGAAGTTAGGTTTTAAAACTAAAGCTGATATTGAAAAGTTTGGTATTGAAAACTTTTGCAAAGAATGTAATAAGGCAACGGCATTAAATATCGATGAAATAAATGATGTTACCGACTTAATGGGACAATTTATTGATTGTGAAAATCCTTATATTACATGTAGTAATAACTTTATTGAATCAGAGTGGTGGCTTTTAAAAGAAATGGATAAGAAAGGTGTTTTATATCATGGTGAGAAGGTATTACCTTATTGTCCTAGATGTGGAACTGAGTTATCCGCTAATGAAGTATCGCAAGAATATCATCAAGATAGTGTCAATACCGTTATTGTGCCTTTTAAGGTTGTTGGTAAGGACGAATATTTCTTAGTATGGACAACTACACCTTGGACTTTGATTGCTAATGTGGCGTTATGTGTTAATCCAGACTTAACATATTTAACTGTAAAATATATGGGTTATAAATTTATTGTGGCTGAGACTTTAGCAGATAAGGTACTTGGAGAAGATTATGAAGTAATTGAAAAGACTTTAGGTAAAGATTTAGTTGGTACTAAGTATGAACAATTATTACCATTTGTTAAGGTCGAAGGCAAAGCCTTTGAAGTATTAAGTGATTCTTATGTTACGGATAGTGATGGTACAGGTATTGTTCATATTGCCCCAGCTTTTGGTGAGGACGATAATAGAGTTTCTAGAGAAAATGGGATTACATTTATTAACCCAGTAGGAAAGGATGGTTGTTATACCGAAGGACCTTGGGCTAATAGATTAGTAACAGATCCTGAGTTAGAAATTGAAATTATTAAATATTTAAAAGAAAACGATAAGTTATTTAAGAAGATTAAGTTAACTCATGATTATCCTCATTGTTGGAGATGTAAATCGCCTTTAATTTATTATGCTAAACCTGCTTGGTATATTAGAACGACGCAATATAAAAATGAGATTATTAAAGCGAATAAGAGTGTTAATTGGTATCCAGAATATGTGGGAACAAAAAGATTTAATAACTGGTTAGAAAATATGGTTGACTGGGGAATTTCGCGTAATCGTTATTGGGGTTGTCCAATGCCAATTTGGATTTGCGATGAGTGTTCTTGTAAGCATGTTATTGGTTCTTTAGATGACCTTCAAAGTATGGTAGTGGAAAATATTAATGTAAGAAATTTAGAGTTACATCGTCCTTATATTGATAATGTTCATTTGAAATGTCCAAAGTGTGGTGGCGTCATGAGCCGTGTTAGTGATGTTATGGATGTTTGGTTTGATAGTGGCGCTATGCCTTATGGTCAATATCATTATCCATTCGAAAACAAAGAGCTATTTGAATCCCAATTTCCAGCTGATTTTATTGCGGAAGGTGTTGATCAAACTCGTGGTTGGTTTAACTCCCTAATTTGTATTTCAACCATTGTATCTGGAGTGTCAAGCTTTAAAAATGTTGTCGTTAATGACATGGTACTAGATGGTTTTGGTAAGAAAATGAGTAAGAGTGTTGGTAATATTATTGATCCAATTAAGGAATTAAATACTTACGGAGCTGATGTGGTTAGATGGTATATGTTATATGCTTCTCCAGTATGGACACCATTAAAGTATGATTCAAATGGCTGTAAGGAAGTACATTCAAAATTCTTTAACCCATTAAAAAATACTTATTCATTCTTTCAAATGTATGCGAATGCAGATAATATTGACCCAAGAGAGTACAATGTCGCTTATGAAGATTTAGATGAAATTGATAAGTGGTTATTATCGAAGTATGAAAGATTAGTAAAATATGTTACGGATTCTTATGAAGAATTTGATTTAAATAAAGTAACGAAAGCTATTTCTAATTTTGTAAGTGAAGATTTATCGAACTGGTATATTAGAAGAAATAGAAGAAGATTTTGGAAGAGTGAAGAGGATACTTCAAAAAGGTCAGTTTATCAAACTACTTACCAAGTATTATGTGGAGTATGTAAGTTAATCGCTCCAATTGTACCTTTTATTAGTGAAGAGATGTATACGAAGTTAACTTTAGAGCCTTCAGTACATTTAAGTGATTTTCCTAAGTATGATGAGTCAATGGTTAATGATTATATTGAGACTCGTATGGATAAGGTTCGAAATATAATCTCACTAGGACGTAATGCTAGAGAAGATAGTAAGATTAAGGTTAGAATTCCAATTAAGGAAGCTATTATTAATGGTAAGGATAAAAAACTTATTGGCGACTTATTAGATTTAATTAAAGAAGAGTTGAATGTTAAAGATGTTTTATATACAGAATCAGTTGCAACTTATATGAATTTTGTGATTAAACCTAATTTCAAAGTTGTTGGTAAGATGTTTGGTAAAGATATTAAGGCTTATCAGACTTTACTAGAAAATTTAAGTGATGAAGAGAAGAATAAGTTAAATAATAAGGAAATTATTACCGTTAAGTTCTTAGATAATGATTTAGAAATTAATGCAGATATGGTAGACATTAGAATTAACGCTAAAGAAGGTTTTGATGTTGCTATGGATAGTAATGACTTTATTATTTTAGATACTAAGTTAAGTGAAGACTTAATTTTAGAAGGGTTAGCTCGTGAGTTAGTATCGAAAGTTCAAAATTTAAGAAAATTAAAAGATTTTGATATTCAAGATAGAATTAAGTTATATATTAGTGGTGATAGTGATATTGATAAGTGTTTAAGTACTTATGAAGAGTTCATTAAGAATGAGACTTTAACGTTAGAGATTGTTAAAGATATTAAGGGCGAAGCTTACGACATTAACGACCATGAAACTTATCTTGATGTTGAAAGAGTGTAGGTTTTAAGAGGAAACTTGGGTGGTTTCTTCTTTTTATTTTGAAATAAAATATTGCTGAAAGTGCCAGTTATCTACGTAAAATGAGTGTTTGAGTATCAAAACATGTTGATAACTGGCATTTTCGTATGACTGATAAAGTCTTGAACTAAAAAAATATCGCAAGATTTATTTTGCGTTTTGAAAACTTATGATATAATGAGATTGAAATAAGAAAGGAATAACCCATGAATAAAAATGATAAAGATATTTATCGGCAAATTGATTATTCAATAAATATTGATAGTAAGAAATTTCCTAAATTAATGCAAAATACAATGAAAACTCTTGAAAAATATGATAGGAATGGAGATTGTATAATGTATGATGGGCTAGCTTTAGGGTTAGAGTCATTTGCTAAATCTGCATTGCTAGAAAATAGAATAACAGAAATTGAATTTAATCAAATACTAAAAAAATATTGCGAATAAAAAAATAGAGGTAGTTAATATGATAAACTTAAAATATAAATATGAAGATGTTATAAAATATTGGCAAGAACAAAAGCTTGAAAGTAAAGAAGACTATATGAATATTCTAGAAAATTTCAGTGTCTTATTTGCCTATAATTCTGGAGCGATTGAAAATGATAAAATAACATATTATGATACCAAGGAAATATTTAATAGTGGAAAAGTTATCAACTATACTGGTTATTTAAAAACATTGATTGAAATTAATAATCAAAAAGACTGTTATAATTATATATTGAGTAAAGTGGTCTTGAAATCACCAATTAGTGAGGAATGGATAAAGAAAGTACATAAAATTTTAACTAAAGACACATATGACAAAAGACTAGGAGAATATAAAGCTTATGATTATGTAACAGAAATTAATGGTGGCTATTCTTCTGTAGAAAATGTTCAAAATAATATTAGAAAGCTTATAGAAAAAATTAACTCAATAAAACCTCAAGATAATGAAGAAATTATAAAAATGGTGGCTTATGCGCACAATGTTATTGAAAAAATTCAACCTTTTACTTCCGGAAATGGACTGATAGGGAGAGTTTTAGTAAATTACTTTTTAATGATTAATGACCTTCCGCCAATTATCATTTATAATGAAGATAAAAAATACTATTATGCTGCATTAGAAAAATTTGATTCAAAAGAAGATATTAGTTCGATGACTGAATTTTTTAAATATGAAATGGAAAAAACTTGGGAAAAAACTCTTGATAAAGCCAAATTGGAAAATAATACGAGAAACTCAAAGCTGCATGATTATTTAGATGATAAAGATATAGCTGATGGTTTAGATGATATAGATATTTAATAATAGGTAGCCGAATTCGGCTACCCCGATGGAAGGAGAATGATTGTATGGAAAATAACAAAGATGAATATTTGATGATTGATCATACTATTGAATTAGATGTAAGTAAATTACCTAAATTGATGCAAAATACTATAGCAGATTTGGAAGAGTATGAAAAAAAAGGTGAATGGGTAATGTATGATGGTTTGGCTGATGGATTGGAGTCTGTAGCAAAATCAGCATTGCTTCAAAATGTAATATCAGAAGCACAATTTAATCAGATATTAAAAAAATATAGAGGTGGACTATGAAAGTAGAAAATTTTAATGACGCTGAGATTAATACATTAGTATATGGTGGACGGTCTGGGCAAAAATTGGGAATTGTTATAAACAATGAAAACTGGTTTCTTAAATTTCCAAAATCAACAAATGGCTTTAGAAAAAAAGTTGATATGTCTTATTCAACATCCCCCTTATCTGAGTATATTGGTTCGCACATTTATTCTTCCATTGGAATACCAGTACACGATACAAAACTTGGAATTAAAGACGGTAAAGTAGTTGTTGCGTGCAAAGATTTTCGCAATGATGTAAATACAATAAGGTTTGATGATTACAATGCAATTAACAATTTATATGTATCAGGCTTAGAAGAAAAATTGTCATCATATAGTACATCATCGTCACATCTTGTTGATCTTGATGGTGTAATGATTGTTATGGATAATAACCCAAGATTTTTAGAACACCCAGAATTAAAACAACGTTTTTGGGACATGTTCATAGTTGATGCATTAATTGGCAATAATGATAGAAATAATGGAAACTGGGGAATGCTAGTGAACAGTACAACGTCTGAAATGACAGTGGCTCCAGTATTTGATAATGGTGCATCATTTTCTAATAATGTTGATGACAATAAAATTCAGGGAATAATGTTGGATGAACAACGCTTTGAACAAAGTGCATATGGATCAAAAGTTTGTGTATTCTCTAAAGAAGATAAATTAATCAATCCTTTTAAATATATTGAATCTTTGAAAAATGAAGATTGCAATGCAGCATTAATGAGAATTGTTCCAAAGATAAATGTAGAAAATATCAAAAAAATGATAAATGAAATACCAAATGAAATTAATGGCATTCAAATTATTTCTGATGTAAGAAAGGGTTTTTATTGCAAATGTATTGAATACCGATACGAAAAATCATTGTATCCAACATATTTGAAGGTTCAAGAAATGCAAAAACAATATCCAAATAGTGATACTAAGGATATAGCGGATGACTTTGATGATATAGATATTTAATAATAGGTAGCCGAATTCGGCTACCCAGCAATAAAAACAATTATTTCTTATTGAACAGGTTGTCTAGCCATTTACAGAAGTAGTAAGAAATGACTCCAGCTGCTACTGATGAAATAAACGAAATAATAAAACTACACATTGTGTTTCCCCTTCTAGTCTTTAAGCATAAGACTAAAGAAGTATAACAATGTACAATAAAAATAGAGAGGATGTGACAAATATGAAAGAAACTGAAAAGAGAAAGGAAACTTCTAATAAGCCTGATGATAGCAAAAAGAAAAAGCAGAAATGGTTCATTATTATCATCTGCTTTGTGTTGATTGCAGGGGTAGCCGAATTCGGCTACCTGTCATCCCAGTCAAAGAAAAAAGAAGAAGCTCAAAAGACTGCATTTGACAATGTTGCTGTTGAAGTGAAGGATGACTATGCAGAAACAATTCCTTTGACAAGTGAAGAAAAGATTTTGAAGACAAAGGACTTGGTTGAAATATTGAAAGACGGAAAAGCCGACAAAAACACTAAGATTACAAAAGTAAGCAAAGATACAATTGATACTTCAAAAGAAGGCGGCTACATAATTACCTACACAATCGAAACAATTGACTCACTTGGAAATAAAGCAACTAAGGATTATAAAAAGACTTTCACTGTTACAAATACGGATGAAGTTGCTCCAGTAATCAAACTGAATAAAGATACTGTAGAAATCACTGAAGGTGATACTTATGATCCGAGTGGAAATATCAAGTCTGTTAAAGATGACTTTGACGGTAATATTACAAAAGCAGATAAGAAACCAGATGAAGCTGGAACAGCATATTATCTGATTGATTCTTCAAAGTTAGATACTTCAAAAGCTGGAGAATATAAAGTAAAAGTGACTGCTGCTGATAAAGCTGGTAATGAAGCAACAAAGGAATTTACAGTTAAAGTGAAAGCAAAGAAAGAAGACAAGTCTTCTTCAAGTGGTTCTACTAATAGTAATTCTGGATCTGGTAAAAACAATTCAACATCAGGCAGTAAGAACAATACAGGCAGTTCTTCAAAGAATAATGGAACATCTAATTCCAATAAAGAAAACGCATCTTCTGGTAATAATAATTCTGGAACGTCTGGCTCATCTTCAAATAATAAGCCACAGCAGAATTGTAAGACTATCCATCATGATGCAACAGGTCATAATGAAACTGTATGGGTTCAGGACACTGAGGCTTGGGATGAGCAGGTTCCTGTAGCAACTATTTACGTATGCAATGGTTGCGGTCAAGAATTTCCATCGAAAGATGCTTGGTGGAATCATGCAATGACGTATTTAGGGCAGGATGATGATAGTCATGGTAGCAATCATACATATATACAATATACAACAGTACATCACGATGCAACAGGTCATAATGAAACTGTATGGGTACAGGACACTGCGGCTTGGGATGAAACAGTATGTAAATAAATTTAAGGACTGTCTAAGTATGACAGTTCTTTTTTTAAGGTAGCCAAATTTTGCTACCATCTTCTCAATGTTGAAAATATCAATAAGCATTGTATAATTTTGACGAGTTACCATGACGGTAGGCGGTTGACTCCTCATTGTTTCATTTTCATGTTTTATAGAAAGGAAAACAGAAGAGGAGTGATTCTTCTTTCTTCTCTTTTGAGGAGTTGCATATATGACAATATCTGATCTTATCAGTGTAATTTCATTGATATTTACAATTATTGGATGCTGTTTAGCATTTGATTCCTATATGGAATCGAAAAAGAAAAATGACCGCTAAGCTTTGCAGAGCAACGGTCATACGTTGAATTACGGAGCAAACCGCTTATCGGTAGCTCTTTCACGTTATTATAATATCATAGATGCATTTAAAGTGTATAATTTATATACCAGGAGATATTAAAATATTATGTCATTTCTTATTGCTGTTTATGTTAATGAGGGCATTGTTCTTGCAAGTGATCGAAGAACTACATATGCAAATACTGAAATAAATGGGGAAAATATTATTCAGCGTATCGGAGTTCATTTGACTAATTCTACAGATAAAACATTTGTGTGTCCAAATGGAGCAGGTATATCCACTTGTGGAGAAGCATCTTTATTAGAAAAACCAATTACAGGATATATTCAAGATATGATACGGACAAAAATATGTGAAGATACTAGCGTAGAAAACATCCCTCAAATAATACTAGATTATTTTAGTAAGTTTCAAGAAATTCCAGATACTGATTTTATGGTGGCTGGATATGACAGTTTAAAGAATGGAGAAAAGTATCAAGTAATATTCAAATTAAATATTAAAAATAAACAAATCGAACGCATAGATACAACAAGTCAGGGTGCAAGTTGGGATGGTGAAACACTTACTTTAACAAGATTGATACAAAATGTTGCTGTGAAACATACAGATGGTACATATGCTGAATTGCCATACGAGAATATATTATGGGAATATTTTACATTACAGGATGCTGTTGATTTTGCACGATATGCCGTTGAAACGACAATTAAAACTATGCACTTTAAGAATGTTATAGAAACAGTAGGCGGTTCTGTAGATATTCTAGTGATAACTCCAGATAAAACAATGTGGTTGCAAAAAGAAACTTTAAAATGATTTATGAAATTATCAACAATGCTGCCAATAATAATGGATGTATAATATTTAAAAGGAAAGCTACATGAATCACATTTATTATCTGACATATAAAATTGAAAATGCAGATAGTTCAAACTATAGTGAAATATTATCGCAAGCAGAAAAATGGTGTGATCAATATGAAAACAAAAGATAGCTAATTGTG
>OHOO01000347.1_pt1 | contig 9929 bp, 10 predicted proteins | sample 1569891 | NCBI WGS metagenome assembly OHOO01 (sample SAMEA3879600, study PRJEB24766) | human gut metagenome | biome: human-associated habitat; feature: feces | place: USA | collected 1985/1987
TCCCTCGCTGTTGGTCATATTCCCGGTTTTCAGATAGACCCTATGGGAAAATGTGGATAATATGGAGAACGGCTTGACAAATCCTAAAATATAACATATATTATATAATATCAGTTATACAAAGGAGACCACCCATGCCGCCGAAAGCGAAAATCACAAAGGAAATGATCGTGGAGGAAGCGTTCCAGATCGCGCGAACCCAGGGGGCGGACAAAATCACCGCCCGCAGCATCGCCCAGCGGCTGAAATGCTCCACGCAGCCGGTGCTGTATTACTTTGCGACCGTAGAGGAGATCAAAGAAGCTGTGTATCAGCGGGCGGACGCGTATCACACCCGTTTCCTGATGGGCGCGGAGGGTGGCGGCGATGGGATGCTGGGCATTGGATTGCGGTATGTCCGGTTCGCAGCGGAGGAACGGAATCTGTTCCACCTGCTGTTCCAACCCGGTGCGTTTTCGGGAGCCAGCCTGAACGATCTGGTTTCGTCGGAGGAGCTGAACCCCATTATTCAGGCACTGCGGCAGGAGACGGGAGTGACAGAGGATGCGGCCAGAGAGATTTTTTCTACGCTGTTCGTTTTCGTTCACGGCTATGCCAGCCTGCTGGCAAACAACGAAATGAAGCTGGAAGAAGATCAATTGACATTGTCCCTGAAAAAAGTGTTTTTTGGTGCCATATATGCGGAAAAGGAGATTGAAAATGAGGGAAATATATGAAAAGAGCGAACTGCGCTTTGCACTGATATGGATCGGCATTTACGTCGTTCTGATGAGCGCTGCTGACAGCGTTTCGGAGACGATCGGCATTGCGAAAATCGTCACCGCGCCGGTCTGCGCCGGACTGGTGCTTGTCATGTACCTGTGGATTCGCAGAAACGGCCTGAAAGAGAAATACGGCCTTTGCCCGTTTCAGGGAAGCGCGAAGCAGTATTTGTTTTTCATCCCTCTGGTGCTGCTGGCGTCCACCAATCTCTGGTGGGGCGTCCGGATGAATTACTCGCCGGCGGAAACCGCGCTGTACGTTGTCAGTATGCTGTGCGTCGGCTTCCTGGAGGAAGTGATCTTCCGGGGCTTCCTGTTCAAAGCCCTGTGCCGGACGAACGTGAAGCAGGCGGTTGTCATTTCCAGCGTCACCTTCGGTATCGGCCATATCGTGAATCTGCTGAACGGGCGGGACATTCCCGAAACCATTTTGCAGATTTGCTACGCCGTCGCCATAGGTTTCCTGTTCACGATCCTCTTTCTCAGGGGGAAGAGCCTGTGGCCGTGCATTCTCACCCACAGCGCGATCAACAGCCTGAGCGCGTTCGCAAACGACGGCGGTGCGCCGGCGTGGCACGGCATTGCGGGCAGCGCGTTTTTGTGCCTGGTTTCCCTTGCCTATGTATGGTATATCCTCCGCGCAACGAAAAAAGAACAGGTTTCCCATGAATAAAGTTGAGCCGCCGGTTATCCGGCGGCTCGTTTGCTTCAAAGAGGAAGAAGGCTTTTTATTCGCCCAGCGCGAGGAAATCCGCCGGGTTCATAGGCTCATCCTGATGGGTGACGCTGAAATGGATGTGGCTGCCCAGCGTGGTCTCCACCAGAGCGGTGTCGCCCACGTAGCCGATGACCTGCCCGGCGCTTACCGCGTCCCCGGACTTCACCGGGATGTCCTGACTCAGGCTGGCGTACCGGGTGAGGTAGCCGCCGTCGTGGCGGATGACCACGGTGTAGCCCATGGAATCGTCTTCGTAGACGGTGTAAACCTCGCCGTCCGCGGCGGCGCAGACCTCAGTCCCCGCGTCCGCGGCGATGTCCACGCCGTTGTGGACGCGCCAGTCCCGGGTGGTCTCATTGTAGCTCAGCGCTTCCATGGAGTAGGCGGAGATCTCCTCGCCGGAAACCGGAGACGTGGTCTTAAACGGCTTCTTTGCGGTGGGAGCAGGGGTTGTGCCCTGAGTCGCGGGGGGCGTGGACTGAGTCTGGGGCTGGGTAGCCAGCGCCGGGACGTCCTCGGCTTCCATGGTTCCTACGAGGATGTCTTCCCCCACGGATTCCTGAATGGAGACTTCCTCCACGCGGTTGGCGTTTCGATAGTATACATAGCTGGTGATCCCGATGGCGGCTGCGCACAGGATCAGGGCTATGTAGTAGCCCTTTCCGCCGCGGCCGGCATGTTTGTTGTCGCTCATTTGTTAAGCACCTCCGAGGCTGATTATTGACGGGATTTCCGGAGGTTAAACATAAAGAACGAAATATTTCGGGATTATTCTCCCAGTCGCTCGACGATCTCCCGGATGGCGTCCGCCTGCTTTTGCGTCAGCGCCGCCTGTCCGGCGTCGCAGCGGACGAAGTATTCCGTCAGGTTCACTTCGTATTCGGTGCCGATCTCGGTCTCCACCGTGAACTCCGTGGAACAGCTGCAAATGTCGTCGCTGGTATAGTCCAGATTTTCCAGAATGGCCGTCAGCGTAACGGCGTCGCTGCCGGAGAGCGTGTAGGCGCTTCCGTCCAGCGTTACGGTGACGGAGATGTTCCCACAGTAACCGTCCTCTGTGCCGCCGGTGGTTTCGGGTTCGCCCGCGGGGGCGTGGGTGTGACCGCCGTCCGCAGGAGCGGCTTCCTCAATGGCATCGAAATTGGGGGCGGTGTTCTTCTGAGCGGCCGCTTCGGCAATGGACATCTGGGCTTTATCCTCGGCTGCGGAGGTTTTGGAGGAACCCATGTGGCCAAAGAAGTGGGAGAACATGGTACCCGCCAGCAGCACCACTGCCAGACAAGCGGCCATGGCCGCCCAGCGCTGCCAATGCACCTGAGGCTTCTTGGCCTGAGTGCGCAGGGCGTCCGTTTCGGCGACCAGATCGGCGGGAAGCAGACTCAGCGCGTCATGAAGTTTTTCGGAAGTCATACGCAAAAGCCCTCCTTTTCCAGGTATTCCTTCAGCCCTACCCGGGTGCGGTAGAGCAGGCTCTTGCACTTGCTTTCCGACATGCCGCAGTAGGCTGCGACCTCTTTCAGCGAGTCGAGGAAATAGTACCGCCCGATGAAAGCGTTCCGGGCCTCTTCGCTTTGCAGCCGCAGGTAAATGCCGATGGTGTCGGCCAGCAGCTTGACGTTGATGATCTCCTCGGTGGTGTTGCCCCCGGACACGCAGTCGTCCAGCTCTGACAGGGACAGGGCATATTGGGAATCCCGCCGCTTGTCCCGGGTGCGGTAGCGGAAGCGGTCGATGGAAATGCGCCGGGTGAGCTTGGCAAGATACGCGGAAAGCACCGACGGCCGCTGGGGCGGTATGGAATTCCATGCGGCGAGGTATGTATCGTTGACGCTCTCCCGGCTGTCCTCCATGTCCGCGAGGATGTTGCAGGCGATCTTGGTCAGGTAGCGGTCATATTTGGTCTGGGTCTCCTGAATGGCGGTTTCGTCCCGGTTCCAGTACAGTGTGACGATCTGTTCGTCTTCCATTTGCGTCACTCCTTCCTATATAGTAATATCTCGACAAATTTCTGACTTGGTTGCAAAATTCAAAAAACTTTGTAAGAATACGCGCCCCGCCGGGAAACCACGGCGGGGCGCAGCGAGTTATTCTTCTTCCAGCACCGCGATGTGAACGGTGTCCAGCTGGCTCTTGTCCACGGTGGTGGGCGCGCCCATCATCAGGTCCTGGGCGTTCTTGTTCATGGGGAAGGTGATGACCTCCCGGATGGACTCTTCACCGGTGAGCAGCATAATGAGACGATCAACACCGGGAGCGGCGCCCGCGTGCGGGGGCGCGCCGTAGGTGAAGGCGTTGTACATGGCGGGGAACTTGGCCTTGACGTCGGCCTCGCCCAGACCCACCATCTCGAAAGCCTTGACCATGATCTCCGGGTCGTGGTTCCGCACGGCGCCGGAGGCGGACTCGTAGCCGTTGACCACGAGGTCGTACTGGTCGGCCTTGATGGCCAGCAGCTTGTCCATATCGCCCTCGGCATCCTCCAGCGCCTTCAGGCCGCCCTGAGGCATGGAGAAGGGGTTGTGGCAGAATTCCAGAGCGCCGGATTCCTCACCAATCTCGTACATGGGGAAATCCACGATCCAGCACAGAGCGTATTGCTCCTCGTCAAAGTGACCGGGAATCCGCTTGCCGAGCATGGTACGAATGACACCGGCGGTCTTCTGGGCGACGGCTTTCTTGCCCGCCGCCATGCAGACGAAGCTGCCGGGCTTCAGGTTCAGCTTGGCGGTCAGCGCATCCTTGCAATCCGTCAGGAACTTGGAAACGCCGCCGGTGAGATTTCCGTTTTCGTCCACCTTCACCCAGCAGGCTTTGCTGCCGGTCTGGACTTCCACGTCGGCCAGCAGCTTGTCGATCCACTTCCTCGCCTGGGTGAAGTTGTCCACGGCGACAGCCTTGACGGTCGCGCCCTCGAAGGGGGTGAAGCCGCAGCCCTGCACCTCAGCGGTGATGTCCTGAATTTCCAGATCGATACGCAGGTCGGGCTTGTCGGAGCCGTAGCGTTCCATGGCCTCATTATAAGGAATGTGGCGGAAGGGGGCGGCGGAGACCCGCTTGTACTTGCCGAACTTGTGGAACACGGGCACCAACACATCTTCCAGCACGCTCAGCACGTCCGCCTGACTGGCGAAGGCCATTTCCATATCCAGCTGATAGAATTCACCGGGGGTGCGGTCGGCACGGGCGTCCTCGTCCCGGAAGCAGGGGGCAATCTGGAAGTAACGGTCAAAGCCGGAGGTCATCAGCAGCTGCTTGAACTGCTGGGGCGCCTGAGGCAGAGCGTAGAACTTGCCGGGGTGGTTCCGGGCGGGAACCAGATAGTCCCGGGCGCCCTCAGGGGAGGAAGCGGTGAGGATGGGGGTGGTGATCTCCAAAAATCCCTTCTCGGTCATCAGCCGCCGCAGCTCGGCCACCACCTGGCAGCGCAGGACGATATTGGACTTCACGGCGGGGTTGCGCAGGTCGAGGAAGCGGTATTTGAGACGGGTGTTCTCGTCGGCGTCCTTGCTCTTGTTGATCTCGAAGGGCAGCTGGTTGTGAATGCACTTGCCCAGCACCTCGATTTTTTCGGGGACGACCTCGATCTCGCCGGTGGGGAGCTTGGGGTTCTTGCTCTCCCGCTCCCGGACGGTGCCGGTGACGGAGATGGTGGACTCCTTGTTGATGGGCTTGATGAGCTTCATCATCTCTTCATTTTCAATGACCACCTGGGTGGTGCCGTAGAAATCCCGCAGGACGCAGAACGCGAAGTTCGCGCCCACCTCCCGGACATTCTCCAGCCAGCCAACGATGGTTACGGACTTGCCCGCGTCGGAAAGACGCAGCTCGCCGCAGTTATGGGTTCTGGATTGCATCATGGATGAAAACCTCTCTTATATCTGGTGTTTTCTGATTTAGCCGTCCTATTATCCCACAAACAACCGGAAAAGTCAATCTTTCCGGAAAGGAATTTGCACTCAGAGAAACGAAAAAGCGGTATCCCTTCATGCGCCGGGATACCGCTTCCGTATTTATCATACTTCTTCCGCCGCGACAGCTTCCAGCCATTTTTCCATGTATACCTTCTGCACCACCGCCGCCGTGCAGCTGTAGAGCAGCCGCTTTTCATCGGAGGAATCCTCGTCGGAGGATTCAATGGTCTCCCTGACCTCAAACTGGAACAGCAGGAGATTTTCCAGCTCCCGGCAGAAGTAATTATAGGCTTTTTCCAGCGGATAGGTGCGCTCCTGAAGCCGCAGAAAGCAGGCCAGCGCGTCCAGCGACAGGACGTTCTTCGCTACGGCGATGAAGAAAAGATACGCCACCTGATCCCGGCTGTACTGCTTCTTCACCGGGCTGGACAGCAGTCCCCGTTTGACGTAGTTGCTGATCATGGACGCCGTAAGGGGCGTTTCCAGAATGGGGGACAGGTAGCGGCAGATATATTTGGTGGCCTGTTCCAGATACAGACCCACGTCGGGAATCTCCTGATAACGGGGCAGACGGAAGTCCTGAACGGACTGGCCGATCTGCTGTTTGATTTCCTGTTTCATCCACATCACCAGGGGACATTATACCGTAAGGGTAAGAAAAAGTCAATCTCAAAATCTTATCTTAAGATTCTCTTGACATCTTCATGGGTTGTTGATACAATAGCATCGGTTATTAAAAAACCGATGATTAGTAATCGAGGGATCAGTATGAAATACAAAATTGTAGCGGATTCTTCCTGCAACATCGTCTCCGGGGAGGACAGCACGTTTGCCTCCGTTCCTATGAAGATTGTGGCGGAACGGGAATATGTGGACGACGCAAATCTGGACGTGGCGCAGATGGTGGAGGATCTGAAGCAATATAAGGGGAAGTCCGGCTCCTCCTGCCCCAATGTGGGGGAGTGGCTGGAAGCCTTCGGTGACGCTGAGGAAGTTTTCGGCATCACCATTTCCAAGCACCTGTCGGGCAGCTACAACGCGGCCAGACACGCTGCCGATACGTACATGGCCGAGCATCCGGCGAGAAAGGTGTTCATCTTTGATTCTCTGGCAACGGGACCGGAAATGATGATGCTGGCGGAGAAAATCCGTCAGTGCGAGGACGCGGGTGACGATTTCGAGACCACGAAGGAAAAGGTGCTGGATTATCACAACCATCTGCACACCCTGTTCTGCCTGGAATCCATGAACAACTTGGCAAGAAACGGTCGGGTGAATATCGCCGTGGCGAAGATCGCCGGGATGCTGGGCATTCGGGTGGCGGGAGAGGCCAAGGGCGGTCAGGTCGCCCCGGTGCATAAGCCCAGAGGACTGCGAAAAACCACCCAGATGATGGTGGATATGGTAAAAGAGCAGGGCTTCCGGGACGGCGGATATATCCGCGTCGCCCACTGCTTTGCGGAGGAAGTGGCGGCGGATTTCCGGGAAGCGCTGCTGGCCGAGTTCCCCCATGCCCGCTTCATGCTGGAGCCGACGACGGCTCTGTGCAGCTACTATGCGGAGGTGGGCGGCCTGATCATCGGCTTTGAAGGCGCGTTCAATACCCGCAACGACAACCGACTCTTTTGACCCCGATATCTTGACCGGCGCGGCAATTCTGCCGCGCCGGTATTTTGCGCTTTGTGGTGGAAAAATGCCCCGGGATGTGCTATAATAGGGCGCAGTCATGATTTTGGAGGTAACGTATGCTGCCGGAAGCCTTTTTGGAGCGCATGAAGTGCCAGCTTGGAGACGAATATGAGAGCTACCTTGACAGCCTGAATCGCTCCCGGGCGGTGGCGCTGCGGTTCAATCCCCTGAAAGGGGAGATCCCACAGCTGCCCTTCGTGGGACAGCCGGTGCCATGGGAGCCGATGGGGTACTATTACGACCCTGACGCCCGACCCGGCCTGCACGTTTTTCATGAGGCGGGCGTCTACTACCTTCAGGAAGCCAGCGCCATGGCGCCGGTGGCCTTGCTCGATCCCCAACCCGGCGAGCGGGTCTGCGACCTGTGCGCCGCTCCCGGCGGCAAGACCACCCAGATCGCCGGACGGATGATGGGGCGGGGCTTTTTGCTCTGCAATGAGATCAACCCCAAGCGGGCGAAAATTCTATCCCGGAACATTGAGCGCATGGCCGTTTCTAACGCACTGGTGACCAACGAGCATCCGGCCACGCTGGCGCAGCGGTTTGCCGGTTTCTTTGACCGGGTGCTGGTGGACGCGCCCTGTTCCGGAGAGGGAATGTTCCGGAAAGAGGAAGCCGCCGTCACGGACTGGAGTCAGGAGACCGTGGAGATGTGCGCCCGGCGGCAGGCGGAAATTCTGAGTTCCGCCGCGGCGCTGATTCGCCCCGGCGGGCATCTGGTGTACTCCACCTGCACCTTTTCCCCGGAGGAGGACGAGCAGGCGGTGGCGCGGTTTTTGGAAAATCACCCCGAATTTGTTCCGGAAACCGTGGACGCGCCGTGGTTCGAGGCCGGGGAAAACGGGAGCTTCCGCCTGTGGCCCCATAAGCTGCTGGGGGAGGGACATTTTGCTGCCGTGCTGCGTAAGATGGAAGGCAGCGAAGAAAGTACCGTGATTCCCGCCGGAGAAAAACTTCCGAAAACATGGCAGCCCTTTGTGGCCAGCCTTGGCATCCGCCTGCCCGACGGGAAGGCGGCCACCTTCGGAGACACCCTGTACTGGGCGCCGCCCGATATGCCGGACATCCGGAAGCTGAAAGTCCTCCGCCCCGGACTGGAGCTGGGGACGGTGAAAAAAGACCGCTTTGAGCCTGCCCACGCCCTGGCGCTGTGGCTGAAAACCTGTGAAAACCAACAGGATTACCCGGCGGACTCCGGGGAGATAAGCGCTTATTTCCGGGGAGACGTGGTGCCGTCGGAACGGAAAGGCTGGTGCCTCGTTTCGGCGGACGGCTATTCCATCGGCTGGGGCAAGGGCGACGGCCGGGTGCTGAAAAATCATTATCCGAAGGGATTGCGGCGGTAATAAAGGGAGTTTTGCAGAGGAAAACTTCGGCAATTTCCCTTCCGGCAATGGTACTTTACAAGATTCGCTATGTATGATATAATACCCTAGCCTATGTATGACGATTGACGAATCCAATCACAAGGAGAGGATATTCCTTGGCAAGATATGAAATTAACGGCGGTCATCCCCTGAACGGTACCGTCACGATCAGCGGCGCGAAGAACGCAGCCGTGGCGATCCTGCCCGCGGCTCTGCTGGTCAGCGGCAAGTGCCGGATCGAGAATGTTCCCAATATTTCCGATGTCCGAATTCTGATGAGTATTCTCGACGGGATGGGTGCGAAGATCGTTACCCCGGAACCCGGCGTAGTGGAGATCGACTGCACGGACATTCATTGCAGCGAGCCGGATCAGCAGCTCGTCCGCAGAATGCGTGCCAGCTATTATCTGATGGGTGCGCTGCTGGGGCGGTTCGGCAGAGCTCATGTGGCGCTGCCCGGCGGCTGCAATTTTGCCTCCCGCCCCATTGACCAGCACATCAAGGGCTTCCTGGCGCTGGGCGCAGACGTTGACGAGACGGAAGAATATGTCGCTCTGACCCCCGGTCAGGAGGGACTGCATGGCGGCCGGATCAGTCTGGATATGGCGTCCGTGGGCGCGACCGTCAACATCATGCTGGCGGCGACCTTGCTGCCCGGTCAGACCATCATCGAAAACGCGGCGAAGGAGCCGCACATCGTGGATCTGGCCAACTTCCTCAACTCCATGGGCGCGGACATTCGCGGAGCAGGTACGGATACGGTAAAGATCAACGGAGTTGACAGGCTTCACGGCGGCAGCTATTCCATTATTCCCGACCAGATTGAGGCGGGAACCTATATGGCAGCCGCGGCGGCCACCGGCGGCGAGGTTCTTGTCAAGAACGTCATCCCCAAGCACCTTGAGTGCATTTCGGCAAAGCTGCGCGAAACCGGCACGATCGTTCAGGAATATGAGGACTGCGTCCTCGTAAAGGGTAACGGTCATCTGCGCAAGGCAAATATCAAGACCCTGCCGTATCCCGGATTTCCGACCGATATGCAGCCGCAGATGGGCGCTCTGCTTTGTATGGCGAACGGAACGAGCGTCATAACCGAGGGAATTTACGATAACCGCTTCAAATATGTTAACGAGCTGCGCAAAATGGGCGCCGATATTCAGGTTGACGGGCGCATTGCGATTTTTGAAGGCGGCGCAAAGCTCACCGGTGCGCCCGTTATGGCCTGCGATTTGAGAGCAGGCGCTGCAATGGTCATTGCCGGTCTGTGCGCAAGCGGAAAGACCGAAATTGAGGATATACATTTCATCGAGCGCGGCTATGAGAATTTCGTAGGCAAGCTCAGAAAGCTCGGAGCAGATATCAGCATCGTCGATTACCCCGACGAGCCTGAGCTGCATGATAAAGTGATTTCGATAGGATAAAATATGCGTATAGTAACTTTCGCCAGCGGTTCTTCAGGCAATTGCAGCCTCGTTTCTGAGGG
>OHOO01000350.1_pt1 | contig 9857 bp, 8 predicted proteins | sample 1569891 | NCBI WGS metagenome assembly OHOO01 (sample SAMEA3879600, study PRJEB24766) | human gut metagenome | biome: human-associated habitat; feature: feces | place: USA | collected 1985/1987
TTTGTTTGGATTTATTGGGAATTACAGGAGTTTTAACGTGAAGAAATTTTCATTATTTTTAGCAGTTTGTATTCTTTTATCACAAGCTTCAACGGTGTCTTGCCTTGCTTCTCATAGCAAGTACGTTGTTAAAGACACAAATGCTGATTTTATTCAGCCTCCACAAGAAGTGAAAACAATTAAATATCTTGATTTCAGTCATCATAATTTCATAACCTACAAGTGCAGTTGATTTCCAATCTAAAAAGCCAACGAGAGTTGCTCTCGTTGGCTTACCTGTAAATGGATTGATAACTTGGAAATTTAAAACGTGACCATCGGCTATGATTATATCTCCTACCTCTATTTTAGAAATATCTCTTTCAATATATGGTTCAACTTTATCCGACAGAGCTTTTTCACCATCTCTTGCTAGAACCCATTTGTCATAATTATTCTTTTTGAACCAATTTGCATATTTTCTAAAAGTAATATCTGCTGGAATATACGATTGACCTTGTTGTTGAAGTTTGTATTTAGTAAGGGCAATGGCTTTACCGATACAAAGTCGGTTGGGGTGCAAAAGCAATCCCATAAAGATTTTAATTTCTTCATCTGTTAAACAATTTCGGTATTCATCTACTTTTGCATATCTGTATTGTGGGATAAGTTTAGTGTAATCTTCGGTTCCGTTGAGTGTATTTTTCCAACGGTGAAGCGTACCTCTACTAATTTTACCTAATATCTTAAAAAGGTATGAATTACTTGTATTATGCAAATTTACAAAATCATAATCTGCTTGAAGTTTGTTATCAGATTTTCTACGAAATTCTTTCCATTGATTAAGCAAATCCAATCTTGCTAAGGCTATTTTCTTTGATTTTTCTGGAGTGAATTCGACCATGTTTTTATTCCTTTTTTACATAGTCATTCATCACTCTTTGTCTCAAATAAATCAACTCTTCGTCTCAATCTCAGAGATAATTCTACACAATTTAATATGCACCATTCCAACCTAAAATTTCGTTATTAATTTCTTCAATGACATCTGGGGTTAAAAACTTTGCAGGCTTCTTTTTATTTAAAAAATTATTCAAGTTCTTGGTTTGTCCTTTTTCTTCTTTATTTATGATTTTGATAATATTTTCTAAAGCACAAATTTCATGTTTATTCAAAATTCTATTATTATCTATGTCGTCATTTAGTTTTGTAAGAAGTTTTGCTCCAATATTATAAATATCACCAGCAATTTGATTTGAAAAATCTTTTATTCTGACAATATGATTATTCCATTTGTATTTCTTTTTCCAGTTAAAAACAGTTCTGCGTGAGATATTTAATTTTTCGGCTATCATTTCTGGGGTTAAATTTTTAACACAGTATAGTTTTTCTGCTTCGTTGAGTAAATGTAATTTGTTTATTTAAAACCCTTTTAAACCTTGTTTAAAGACCTTTTACAATGACATTAATCGCTCTTTTTTCAACAGAAGTCAAGTGTTTTTATCTCAATCTCAGAGATAATTTTGTAAATCTCAAATTAGGAAATCTTTTTTTGTTTGCACTAAATATACATGGCTAAAGCGTAAATATATTACTAACTTTCAGAGTTTGATTTTAAAATTTATATAATTTTAGTGCAAGTATTTCTCAAAAAAGTGCAGATAAAGTCCAATTAGTGCAAGTGCATCTCATTCTATTAAAATCGTTATAAAAGCCATTATATTTAACTCTTGGCTAAAATATACCTATCTCACACTTGCACTTTATTTACACCTGTGTTATAAACACAATGCCAATCTCTACTCCATTTCCCTCTTTCTCATTCTGGTATTATTATACAGGCAACAAAAAACTCGCCTTGCGACGAGTTAATTGGCTGGGGCGGAAGGATTCGAACCTCCGAGATGGCTGGACCAAAACCAGCTGCCTTACCACTTGGCGACGCCCCAATATTCTTTTGTATTTCTATCTTATTTTGCACAAAGCAAATTGTCAACAACTTTTATTTAATAATATGTTATCGCAGTTCCCGACGCTACCGCACATATCTTATCTGCTTCCAACAATCTGCCTGAACGAATTACCGACGTTTGTACTCTCGTATTTACTATCAAATGCGCGTCCATCGCCGAATTCTTCATCTTCAAGACCGCCATCTTTGAAGCATCCTTAAATTCCTTCTGATAATACTTCTTGCTCTTGAAGAAATGCGCCCAACTGTTCTTCAACACCTTTGACATGGACTGCTGAACAATTACCGATGCCGTTACCGGTTCGGTCGATTTAATCGTATCATTCTGTTGTATATTGTGGGGTTCAGTCGATATAAGAGGTTTACCCATTATCGGGTTTATCTCATCAAACTGCTGTTGACGTTCCTTCTTTTCATTTCGTTTCAAGCTCCAGAAAGCAAATCCGGAAAGAATTAAGAACAAGCCCCCAAGAATAATCAAATCCATGTTTGTTCGTCTTCCTTATCTTAATTCTAGCCTAAAACTCTCGATTTGTTAAATGTTTTTTCCTCGCAATTGTTACATTTCGCGAAAACCCCTTTTATAAAAGTAATTCCATGTTTTACAATTACTTTTACAGTTGTTAACATCTTGAAACACAACGCTTTTTAACAATATTTCGTCTCTCGAAATACCGCAAATCATCAAAAAAAATCTGCCCTTCTCCGTCGCACCTAATTTGTCTTTTCGACAGGCACGGCAAACATATCATTCGGCAACGATATCGGACTTTTCGGATATTTAAAATCAATAAGAACCTCGCCTTTTGAATTTATAACTCCGTATTTATCTCCCTTTTTCGCAACAAACAAGTCGTCATTATACTCCGAAGGTTCGATAATTCTCGGCTTTCTGTTATCAAATCCGTATTTTTGCCAAAATTCTTCAAACGAGAAGCCACCATCCCTCTCTACATCTTCATTATCCGAATTGTTTTCAAAATTTATACCAAACTTATCGGATATATCAAAAACTGCAAAATCAAAGAAACTTTGCAATAAAAAACTCGCCATATCCGACATTCCGTCGTCTTCTTTTTCGACTCGATTTTCACCGCCGCCAAACATCGGCAAAAGTTCCGTCTTGAGCGACAAAACACCCAACCCGATTATTAAAACCATGCATAAACCATATATAACTATGTCTTTTTCTTGTTTATTCATTATCTTCCGCCTCTGCTTCTTCTTTCAGGGTATTAATATCAAAATTAGGAATTTCACTACGTTTCAGCAATCTTTTTTCAGGTTGTGAAGTAATAGTATCTCTTTGTTTCGCAACAAATTCTTTGCCGATAATATAAATAATTTTTTCCAAGGCGGGGTTACTGTCATAACCGTCGTCCATTCTATAACAAGCCCATTTTAGAGTTTTCGGATTTGCCGCTCCGTTCTCGTCTTTTTCAACCAATGCGCCGCAATAAGACCCTTTTGTGTTTGTTCCAATCAAGTCGAATACGGGCGGAACAATAAATTTTTTCCTGCTGTCAACAACCCCGTAGCCTTGCTTTGCTCTAACAACAAAAATACCCACGTTGTCAATTTCGTCATCCAGTTTAACCTCGCGATAATACGGCGGAACAACCATCTCTCCGTTTAAATTGTATATTTTTTGCTTCAAAAGTCTGAACGAATTTTCTCCAGGAGTTCCGCGGGAAGGACTGATTAATATATAGTTATCACTAATAAATTCCGCTTTTTCGTAGTTTTCCCATCCTTTTGTAATAAAATACGGATATTTGAATTCTTCGTCAAAAACGATAAAACAGTCATCTGTCTCATCGTAGCCAAACCAATATGCAAAGCCGTCGTTTGCCTTTCTGACAACCGTTGCTCTATACAAAACTTTGCCTTTTTCATTTATCAAATATTTGGCAGAACTTTTTGTATTGCCTCGTTTGTAAAATCCTGTATATATCGGCACGGAACTGCCCGTAAGAGGATAAAGTTGAGCGAATTCGGACGGGAAAATATCATATTCTCCGTTAGAAGAATTTAGCACGCCGACGTAACGGTCGGGAGTTTCGACAATAATTTTATTTGCATAAGTTTTATCGTGTGACGTCGGACGGTCAACGCTTGCAAACATATCTGCAACAACGGGATTTCCGTGTTTATCGACAATTTGGTACAAATAATCCTCATTTTCTTCATACTTTATCGCATTGGAGAATACTATACAAACAAAAAGCGCTATAATAAATATCAAAAATAAGCCAAGCAAAACTTTCACAAACCTTTTGGCGAAATTTTGCATTATTTAACCTCCGTATTCTGATTTATGTGTTTTTTTATTGCCGAATATGTATCATAGGGTTTATAGCCCTCAGGCATTTCGTATTTGAATTTATTTGCCCCGAAGTTAATATTCACAACATTTAACCCGTCATCGACTTCGGCAAATACAGTATATTGATTGCCGTCATTGAAAAAACTTCTTGTCGGTTTGGCATTTTCCTTATTATTTATATAACTTAAACAAAACGTTTGGCCATCTTTTCCGTTCCATTTACCGTTTTGGGAAATATAGACCTTTCCGTTATCAAAATCAACCGCAACTCCGACAACACCAAAACCCCAAGAACCGCTTAACAAATCATAATTGCGGAACAACGCACTATCGCCTATATATTCACTTTCTGACGGTGACACCATTTTCAACGTATTGGAATTACCAAAACTTCTGACTTCAAAATAATATTTTCCGTCACCTTTTTTATAATATTTATTCGCCCAAAATACGGACGACGGACCTGCATTAGCCCCGTTATGCATCAAGGTTAATTTATTAGGGAACATTCTTTTGCTCCAAGGTTCCGAGAGCATTTTGACATTGCGCAACGGAGACGGAAAAGCAGGATATGCCATCTCGGAGCCTTTTTGCCCGTCAACAACGAATTTTCTGCTTTTGTATTCATACTGATATGATGACGGTTTTTTCCCAGATAATAATTTTGCGACCGCAAAGTCATATTTATTCAGCGACAAATGCTGCGGCAATTGGGTTACGGGAATTTTTGAATCTGCAATAACTCGACTCTTTTGTCCGGGGCTCAAAAAATAAATATCCTTTAATTGAACACCTTTTGCAATATGAATAATCCATTCTACATTATCAGAAGAAGACAGAAGTAATGAAATCGGAGATCCTGTCTTTTCGACATTAACTTCTACAAGTCCCAAGCCTTTGCGAGCCAATGTGTTCGTCTGATTTAACAATGCGCCCTCATATACCCCGACAACGTGAAGTTCTCCTTTCGGACTGAATGCGGGTTCGGTAATCGGCGGCAAGCCTTGTTGACAGAGTTCGTTTGCGATATCTCTTTTCAAAATTGCATTATCTCTGTTCAAATTTGCGTTATCAACCGTTTTTGTTTTTTCTGCAGAAGTATTTTTTAAAGTATTTCTACCGACATTTTTTCTGGGAGTCTGAACAACAATGAATTTTCTGCAAAGAACGGGTTTTGAACAATAATTGAAATTCAAAACAACGTTATTGTTTATATCAACTATTCCCCATTTGCCATTTTTAAGGGCGAAAAATTTATCACGAAAATGATTATTCATAAACAATAATTGGTCGTAATCAAAGGGCACCAAGACTTTTTCATCAAAAGTTATTATGCCCCATTTTGAATTTTTACAAACAGGCAAATAGTCGTTTTGAACATCATCCGCATTCGGCATAATAAAATTGTCATAATCGTTTTTAAATACCCTGCGACCATATTTGTCGGTAAAATGAATTTTGCCGTTATTTTTATATACAAACAAATTTTCAGACAAAACCTTAGGCTCACTATCCGCATAAAAAGTATGCAGTTTACGGGAATTTTTATCAAGCAGGGTGTATTTATTGCCCCCCATTATGAACGACGAGCGTTTAAAGTCCCAATGATAATCATACTTTGAAACATAATAAAGGGTTTTATTTTTATATTTTCTCGGAACGAATTTCTTTCCACCACTTTTTGCTCCTTGGACAGGCACTTCTTTAAACGGTTTTAATCTGTTTTCATTATGTTTACGAGCATCGTTAATAACTTTCCCGTTTTTGTCAAAGCAAACCTTTTCATTATCTTTCATGCCGCAATAGGTGTCGTATCCATAAAAACGAAATGCTTTATATTCGATAGGAACAATTATTTTATTATTTTCATCAATAACTCCGCATTTATTGTTTATACAAGCCGTATACGTGTTTTCCAAGCCCGGTACGTTTTGTATGAGACCTGTGTAAACAGGCGGTATCAACTCCGTTCCGTCCAGTTTTGTAATTTTATAATAATTTGTATTCGGCTGACGCACCAACAATCGCCCGTTTGGATATACTGCGCTGACAGTTCCGTTAAAATTTTTATGTTCAGCGATTTTTTTAAAATTATCTTCCAAAATTACTATTGTTTTTGTCTTATTATCGAAAAGAACGTGAGCGTTAAAGTTATTGATTTTTTCAAAAGTTCCTTTCGTTTTATAGAGTAATTTTCCATCCAACGAATATATTAAAGTTGTATCAGACACAGGATAAGCAAAAAATACATCTCGGGAAGATACAATACGACTATATTCGGCTGGCACAATATATTTTGCTTGCGCATTTAAAACCCCGCGTTTTCCGTCTTTGCTAACAATAAAAAACAAAGAGTCGGAATTATCCTTAACATTACCGACCTTTGAGGTTATAAATTCAACATTTACAAAGTCGAATGTTTCATTGATTATCGGTTTAAAATCGGGACCCAAAATCGTACTTTCGCTCTCTTTGTCATCGCAAAAATGATATTTGATTTTTCCAGGTGTATCTTCCTTGTTTAAATTCAGACAATTGTTACCGTATACGATTTTTATACCGAAAATAACAAAAAAACACAAAAAGAATGCAAATAATAATATCTTGTCCGATTTTTTCATTCAAACTCCCTAAACAACAAAACCTATTATAGCATATTTTCGGTTCAAAGTATAATAATATATTTTTTTGATATAATAAATTGCATAAGGAGATAGTATGAAATTTGAGTTTATAAAAAAACACCCTGATTTATTCACATTTTTAGGGTTGTTTGTAGCGTTCTATTTCTTATTCTTCCACGGAATCGGAAGTTACGCGCTCATGGATGTCGACGAGACCCGTTATGCCTCAATGGCGCACGATATGTTTCGTTCGCACGATTTTATGACACTTTATCTCAACGGAGAATACTTCTTTGAAAAACCGCCATTGTACTTTTGGCTGGAATGCTTATCATTCGGTCTTTTCGGACATGTTTCGGAATTTACCGTAAGATTTCCCGTCTGCACGTTAGGTTTGCTATCTTCGTTTTTGGTTTACTTTGTCGGCAAGAAAGTCGTATCGAGAGGCTTTGGCGCGGTTGCGGCATTAACGTTGGCAACATCTGCCGAGTTTTTAATCCTTTCAAAATACGCTATTCTCGACATCGTACTCGCTTTTTGCACAACGTTTTCAATCTTCTTCGGATTTATGACATTATTCTGCGAAGAAAAAAACAAGAAATATTTTTGGTGGTTATTCTACATTTTCTCGGGGCTTGCAGTTTTGGCAAAAGGTATTCCGGGATTTGTACTTCCTTTCGGAGCAATGTTTTTCGTATACATTGCGGCAAAAAAATTCAAAGAATTATTCAAGCCCGTATATTTCATAATCGGTTTTCTTATCTTCTTTGCAATCGTTTTGCCGTGGCATATCGTTATGCTCGACAAGCACGACCCTCTGTTCTTTAACGAATACATTATGAAACACCACATTGCAAGATTTTTAAATTCTCACGATTTGGGCAGAAAGCAACCGTTCTATTTCTTCATTTTGACAATACTTTGGGGTATTTTCCCGTGGATTATCCCCGCAGCAGCAACAATAAAGACTTGGGGCAAAAAATTAATCAAACAAATCCAAGCACTCAAAACCTTTGAGTTCAACTCTATGACAAACCCGCAAAAGTTCCTCACGGTTAACATCATTGCGGCTTTATTAACTTTAGCGTTTTTCTCGGCTTCAAGTACAAAACTCGTCACCTACATTTTGCCGATATATCCGTTTTTGGCTTGCATTATGGCATATTTAACCGTCAAATACATAACCGATGACGAATACACAAAAGCATTCAACATCTCAACAATCGTAACGGGTTCGATTTTCCTCACGACAGGGATTGTTTCCTGTTTCATCAAGTTATTCTTACCCGCGGAAATATATAACGATTTAGCGGTAGGATTGCCTGTTGTACCGATTTTATTTATCGGCGCAGGAGTTTTAATGCTTATATCATCAATAAAATCAAACAAAAAAGCGGTTTTCGGCTCATACGTATTGTTTATGATGTTTCTCTCCGCATTCGGTATGGGAACGGGCTTCAATATAGACTATGCGTTCGGTCAAAATGACCTTATGAAATACGCAAAAATGGCAAAAGACAACAATCACGCGATTGCATCTTACGGCTTCGGAAGAAGATATTCCTTGAATTATTACTATCAAAAGCACGTAATTTACGAACGCAATATCAATAATTATGCTAAACTTAAAGAACTTTTGGCTGATAAAAACACGGTTGTTATTATCAGAAACAAAAATGCCGATGAAATCTCGCAAAATGCGAAGTTCACGGTAATTGAAAAAGGTAAAAAATACTCATTAATAAAAGGATAAAACAATGAGAGTTATAGTAAACGCCGACGATTTCGGGATGAGCAGAACCGTAAATCAAGCAATCTCCGAAGGCTATAAAAACGGAATATTAACAAGCACTTGCATTATGGCAAACATGCCCGCATTTGAAGACGCAATGAGACGACTTCAAGATATGGTCGGCATTGGTTTCGGTGTTCACTTAAATATTATCGAGTACAAAACAATTCTTGAAAATAAAGAAAACAAGAGCAAACTCTACGACAAGAACGGAACTTTCAAAAACGGTTTTCTCCAACTTCTTTTGAAGTCAAAAGATGAGGATTTTCTCTTTGAGATAGAACATGAATTTCGCGAACAGATTGAAGCCGTAATGAGTTATAACGTTCAGCCTGACCATTTGGATTCGCACGTACACGTTCACGCTATTCCCGCGATTTTCAACATCGTTTGCAAACTCGCAAAAGAATACGGCATTCCCTGCGTAAGAACTCAGCACGAACATTTATATTTCGCAGGCGATTTCAAAACATGGCTAAAGCCGCAAACATACATAAATTTAATCAAAGTCGCAATTTTGAACTTTTTCACAATGAAAAACAAAAAAACAGCGCAAGAATACGGATTGGTCACAAACGACAACGTTATCGGAGTCGGATATACCTCGATGATGAATGAAGATACGATTTTCTACGGTGTAAATGCCCTCAAAAAGAAAAGAGGAATTTTAGAAGTCATCTGCCATCCCGACACAAACGAAAAACGTACGTCGAACGTAACCGAATACAAGGCGGTTACAAGTCCTGCCCTCGCAGCAAAATTGGGCGATTTTGAAAGAATGTCTTTCGGAGAATTTTTAGATTAGGATTTTTTCTTTTTTAAATCAAAATAAAAACCTAACAAGCCCGTAAATATTGCAAGTCCGTCCGAAAAGAATTTCAATTTGCTCGAAGAACCTTCCCCTCTCGGAAAATAAGAGCAGGAAAATTCTTTTGCCTTAACGTTTTGAACGACTGCCTGTGCGGTAATCTCCGTTTCGATTTCAAACCCTTGGGATTTTATCTCAAAAGATTTTATAAAATCTTTGCTCACAATTTTATATCCCGACAAAATATCCGAAAACTCTGATTTAAAAAGGATATTGAACAATTTGTCAAAAATACGGTTGCCGAGTTTTCTACCGAATTTATATGCCTTTTTGTCGGAAGAAACACGTCTTACGTT
>OHOO01000355.1_pt1 | contig 9744 bp, 10 predicted proteins | sample 1569891 | NCBI WGS metagenome assembly OHOO01 (sample SAMEA3879600, study PRJEB24766) | human gut metagenome | biome: human-associated habitat; feature: feces | place: USA | collected 1985/1987
CCCTTTAGTGCCGGATAAATTAATGCAAGTGTAATTAAAATTGAAATATAAATTCTTGATTGGGTAGGATTGATTGAGGTTACAAAAAAGTCTGAAAAAGTATTTATCAGTCTTACTGAAATTAAAATTGAAAATACTGCTGTAACGACCTTGAAAAATGTTGGGATAGGTAAATCACTGTTTCTAAAGGCTACTAATGAGGGTATTTGCAACAAGAATGATATAATAACAGAAATTATCATAGAAAAGCAAGAAAAAGAATTGTTATTATCGGAAAAGGTATTACGTTTGACGCGGGCGGATTGGACGTTAAACCCGCAACGTCAATGCTTACAATGAAAGACGATATGTCGGGTGCGGCAGCGGTTATTTCGATTATGAGAAATATCAAAAAATTCAAACCCGATGTAGAAGTTCACGCATTGGTTGCTGCATGTGAAAATATGCCGAGCGGTTCTGCTTACAAACAAGGCGACATTTTGACCGCAATGAACGGCAAAACCATTGAGATTGACCACACCGACGCGGAAGGCAGATTGACCTTGGCAGATGCTCTTTGCTACGCACAACAACTTAAACCTGATGTTGTTATCGACATTGCGACATTGACGGGTGCTTGTATGGTTGCTCTCGGAAGCGTTGCTTCAGGTATTATGGGCAACAACGATGATTTGGTTAAAAAACTCATCAAATGCGGTAAAGAAAGCGGTGAAAGACTCTGGCAAATGCCTATGTACCCCGAATACTTTGAAAGTTTGAAAAGCGATATTGCCGATATGAAAAACTCGGGCGCAAGAGGAGGCGGCACAACGACGGCTGCTTTGTTCCTCAAAAACTTCGTTCAGGATGAAACACCGTGGGCTCACATTGATATTGCAGGCACGGCATTTTTGGATAAACCTGTTCTTGAAAATCCGAAAGGCGCGACAGGTGTAGGTATCAGAACATTGCTTAACTACATCGTTAATGATAAATCCGAATAAACAACAAAATAAAAGCAATAAAAAAGGTGAGATTTTAATCTCACCTTTTTTTTATTTGGAAACGGTCAGTACAGAAAGTTTTCTTGCTGCACGTTCTTTTTTCTCATCTCGAACTTCCCAGCAATCGAGGCATCTCGCTTCGTAAGTTTCATCTGCGCCTATCATAATAAGCGGTGAATTTTTGTCGGCGGGCTTGCCGTTGATTAAACGTTGAGTTCTTACCGCGTATTCGCTTCCGCATTTCATACAAATTGCGGTGAGTTTGTCTACTTTGTCAGCGTATGCCAACAATTGCGGCATAGGTCCGAACGGGTCGCCTTTAAAGTCAAGGTCTAAGCCTGTTCCGATAATTCTTTTTCCCATTGCCATTAATTCTTTTACAACGTCGATGATTCCGTCGTCAAAGAATTGCATTTCGTCTATCGCAATAACGTCATCTTTTTCTTCGATTTCATCCAAAATCGCAAATGAGTTTTTAACCTTAATTGTATCTAAAGATAAGCCGTTTCTTGATTTGATAAAAGCGCCTTTTTCTCTTGTATCAATTGCGGGAGAGATAACTTTAACGTTCTTTTTCGCAATAATAAGTCTTCTTATCCTTCTGAGCAATTCTTCTGTTTTTCCGCAGCTCATAGGACCTGTTATGAGTTCAAATCTGTATCCCATTTTAATCCCTATATGTCTGAAGATCGACACTTGCCGAACTCCTAAACTTCCTTCCTTTTCATCAATTTTAGAACAACGCACCATGCTTGTCAAAGAACATGAGCCATGCCTTTAGCATTTATTAACAAGGTTAATTTATTTAACAATTAGAGCTTGTGACCTCTAAATGAAACGTCTAAATCTTTTTTCTTTTTTATTTCCATAAGCAGCGTTACGACTCTGTCTATCGGGTTATAGGTGAGGTTTCTTCTTCGTGTTTCTTCGACCGTAAATTCCACAAGGTCATATAACGATTGCGGAATGTTGTCTCTGTTTTCCGCAAACCAAGTGAGTTCGACGTCAAATGCAACATTGCTTACGCCGTGTCTTTCGGTTAAATCAAAGTATTTCAAAATTTCTTCTTTGTTGTCGTTAATTTCCGGAATAATTATGTATTTCGTTTTTACAAGGTCGGGCATGGTTTGGATTGCCGCGTATTTGCCGATGTTTTCCCAAACCTTGTCGAAAGCATTTACTCCTTTTATCCACTTGAACATTTCAGGGCTGCCCGAATCAACGGAAATTAATATGTTTACCTGCTTTTTCTCCAAACCTTCCGAGATTGCGGGTGAGTATTTTACCCCGTTTGTCAAAATTCTGATGGGCTTCATCTTTAAGTCCAATAAAAGTCTCATTAATTGCTCAAAATTTCGGTAAATAGTCGGTTCTCCGCCTGCGATAGTGATAAATCCGCCTTGTCTTAATTTCCCCGCATCTGCGAGTTGCTTTACGACGGGATAAACGTCAAATTCGGGTTGATTGGATTTTTCACCGTGGGTAAATGTGCAGTAAATACATCTCAAATTGCAGTTGAGTCCGTGGTTAAAGTTTATGCTTGAGATGTAATCTTCGTTGTCATATTCTTTTTCTTCAAGGTAAATGCAGTTTTTGCACTCGGGAATGCCTTCTCCCGATTTCATTTTGTTGCGGTACATTCTTTTAAGGGCGAAAAAGTCGTCCAAATCAAGCAATTCGCCGTGGTAATCGTCAATCAATGTTTTGAAGCCGCCACCTTCGGTTGTTGTTCGGCAACAGAAGTTGATTGAACTCGGCGCAAAATCAATTCCGTGTTCTATTAAATCGCAACTGTAATATTTTGATGTTGTTTGTCTTTCGTCCAGCATTCTTTGTGCATCCGTGTAATATTCCAAATCTAACCCGTATTGTTCGGCTTTTTCTTTTATATAGTCAGCCATTTCGTACATCTTTTTTTTGTATTTTTCGTCGTTTGAAAAATACCAATTTTGCTCGACATCGCACGCGATATATTTTACTCCGCAGTCGATGACCAATTCAAACCATTTGTCGATTTCGCTTTTGCTGTCGTTGATATCAGGGATGAGGATGTATTTGACCTTTACCAAATCGGGAGTTTTTGCGTGTTTTGAGTATTCTTTTATGTTTTCCCAAACCTTGTCAAAACAAGGTACACGCTTGATTTTTTCGTAAGTTTCGTTTGTTGAAGAATCGGGAGAAATTACGATTTTTACGCATCCTTTTTCAAGTCCTTTTTCGACTGATTTTGAATATTTTATCCCGGAGGAGTGGATGACAATGTTCGGAAAATCGTTTTTTAAAAACAAATTCATAATGTCTTCAAAGTCGGGGAATATTGTTGGTTCTCCGCCCAAAAACACCGCGCAGGCTCTGTTTGAAACTCTGACTTTTCCTTCTTCAAAAAGTGTTTCCAGAACGGAATATGCGTCGTAAGTTTTATTTTTAACCTCGTCCGAAACATTGTTTGTGTAACAATAAATGCATTTTGAATTGCATTTGTGGCTGTGACCAATCATAAAATGGTCGAAATAAGACTCTTTTAATCCGTCCCAATCGGCTTTTTTGAGTAAAGCACAGTTGGTGCAGCCTTTGGGGATTTTACCGTTTTTGAATTTTTGTTTGATTTCATTGATATCGTCAATGATAAATTCATCAATGCATTCCCCGTTGTAATCGTCAATTATTGTGGGATGATCGCCGATTTCCTGATATCCGTAGCAACAAAAGCCCAAACGAGAAGGTTGAAAATGTAAACCTGAGTTTACCCAATCGCAGCAATAGTATTCGTTTTGAGCATTTTGTTCTTCCATTGTCCGTTAATTCTCTTGCTTGGTTTTTCTTTGTGCTACCGCGTCAATTAAACCTTGGAACAAAGGATGCGGGTGTTCCGGACGAGACTTAAATTCGGGGTGGAATTGGCACGCAACGAACCAGTCGTTTTTCGGGTATTCAATCATTTCGCAAAGCATTCCGTCGGGCGAAACACCTGAGAATACCAAACCTTTATCCGCAATCATTTGTTTGTATTCGTTGTTGACTTCATATCTGTGTCTGTGGCGCTCAAAGATTACATCCTTGCCGTAAGCCTGATGCGCTTTTGAACCTTTCAAAACGCGGCATTCAAATTGACCCAAACGCATTGTCGCGCCGTAGCCTTCAATGTGTTTTTGCTCTGTCATAAGGTCGATTACGGGATACGGGGTGCCTTCGTTAAATTCCGTGCTGTTAGCGTTTTCTAAGCCGACAACGTGTCTTGCAAACTCGATAACCGCACATTGCATACCGAGGCACAAGCCCAAGAACGGCAAGTTGTTTTCTCTTGCATATTTAATTGCGTTGAGTTTACCTTCAATGCCTCTTACTCCAAAACCGCCGGGGACAACCAACGCATCAACGTCTTGAAGAATTTTCTTCGTTTCTTCGTCGTTTACGCATTCGTCCGAGGCAATCCATTTGATGTCGATTTTCGCACTATGAGTGTAGCCTGCGTGCTTTAAACTTTCTACAACCGAGATGTAAGCATCCGAAAGGTCTGTGTATTTTCCAGCAATTGCGATTTTGAATGTTTGTTTCGGATTTTTTATTCTGTCGTTTAATTTAATCCATTCCGTCAAATCCGCGTCGCGGTTGTCGGGCATTTGAAGTCTGTTCAAAACGACTGCTGCAAGGTTTTGTTCTTCAAGCGCCAAAGGAACTTCGTAAATACTTGTCATATCACGACATTCGATAACGGCATCTTGTGCAACCGAGCAGAAAAGAGCCAGTTTTTCGAGTTCTTTTTTCGGCACTTCCATTGACGTTCTGCAAACCAAAACTTCTGGTTGGATGCCGTAACTTCTGAGGGTCGCAACGCTGTGTTGCGACGGTTTTGTTTTGATTTCGCCCGATGTCGGCAAGTAAGGAAGCAACGTTACGTGAATGCTTAACGAGTTTCCAAAGCCGATTTCCGTGCGGAACTGTCTGATTGCTTCGATAAAGGGCAAACTTTCTATGTCGCCGATTGTACCGCCGATTTCCGTAATGAGAAAATCAGGGTTAAATTGTTTGGTCGCTTTGTTTATTCTTGCCTTAATTTCGTTCGTAATATGCGGAACTACCTGAACGGTTGCGCCGAGGTAGTCTCCTCTGCGTTCTTTTTGAATAACCGTTTGGTAGATGCTTCCTGATGTTACGTTGTTGATATGACCTAAATTTGTGTCGGTAAATCTTTCGTAGTGACCGAGGTCAAGATCGGTTTCCGCACCGTCATCGGTAACGAAAACTTCGCCGTGTTGGAACGGACTCATTGTTCCCGGGTCTACGTTAATATAAGGGTCAAATTTTTGTATAACAACCGAAAAACCTCTCGCCTTGAGAAGTTTTCCCAAACTTGCCGCTACAATCCCCTTTCCGAGCGAGGACACAACTCCGCCCGTAATGAAAATATATTTAGTCATATCAAAATTCCATTCTTAATTTGTCGATTAGTTGATTTTGGGAACTCTGAAAAATCCGTCTTCTTCCAAAGGCGCATTTTGCATAAGTTCTTCTTTTGTTTGTTCGTATTTCACAACATCTTCTCTCATAACGTTTGTTACGGGGATAGCGTGAGGCATCGGCTCGATACCTGTTGTGTCAACTTCGTTCATTTGTTCAACGTATTTTAAAATATCGCCTAATTGCTTTGAATATTTTTCGGTTTCTTCTTCCGTAAGTTCTAATCTTGCTAATTTTGCAACGTGTCTTACATCATCTTTTGTAATCATATTTTCTCCAAACTTTCCGAGAAAATTTTAGCATAAATAAGCCCGAAAAACTCAAAAATTTAAGAAAATGAAATATAATCGGGATTTTTGTCTTTATATTTTTTCTTCAAAAGATTGTAGGCTTTTTTGAGTTCGGTTTTTGTCGAAAATTCTTGTTTCGGAAGCGTTCGATTTTTTATGCAGTACATCGCACCATCGTAAAATTCGTCATTTAATCCCGCTTTCTTTGCCGCATCCAACGCGTAATCTATGAGCATACAAACGTGAGGCGCATCGTAATTGCACAAGCCCGCATATCGTCCTTCAACTTCCCAAATAATGTTTGTCAGCCCGACAGAAAGCGATTTTTTGATGAATTTGTCTATTTCTTCGATTGAGTCGTTCACTCCCGGAGTGATGATGAATTTCGCTTTTACATTTTCGGGATTTTTGCGATTTTTGGCATAAGTTTCAATGTTTGCCCAAACTTTCTCAAAGCATGGAACGCGTTTGATTTTTTCGTAAGTCTCTTTTATTCCCGTGTCGGGTGAAATCACGACGGTTACAAGTCCGTCTTTTATCCCGTCGTCCAAGGCTTTTGAGTATTTTATTCCCGAAGAATGTACTCTGATGTTGATTTTTTGCTCTAAAAACAGGGTAAGAAGTTCTTCAAATTCGGGAAGAACGGTCGGCTCGCCCCCTTGAAAAGTGACTTCGCCGCAATTGTTTATATAACCTTTATCGGCAAGCGATTTCATAAGCGGATAGACGTTAAAGTATTTGTCTCCGCCAAAATATCCGTCGCTGCAATAAATACACCTTGAATTGCAGATATTCCAATGATTTAAGTTTATGTAAGAAATATAATCGCCGTCATTGTAATCCTTTTCATCCGTGAGCGCACGGCAACCTTTGCAGGCTTTCGGATCGTTTTTCTTTTTTTCTTTCAGAGATTTTTTTAACTCGAAAACCTCGTTCCAATCAACAGTCTTGTCATCGTTGAGTTTGATTATGAACGGGCTTCCGCAGTATTCGCTCGTTCTGACCAAACAACAATCGTGCAGCGAGTCTTTTTCTACTGAAATACCGTGTGATAAAAGATGACAATCCATAAAAAATATCCTTCGGATTTGATTGTAGCAGAGATGTCGAAACTTTGGCAATTTTGCAACAAAAAAGAGATTATTTCTAATCTCTTTTTTGATTTTATTAAGGTTTTAATTAAATACAGAGGGGCGGGAGTTTTTACTCCCTAATAATTCATTAAGCAAATGCACTGAAACTGCTGCAATCAGTAGAATCACTAGACGAAGCAAGGCTGCCTGCACTTTCTCCGAGGAATGCTAAACTTCCGGCGCTTTCGCCATTGAAAGCTAAGCTTCCTGCTGACTCTCCGGAGAATGCCAAACTGCCTGCCGTTTCACCGTTTACAAATGCCAACGAACCCGCACTTTCACCCGTAAAAGCTAAGCTTCCTGCGCTTTCGCCATTGAATGCTAAGCTGCCGGCCGTTTCTGAATTATTGTTGAAAGAATTATTATTATTGTTATTATTGTTCAAATTAGCATTTCTGCCTGAACCCATTGAAAAATGTCCGAATGATAAACCTAAACCCATACTCTGTCCCTCTATCAATTACGATATACAACTCTCTCTGATATAATTTGTATATCCTTACTTATATAAAAACATTTTCTATACCCTCAATTTCAGCATGTGCTTAAATTGTTACATTTCGCAACAAACATGTTTAACACTTGCGGTGCATGGGTTTGCATGTTGATAAAAATACTAAAGAACACCTGTTATACTGTCAAAAATCAGACCGACACAAAAACTCAAAACGTTAGCCAAAGCAGTCATTCCAAACAGGTTTGCGGCATTTTTCTTGTTCGGCATGAGAAAATACATAAATGCGAGAAATTCAACGAGAATTACGCAAATTTCTCCGATAAGGATATTTCTTGCGCTTGTTGACGTGTACGCAAGAGTTATATTAAGTGCCAAATTTGTGATTATGTTCACAAAGAAAACGTAGTATAAGAAGTTTTTCTTGTGAAATTTCAACGTTGCAAAAAATACGGTTTCGATTGTTGCAGTAGCCAATGCGGCAAAAGAAAAACTTTTGCACAAATTGAAAAAGTTCGGAATCGCACCGTAGATTATTTTGTTGAAATTAAAATCTATCATTATCTGACCTTATTTTCGTTGCCGTTAATTAATCTTTTGATATTTTCTCTGTGGAGCCAAATGATGTAAATAGCGCCGATAATGCAATATACGATGTAGGCAATCGGTTTATGGAAAAGATACATCAAAATCGGCGAAAGAGCGATAGCGATGATTGAGCCTAAAGAAACGTATCTTGAAATGTAAGTTATTATGCCCCAAATTACGGCAATGCTCAATCCGACGGGCAATGAGAGTGCCAAAATCGTTCCGACACCTGATGCTACGGATTTTCCGCCTGTGAAGCCCAAGAAAATCGACTTGCTGTGTCCGATAAGGACTAACGCAGCTGCGATTACCGCCGTGATGCCCGAATTTGAATGCAAAAACGGAATATATGTTGCCAAAAGTACGGGAACCGCGCCTTTTAAAGCATCTAAAAGCATTACGATAAAGAACCATTTTTTGCCCATAACGCGTTTTACGTTGGTTGCACCTGTCGAGCCGCTGCCGACTTGTCTTATGTCTTGTCCCGTAAATCCTTTTACGATTAAATATCCTGTCGGAATTGAACCGATTAAATATGCTGCGATTGCTGCGATTGCAACTTTAATGATTGCCAAAGTCGTTATTGTCATTATCTTTCCTTATCTGATTTTTCTCTTACTGCAAGTCTGATTGGTGTACCGAAGAAGCCGAATGATTCTCTCATTCTGTTTTCGAGGTAACGTTTGTAACTGTCTTTCATTAATTCTTCTTTGTTTACGAAGAATGCGAAAGACGGCGGTGCAACTTTCACTTGAGTTGTGTAGTAAATCTTCAAGCGTTTGTTTTTGATTGTATCGGGCGGAACCATTGCGTATGCGTCCGAGATAACTTTGTTCAAAATGCTTGTGGAAACGCGTTTTGTGCATTGTTCCCAAACTTTTTTTGCTTCCTTGTAAATGCTTACAAGTCTTTGTTTTGTAACTGCGCTGATAAAGATTTTCGGAACGTAGTGCAAAAACGGCGCTTGTTGTTCGATTTCGTCTTCAAATTTGTTGATGGTTGAAGATTGTTTGTTTTCGATTAAATCCCATTTGTTGATTGCAACAATCATACCTTTGCCTGCTTCGGTTACGATAGAGGCAATTTTTTTGTCTTGATCGGTCAAGCCGTCTGTTGCATCAATTACCAAAACGGCTACGTCGCAATCTCTGATTGCTTTTATGGCTCTTGCTACTGCAAATTTTTCTATCCCCCAGTCAACCTTGGCTTTTTTTCTGATTCCTGCCGTGTCAACGAGGACGAAGTCTTCTTTTTCGTATTTTACGAGCGAGTCGATTGTGTCGCGAGTTGTACCGGAAATGTCCGAAACTATGCAGCGGTCTTTGCCCAAAAGTGCGTTGACGATTGAGGATTTGCCCGCATTCGGCTTTCCGACGATTGCAATTCTGATAGGACGGTTGACGTCTTCTTCGTCTTCTTTTAATACTTCAAAGTCTTCCGTAATGTCGTCCAAAAGGTCGCCCACTCCGCCAGAGCCGTGAAGTGCCGAAATCGGATAAGGGTCGCCTAAAGCGAGGGTATAAAATTCTGCCGCGTGAGCAAATTTTTCGGAAGTATCAATTTTGTTTACCGCAAGGTAAATCGGCTTGTCGCTTCTTCTTAAAATGTTTGCGATATCTTCGTCAATCGGATTGAGACCGTCTTTGCCGTCTACCATAAAAATGATTTTGTCGGCTTCTTCGCAAGCGATTTTTGCTTGAGCGAAAATGTTTACGGGGATATCTTCTTCGTCTGACGGAACGATACCGCCTGTATCAATAACTGTGAAAATTTTATCGAGCCATTGAACGTCAAAGTATTTTCTGTCGCGAGTTACGCCCGGGGCATCGTCGACGATT
>OHOO01000356.1_pt1 | contig 9722 bp, 14 predicted proteins | sample 1569891 | NCBI WGS metagenome assembly OHOO01 (sample SAMEA3879600, study PRJEB24766) | human gut metagenome | biome: human-associated habitat; feature: feces | place: USA | collected 1985/1987
TAGATATGAAAAAAATATTAATAATAATATGTTTACTCTTTATAACAGGTTGCAGTGATATAAGAAAACAAAGTTATGATGATATAATAAATAATATTGCAACAAGAGCTAATAAAGATAATGTTTATAGAACAGGTTATAGTTATTATCTTCCTAGAGGTATGCAAGTTGCTGATAGTACTTTATATAATGAAGCTATAACTGATGCTAGATATAAATATTATTTATATGTTGATATAATAAGTTACTATAAAAAAGTAACAAAAGATTATAGTGTTAATGATAATGCTTTGGTGTCAAAAAAATTAGATTATGATGGTAAATTTGGGTATGTTGAAGTAAATTTATTAAAAAATGATAAATATTTAGTTGAAATTATGTATAATTATGCTAAAATAGAAGTGATAGTAGATAAGAGTAATTTGAATGAAGCTATGTTATCTATTATAAACATATTAAAAAGTGTTGAGTATAATGATAGTATAATTGCTAATTTAATGGGTGATGATGTCCTTAATTTTAGTGAAGAAGAGTTTAATATATTCAATACAAAGGGTAGTGAAAGTAATTATCTAACTGTAGATAAAGATGCTAGTAAAGAGGAAGATACAAAAATTCCTGACCCAGATTTAATTAACTAGGAAGGTGGATATCATGGGATTATTTAATAAAATTAAAGGTATATTATTTGAAGAAGTAGAAGAAGATGAAGTAGAAAATAATACTAAAAAAGAAAATAAAGAAGTTCAAAAACCTATTGCTGAGAGAATTGAACCTCAAAGAAAGGAAACAATAGTTACTGAAATACCTAAGGCTCCAGTAAATGTTGCTCCGAAAGAAGAAAAACATGAAGATTTAAGTGAAAGAGAATTGTTTAAGTCTGATAAAGGTTTTTCTTTTCCAGATTTTGATGAAGAAGAATTTACTAATATGAGTAGAGTTTCTAAACCTAAAGCAACTACGAATGTTTTAGAATATGAAAAAAAGAGAAAAGTAGAAAAGAAATATGATTTGGGTAGATATGAAAGAATTGAGAGAACTGAAACTGTGGAAAAGAAGAAATTTAAACCATCTCCGATTATTTCACCAGTGTATGGTATATTAAATGAAGATTATAAACCGGAAGATATTAAAACAAAAGATACAGTAAGTACTATTAATAATTTAGACTTTAATAGTGTACGTAAGAAAGCTTTTGGGGAAGAAGTAAAGACTGAACCAACAAGTACTTATTATGAAGAAACTGTTACGGTTAAATTAAAAGAAAATGAAGAAGAAAAGAAACAAAAGGTTAAAACTATTGATGAACTTTTAGAAGATACATCTGATGTAATAGTTGATGTTAAGGATGATGTAAAAAGTAAATTGGATGCATTAGATGAACCTGTAGTAGAACCTGAAACTCATAATTCTGAAGTTTATGAAAAAGTTGATGAAGATTTAGAAGAATTAACTAAAAAAGAAGAACCTGTTAAAACAGAAAAAGAAAAGGTTGAAGATGATGATACTTTGGAAAATGATTTATTTGATTTAATAGATTCAATGTATGATAATAGAGAGGATGGTGATATTTAGTGGAATTTTGGTTAAACTTTTTACCTATTGTTATTTATTTACTTTTAATAGCTCTTTTAACTATAGGAATAATTCTTGGAATTAAGACTATAATAACTATGAATAAGTTAGAAAAAGTAGTAGATAATGTAAATGAAAAGGTTGAATCACTCAATTCAATATTCAGTATAATTGATTTTACAACCGATAAGATTGCGTCTTTTACAGATAAGGTTGTAGAAGTGGCTGGTAATTTATTTAGTAAAGTATTATTTAGAAAAAAAAGAAAGGGTGAAAGTGAGGAATAATATGAAAAAAAATGGATTAGGAAAATTTCTTTGTGGAGCAGCTGTTGGAGCAGGACTTGGACTTCTATTTGCTCCGAAGACTGGAAAGGAAACTAGAGAAATTTTAAAGAAAAAATTTGATGAAGTTTTAGAACAAGTTAAATCTATTAAAGCTGAAGATGTTAAAGAAAGCATTGTTAAAAAAGTTAATGAACTTCAAAAAGAATTAAAAGATTTAGACAAAGAAAAAGCTTTAAAGATTGCTAAGCAAAAAGCAACTAAAATACAAAAGAAAGCTGATGAATTATATAAATTAGCTGTTGAAAAAGGTACACCAGTTGTAGAAAAAAGTGTTAGTGAATTAAAACAAGCTACTGCTGATGCTTTAAAGAAAATAGTTGCTAAACTTGAAGAAGAAGATAAAAAAACAAAATAATTAAAAATAAGCTCCTTATATGGAGCTTTTTGTGTGCTATTTTTTTGTTTCAATTATTATGTTTAAATTGTATTTTTTAGCTATTTTTAGTAGTGTTTCAAAAGTATAATTTACTGTGCCATATTCATATTTTTCAATTGAGGATTTGCTTGCTTTAATATTTTTTGCAAGTTCTTCTTGAGTTAAATCAAGTCCTTGACGTAAGAATTTAAATGTTTCATTTGCTTTGTAATTATTTGCTATTAGTTTCATATTTTATCACCTATTGATAACTTCATTTTATCTTATATTTTTTAACTTTATTACGGATATCCGTTGACTTTTGTGGTTAATAATGTTATATTTTATTTGTAATAAAAATTAGAAGTGAGGCATTTTATGAAAAAAATTGCATTTTTGGTGTTTGGGATAATTATAGGTTCATTTTCTATGTTTTTTTATAATTATTTAACTAATTCAAACGATAGCTATGAAAATGTAAATAATAATGAAGTTATACGGTATAATGATACAATTAGTATGATGTTAGAAACAGAAGCTGGAAGTGGAAATTACGAAATGACAACTGCAAATGGGTGGCCAACAGATGGTTATGTATTTAATACAATTCTTTCAAAATGTGAAAATGGTGGAGAACTTTCATGGGATGATACAAATAAAAGAGTTCTTATGAGTGGCAATGTATCAGATAAATGTTATGTATATTTTGATAAAGTGGTTATTAAGCCTGTTATAAAAAATGTAAGTTTTGATATATATTTTGGTTCGTGGGGTATTAAAAGCATGGATATTGATACTGTTAGACCCATATCTAGGTATTATATTAAAGTAAAAAATGATAGTTTTACGGAATTTAGTATTGGTGTGCGTTCATTTTGTAGCTCAGATTATAAAGGGGAGTTAACTTATTATTTTTATGTTGTTGATGATGCAGGTGTTTCATCTGATGTGTTTACTTATATTTTTAATAATACTGATAAAGACAAAGTGAATGGAGATTGCCCAATTGTTTAACATGTATGTAAAATATTGTCAATTGCTTTATTAGAGTATTAATGTTATAATTTAGATATCCAAGAAGGAGTGGATATCTATATGAAAGTAGTAAATTACTTTATTAGAATGTCAATTGTTATATTTATGTTTATAGTTGCTAAAAGTAGTTCTGATATTAAAATTGCCACAGTTGAAAATAATAATGTTAATAAAACAGTTAATTTAACTACGATGGCTATGAAAATAATTGAAGTTGAAGATACAATAAAATATACACCGGTTGCTACATATACTGGAGATTTAACTGGTTATGCTTATAATTGTCCATTATGTAATGGTACACTTGGTTGTATGCCAAAATATAATATTAAAGATGGTACAACAACTTATAAAGATTATGAATATGGGGAAGTTAAAATTGTTGCTTCAAGTAAAAATATAGCTTGTGGTTCAATTATTAGATTTAAAAGCGATAGAGTTGGTGAAGGAGAACAATTTGCTATAGTTTTAGACCGTGGTGTTGGTGGCTATGCACTTGATTTACTTACACCAAGCGAAGATTATGCATCCAAATATATTGGAAGAAGTAAAATAACATATGATGTTTTAAGGAGCGGGTGGGAATAAAACCCTACCCGAATTTTTTTATGAAAGCAAAAAAGAGTTTAGGACAAAATTTTTTAATTGATAATAATGTAATCAATAAAATTATTGATGAAGTTTCAGCATGTGAAGATGATTTAATTATTGAAATAGGGCCTGGAAGGGGAGCCCTTACAAGTAAACTTAAGAATAAAGGTTGTAGTGTAATTGCTTATGAGCTTGATAGAGATTTAAGCAATATACTAAGTAAATTAGAAGATGATAAATTACATGTAATTTATGGTGATTTTTTAAAAAGTAATGTTAAAGAAGACATAAAAAATATTAAATATAATAATTTGTATTTAGTTGGTAATCTTCCTTATTATATTACTACACCAATTATTGAACATATTATTGATGAAAAGCTAGAATTTAGTAAGTTTACAATTATGATACAAAAAGAAGTAGCTGAGAGATTTATGGCTGAAGCTGGCACAAAAGATTATGGCTATATTACTTTAGTACTTAAATATTACTTTAATATTAGTAAAGTTTGTGATGTGTCTAAATATGCTTTTAATCCTGTACCAAAAGTTGAAAGTAGTGTTGTAAGTTTTGTGCCACGTGAACAAAAGTTAGCTGTTGATGCTGATGGTTACTTTAAGTTTCTAAAAAATGCTTTTAGACAAAAAAGAAAGAATTTAAGAAATAATTTAAATGGTTTATATGATTTAGATATTGTCTTGCAAGTGTTAAATAAATATGGTTTGGATTTAAGTGTTAGAGCAGAAAGCTTAAGTGAAGAAATACTAGTAGATATCTATAAAAGCGTTACCCGATAAGGGTAATTTTTTTTGATAATTTTCATATACTTTATTGGTGATGTTTATTTTGAATATAGAAAAAGGCGATTATGTAACTAGAAATAGTTATGGTAATGATACTGTATTTAGAGTTGTTAATATAAAAGATGGAATATACTATCTAAAAGGTGTTGAAGTTAGATTAGTAGCAGATGCTGAAGTTTTGGATTTAAGAAAAGAAGAAAACATTCATGAAGATGATGTAATCGATGATATTGATTTACTTGATGATAATTTAGATCGAGGCGAGTTCTTTTATTTGCCTGCGAAAGCTCTGCATATTGATTCTGATGAAGAGTATCTTGCAAGATGTCTAAAGTTTTATAAAAGAAATGGCATAATGGCTGTTGGTAAAAAAATAAATGAAAAGAATGTTTATGAACAATTACCTATGTTATTAAAAGAATTTAGACCAGATATTGTGGTTATTACTGGACATGATGCTTATTATAGAAAAAAAGGTGATGCTAAAGATATTAAGAATTATAAAAATTCGGCATATTTTGTTAAAGCTGTGAAAGCAGCAAGAAATTATGAAAAAAGTCATGAAAAATTAGTTATAATTGCTGGGGCTTGTCAAAGTGATTATGAAGAATTAATTAAGGCTGGTGCTAATTTTGCATCAAGTCCAAAGAGAGTTAATATTCATGCCTTAGATCCAGCAATTATCGCTAGTACTGTTGCTCTTACTGAAAGAAACAAAGAAATAGATTTAAAAAAATTACTTGATAAAACAAAATATAAAGAAGATGGTATGGGAGGTCTTATATGTAATGGACTTATGTATGTGGGTTATCCTAGATAAGGGGGAATAATGAATATTAATTTAGTTAAAGAAGAAATAAGTAAAAAGCTTAATAGTAAAGTAATGGTTTCCATTTATGGTATGCGTAACAGAGTTAATAGAATGGAAGGAATACTTTATAAAATTTATCCCAATTTGTTTACTATTATGGTCAATGGAGAAGAGAAAAGCTTTTGTTATAGGGATGTAATAACTGGTGATGTCAAAATAAAATATTTATAAAATAAAAAAAATATATTGCAAAAAATTTAATTATGCTTTAAAATAAAATTATGTAATACATCATAAGGAGGTAATGTTATGGAAATTACAAAACTAGAAATTTATAGGAGAGAAAAAGAAGGCTCAAGATTAAAAGCTTTTGTTGATTTTACCTTAGATGATTGTTTAGCAATTCGTGGAGCTAAGATTATTGATGGTAATTCAAGAATGTTTGTTTCTATGCCAGGAAGAATGAATAAGGATGGTAAAGAAGAAAATGTTGTATTCCCAACAAATAAAGAAACAAGAGATAAGTTTGAAAAAGTTATTCTTGATGCATATAATAAGAAAGTTGAAGAAGAAACTTAAAAAGCTTCTTTTTTTGATAAAATAGTCATAAAAGTTATAAACTTGACATATTATGAATATGTGGTATAATTAGAAAACGTCGCTTAAAAAGGAGTGAATTTAAATGTTATACAATATTCAATATGTTTACGGTAAAAATAAAAATGAAGAAAAAACTTTAATTGGTGCTAAAGTTTTAGAATTTGATGGAGAAAAAACTTATGTTCAAGAAATATATGTTGGTTTAGAATTTTCTTTAGAAGATATAATTGAAAATAAAATAAATGCTGATGCTATTGGTGTTACAAATCTTGATATTTTAAAAACTAGATATAAAAATTTAAATGCTGCAGGCATTGTTTATTTTCCTGAATTAGAACGTTATGAATTTCTTGAAGAAGGAGATATAGTTATTCCTTGGATATCAGCAGAGTTAGTTGCTAGTGCATTAGAAGATGCTTTACAACCTTATAAAAACAAAGCGACAGATAAAGTTGTAAGAGAAAAAGTAGCAGCTAGAAGAGCTTATGTTGAAAGTTTAGATCCTGATGATCCTATGGTAGAACTTAATGGTTTATCTTTAAGTAGACATGCATCAAACAGATAGTTATAAATTTGAACTTGTCAATAGAAAGTAGACAGTAAAAAACATTTATTTAAACCCTAATTGAGTTCTGTACTCGATTGGGGTTTTATAATTTAATGCATAACTAGGTCTTAAGTAATTGTGGTCATATATAATTGCATTTATATATTCTTCAACAGTTTCATAATCTTCTTGATTAAAATCGATATACATTTCTTTCTTTAACCAACCATTTTTTGATTCAATTATTGGATTATCTGTTGGTGTTCCTATTCTCGACATTGACCTTTTTATGTTATAATTTTTATGTGCATTATTAAATGCCACTGAGGAATATATTGCGCCTTGATCTGAGTGGAAAATCGTCTCTTGGCTTTTATATCCTCTTTTTATTTTGTTATTAAGCATATCATTTAAAGCTGATTTATGATTAGACATACTAACTCCATGATAAAATGGTTTAACATCCGAACCAATTATCGCATCATCAAATGCATCCACATAATAAGTCCAATCATATCTTTGTTTTTTAAACCAAATCATTGTTGTATCTGAAGTTATTTTTTCTAGTGGTCTTGAAGTTTTCCAATTATTATTTATAAGATTTGGATATTTAATAGATTCTTCGCCTGGCTTTTTATAAACACTATAATGCTTAGCCTTACTTCTTATTTTTAAAATTTTACAAACTTTATGCACTAGATTATCGGATACAATCCAACCAGCTTCTCTGCGAATAATGACATTGATTCTGTGATAACCATAACTTGGTTTTCTTTTATGAATATCTCTAATTAAAGGCTCTAAATTTTTACGATTGATTTCATATCTGTTTAGAATATCTTTTGTTTTCAACCACTTATAATATCCGCTTCTTGATATATTCATTACCTCACATAATGACTTAATCGAAAAATCTTTGCTTAATAATTTTACTATTTCAAATTCTTTTTGTTTTATTTCTTGAACACTACAATGGAACCATCTCCTTTCACAAGGTATCCTTTTTTTAATCTTTCATTCTCAATTCTTAATTTCATATTTTCATATTGAAGTTTTTCCATGTCAGTTAAATTTTTCTTCTTTGAATACTTACACAACGGATTACCAGGTTTCCTTTTATTTTCTAATATTTCTTCACCATAATTATTATATTTTATAATCCAATTCCTTAACATTCCGCCAGATATATTATTTTCTCTCGCTACTTCTTGAGATGATTTTCCATTTAATACTTCATTAATTAATTTTAATTTATCTTCTTTTGACCAATATCTATTTGGTTCTTTTCTAATTCTTGCCATATTTACCTCCAATTCTATTATAACAAAAAATGCAGACATGTTTTTTTATGTCTACATTTATTTTACAACTTCAAATTTAACAGTATTATATGTTGAATCTATTTCTTTCAAAAAGTCAGTTACATCATTAAACTTACTATAAAATTCTTTAACTGTTGGATTATTTAACACAATAGCAGTTGTATAAATTTTATATGTGCTCGAATTTCCACTTAAAGAAGCATAATTTTGCCATGCCTTTTTAGCACTATCACTTTTAAGAAGTGGTTGTATTTTTAACATCAAATAAATTTTATTAATGGGATTTTCCTTATCATAAACACTTATTGTATAAAACATTCCATCTCCACCAAAGGTAACTTCCCACCCTTTTGGCTTTTTCATTGAAAGTGCATCATTTTCGTAATCTTCAAATTCTATTTTACTTACTTTACTTGCAACAATCTTTACATTACCTTTATTTGTTTTAACTAAATTACCACTACCTGTACTAGTTAATTTAATTGCTGCAAAAACAAGTCCAAACAAAACAATAATTGAACAAATGATTATAATAATCTTCTTATTTTTCATATACATACCTCTTTTCTACTAATAGTATAATTTAATTAATTAAATATAACAATTAAGTTGTCATATAATACATTGTTTTTAGTGACAACTTACATTAGTTATAGTATAATACTTCTAGGTGAATTGTAATATGAAATTTAATGAATTATTAAACAAATATCTAGAAGAATTTAATTGTAGTTCCAAAACTTTATCAGAACTTACAAATATTTCTCCGGCGGTAATAAGTAGATATCGAAGTGGTGAACGTACACCAGCTATAGACAGCAAACAATTAGAAAGTATAATTAAAGCTATTAAACAAATTAGTAATAAGAAATACAAAGAAGAAGATATTGAAAAAGCTAAACCAATAATGAGAGAACTCAAAATTAAATAAATGAGTTTTAATTCAATTTAACCGTATTAATTTAGCTAAAAAATATAAATATTACTGCAACTCAGTTTAATGACAATTATCCTTTAGCTCAGCTACATTATATTATTGCAGATAAGGAAAGTGATGATCCAAAGGAAAGAGCTTTCCGTTGCAAATTCAATTTGAAGAGAAAGAAATACAGCAGACTCAATACGTATTACCTTGTCATTGCTGATGAAAGTGGTCTTCAGCAGCCTGTTAAAGAAGAATTCCATATCAATATTTCGATTCCAACGGATGATATTGATTTCTAAGTGGACGTGTTCAAGGGGGAAAGAGAATGGATGATCTAGAGCTGGATAAAAACGTCCGGGATGAAATCAGAGCCAAGCTGCGCGAATATTTCAATGGTAAAATCGTACGCGAGGATCTGACAAAGAAAATCAAGGAAGGCGCTAATGTTCCTGTGTATGTATTAGAGTACCTGCTCGGGCAATACTGCAATTCTGAAGATGAAGAAATCATTCAAGATGGGGTAGAAACTGTCAAAAAAATACTCGCATCAAATTACGTTCGCCCAGATGAAGCGCAGAAAGTTTTGTCTCTTCTTCGTGAACAGGGAACGCATACGATTATTGATATGGTTTCTGTAGCGCTTAATATTAAAAAAGATCGCTATGAAGCGTCGTTTTCGAACCTGGGATTGACAGGAATTCCGATTGGTGAGGAATTCCCTACAAAGTATGACCGTTTGCTCTGCGGAGGAATCTGGTGCATTGTCCGTCTCGAATATGCATCCGAATATGAGCCTGAGCCGGAATTGCCG
>OHOO01000359.1_pt1 | contig 9690 bp, 7 predicted proteins | sample 1569891 | NCBI WGS metagenome assembly OHOO01 (sample SAMEA3879600, study PRJEB24766) | human gut metagenome | biome: human-associated habitat; feature: feces | place: USA | collected 1985/1987
CTTACCGGCTCTAACTTACCGCACTCGGTAGTAGAGGAAGGCATAATACACAGGGGTTTCCCCCTGACCCCATCGAAGCCCGTAATGATGCTCCTTATGCGTCAAGGCACGGGGCATGCGTCAAGGCACGTAGGCGAAATCGCCACTTTTGCCTACGTCGTTTGATTCACGTGTGCAAATACGGCCTTTCTGCACACGTCAAGCTATTTTTAAACAGCGACGGGGGCAAATCAGGCCTTTTTGCCCCCGTGACAGCAGGCTGGCCCAGGCATCTTTATTCCGTAAAACCGTGACATCACTGTCGAAGCATTACATGCTTGCATAACAAAAAAAGGCCCCGGAATCGCCATTACAGCAGTCCAGAGGCGTTATTTCTAAAAACCAAAGTGTCAAAGAAAGGAGTACACTCCACAGGACCTGCTCATGGATAGAAACAAGTAGGACAATGCCGAGCAACCAACCTTGCCAGTCGTCAGCCGACATCTATTCATGGAGTATAGCCGGAAATCGAATAAAGACTATCGGGCCACCACATCTCACTTGGAGGGGAAGTAGGCGGGGCTGGTGCGGAGGAGGGTGGAAGTGTATGGGGTGCCGTTTTCGTCGCACATCCTGCGAGCACGGAGCAGCCTCTTGGCACCGCTGTAGTAGTCGGGAGCGGAAGGGTCGAGCGAATTTATCCTCACCTCGTGAGAAGAATGGATAATACGTCCGCCGCCTATGTACATCGCCACGTGGGTGACCTTCTCTGGGGAATCCTCAGTCGCCTTCCTACCGAAAAACATAAGGTCGCCAGGCTTCAGATCGCCCTCACACTTGCCAGGTACAAAGCCATCTAAAGAAACCTCAATGCCTTCCTTTACCTGCTGGGACGCATTCCTGTAAAGCAAGATACCGTTCAGGAAGAATGCAGTCCTTGTAAGACCACTGCAGTCCAGACCCTTGGACGAAGTGCCGCCCCAGAGATAAGGCGTACCGAGAAAACGCTTGGCGGTAGCCACCACATTGGCCGGAGTCGCCCTGCGGGAAGCAGCCCAGTCGGAAAACCGCACCACATCAGGATACTTCACAAAAGCATCACGCCCGTCCGGAAGCACGATACCGAGATACAGCTTATGCTTAAGCGGCCTGTTCCTCGAATCATATTTTATTCTCACGATATCACCGGCAACAAGGTCACTGATTCGCTGCGCACCACTCTCCGGCGAGTCATAGACCTCAGTCCAAAGCGAAGTGCAGACATATTTCGGAGCAGCCAGGTAGTTCTGCAACTGGAGACTGTCCATCGGCACCACGCCCATATCAGTAGCCCAGGCCACATACGGCTCCGGAGTCCGGATCTGAAGCCAATAGCCCTGCCTCCCGAGAATCTCCACAGGCGTACCCATAAGTGCTTGAGTCTCAAGCCCGGACTCATAATCCGGATATGTACGCATAAAATTCACAGAGTACTTCACCACTCCATATTTCTTCTGGCCGTAAAGACTCGTGCAGACGGTCATCGCCACTACCAGCGCAACAATTATTCTTTTCATCAGCAAATGTAAATTAAGCTTCCCGCACCCCAAAACCGGGAATGCATCATTGCGAAGATACTTACTTTTTAATAGATTTGCAGAGCAAAAGTGGAAATATTATGGTCAATGACAGCATGCCGGACTGGTTTCCGGACGGAAAAAGATACAACACATTCGTAGGCTACTACAAGAGAGTCTATGGAGAACGCCTGCAGAAACTTGTCATTGACGCAGGATTCACATGCCCCAACAGGGACGGCAAAGTCGGCTACGGCGGCTGCTCATTCTGTGACAACGCAGCCTTCCACCCCTCATACAGCACCGCCGGCAAAACCATTGCCTCACAGATAGATGAAGGCATCGGATTTCACCAGGTACGCTACAGGAACACAAGACATTATCTCGCATATTTCCAGTCATATTCAAACACTTACGCTCCCCTTCCACGACTGAAGGAACTGTATCTCGAAGCCCTGTCGCACCCCCAGATAGTCGGCATTGTCATAGGCACAAGACCCGACTGCGTAGATGAGGAAAAGCTCGACTTCCTGAGAGAACTGAAAGAAGGCCGTATTCTAAAAGACTGGCACAGAGACAGTTTCGACAAGCCTGTCGTCAAGATTGAATACGGGATCGAGTCCTGCTATGACAAGACATTGGTCCGGGTAGGCAGAGGACACGACGTCGCGACCGCCGAACACGCAGTCAGGCTCAGCGCAGAGCGAGGGCTGGAGCCGGGAGCGCATTTTATCTTAGGCCTGCCGGGAGAGTCCAGGTCAATGCTTACGGACCAATGCAGTTTCATCAGTTCCTTGCCGCTGCACTCCGTAAAGTTCCACCAGCTGCAGCTCGTCAAAGGCACAAGAATCGAAAAGGAATATGCTGCCGTGCCAGAGGATTTCCTCCGTCTGGACTTGCCTGATTATCTGGATCTTATAATCGAAATACTGGAGAAGCTGAGGCCCGACCTGTATATCGAGCGCGTAGCCGGAGAAGTTCCGCCACGTTTTGTCAATGAAACTCAGTGGGGACTTATCCGCAACTTCCAGATTCTGCATCTGCTGGACGACCGCCTGAAAGAAAAAAACACCTGGCAGGGACGGCTCTGCCAAGTGCAATAAATTATAGGTCAATGCATTGTCTATAGAGACCAGGCATTCAGTTCCGCGAGCGCCAAGTCATAATCCTTGGACGCAGCAAGCGACTCATCCACTACGGAATAGTAGAGAGAAAGCTCCATTATGCTGTCCATCAATGAGATTTCCCCCTCATTGAACTTCTTCTCCGTCATTGACATAGCTTCATCAGAAACCGCCAACGAGAGAGCCAGTTCATCAGAAAGGTCCTTCAGCCCTGATGCTTTTTCATACAGAGAACGGAGAGCCGAATATTCGGAAGCCTCCACATCCTTGACTTCAAGCCTGGACGCTTCACATGACAGATTTGCCTGCCTGGTTTTGCTGCGGGCGGACCAGAGCGGGATGGAAAGGCCGAGCGTAAGTCCACGGAAATTGCTGCCCTTGACGAGCTCCGCCATATAGCCGGCAGTGATAGTCGGACAGGATGACATCTTGATACCCTTGGCCACAGCCTCATTCACTTTCACGTTCTGCCTTGCCGCCCTGATTTCCGGACTACGGTCTGCCACCTCCTTATACCACGTATCGAAATCAGCCGGAAGCATATCCCTGCGGACATAAGACAAATCATTGATTTCCAACGGTTCACCACCGTTAAGACGCTGAAGCTCCAGCCTGAAACCATCTGCCTCCATCTTGTTCCGGGCCAATGCATTGCGCTGCGCCAGATACGCCAGATGGGCTTTATTGACCTCTATCATATCGGTTTCTCCACGCACCTGCATATCCCGATAGACAGACTCCACCTTCTCACTGCGCTCAAGACGACGCTCAAGTTCGGCGCCGACCGCATTGCAATATATAATATTGATATAGAGCAGCTTGGCTTGGAGCAGTATCTCCTGTCGGCGGACATTGAACTGCATATCCGAGAGCTCCGATTCCGACTTCGCGATCTTTCCTTTCGTTCCCGAAATGGTGGCGATGTCAATGCTCTGGGTCACGGATATATCCTTCCTTGTACCGATATCCGCAGGACTTCCCCAAAGATAGTCGAAGCCGACCTCAGGAGCCTCCACCATACGCTCCGCCTTGAAGCCATACTTCTCGGATTCGGTACGTTTGCGCAATGCTTGGAGTTCAGGATTGTTTTTCTCAACAGAAGCGAGCACCACTTCCGCCGAATTCTGGGCCCCGGACACGAAAGTCATTGACACAAAGGCAATTGCCGACAATGCAGCATTGCGTGACAAATTATATAGTCTGTTCATTTCTCTTCTTTGAAATTAGTATATACACTACCGGAACGATGAAGCCGTTGAGCATCGTCGATGTAAGCAGACCGCCGAGCAGCACCTTTGCCATAGGGCTCTGGATTTCATTGCCCGGAAGGTCCCCGCCGAGGGCGAGAGGTATCAGCGCAAGGGCTGAGGTCAATGCCGTCATCAATATCGGGTTCAACCTGTCAAGCGACCCGCGCATTACCGCATCATGCAGTGAAAGACCGCTCTGTCGGAGTTCATTGTACCTGTCTATCAGCAACATACCGTTTCTCGTGGCAATTCCGAACAGGGAAATGAAACCGATTATCGCCGGAATGCTGATGATGCCGTCAGCAAAGAATATCGCGAACACGCCTCCGATGAGGGCCAGCGGCAGATTGAGCAGAACGGCAGATGCCTGACGCACATTCTTGAACTGTCCGTAAAGAAGGAGGAAGATTACGAGAATCGCCATCAATGATGTCACCAGCAATGTTCTTGTGGCGGACTGGGCACTCTCGAACTGACCGCCATATTCCACGTGGTAGCCTTCCGGAAGCGGCACTTTGTCATTTATCATCTTGCGGATACGGTTCACGGCACCCTGAAGATCACCGTCAGAGACATTGGCCGAAATCACGATTTTGCGCGCGACATTTTCACGGTTGATGGTATTCGGACCAGCAGCGGAACGGATTTCCGCAATCTGGCTGAACGGCACTTTACCGCCCACCACATCCACAGGCATATCCCTGATGGCCTCTATAGTGCTCCTGCTGTCGTCGTCAGCCTTCACGGTCAGGTCGAAAACCCGGTTGCCTTCATAGACGCGCGACACCGTCCTGCCTGCCAGATAAACCTCCACCATATCAGTGAATTCCGATGGCGTAACGCCATATTTCGCAAGCATTTCACGTTTCGGAACTATCTGAAGCTGAGGCCTTTCCACCTGCTGTTCAACATTCAGGTCCACAACTCCCGGGATAGCGGAAATCTCTGTCTTTATCTGGTTTCCGATTTCGAACATCTTGTTCAGGTCGGTACCGAAAAGTTTTATGGCAATGTTTGCCCTTGTTCCTGAAAGCATCGCGTCGATACGGTGCGAGATAGGCTGGCCGATTTCCACATTGACACCTGGCAGAGTCCCCAACTTGTGGCGAATCTCCTCAACAACAGCCTTTTTCGGCCTGTCAGAGAGTTCAAATGGGGCTTCTATTTCAGAGACATTGGCCCCGAGCGCATGCTCATCAAGCTCAGCACGGCCGGTCTTGCGGGCCACCGTCTTTATCTCCGGCACGGACAGCAGAAGCATCTCCGCACGTCGCCCGACATTATCAGACTCCTCCAGGGAAACACCCGGAAGCGTACTTACATTGATGGTAAACGAGCCCTCGTTGAAGGCAGGCAGGAAGCTGCTTCCGAAACTGCAGAACAGGGCGAGAGCGACCGCAAACAGAGCCGCGACACTGCCCAATGTCAGTTTCTTATGGCTCAGGACCCACTCCAGGGCCACATTATAGATCTTCTGCAGCCAACGTACAAGTGCAGGTTCCTTCCCGGCCTTGTCACTCTTCTCGCTGCCCAGAAGGAAGCTGCAGAGCACCGGGGTCAATGTCAATGCCACCAATGTCGAGGCGAAAAGCGCCGTGATGAATGCTATTCCGAGAGGTCTGAGCATCCTGCCTTCCATTCCGGTAAGGAAGAAGAGCGGCACGAAGCTGACCACTATTATAAATGTGGAGTTCAATATCGGCAGACGCACTTCGCGGGAGGCATTGAACACCACCTCCAGCACAGGAAGCCGCTCTGACTCAGGCAGTTTGCGATTCTGGCGAAGATGCTTGAACACGTTCTCCACATCCACGATGGCGTCATCCACCAGCGAGCCGATGGCAATCGCCATACCTCCGATACTCATCGTATTGATAGTCAGCCCCATAAACTTCAAGGTGAGCACTGACACCAGCAGGGACAGCGGAATTGTCACCAGAGATATGAGCGTGGTGCGCACATTCATCAGGAAAAAGAACAGCACGATTATCACGAACAATGCACCCTCGTAGAGCGATTTCTTGATATTGTCGATGGAGCTGTCTATGAATTTCTGCTGCCTGAATATGTCGGTGGACACATTCACATCGGACGGAATCTGTGACTTGAGGTCTTCCACGGCCTTGTCGAGCTTTTCAGTCAGAAGCGCAGTGCTCGCATCCGGCTGCTTGGTCACTGTCATCAGCACCGCAGGCTTGCCCCTGTGGGAAGCCACGCCCAGCACAGGAGCCTTCGGGCCAACGGCGATTTCCGCGATATTGTTCAATGTTATCGGCACGTCGCCCTGCATCCTGACCACTGCACGGCCTATGCCGTCAATGTCGTCCGTAGAGAGAAGTCCACGTATAATGTACTCATTACCATACTCATACAGCACGCCGCCGGTAGAGTTGCGGTTCATGGATTCCGTAGCTGAGATGACCTCCTGGAGAGAGACATCGTAATGCTTCATCTTCTCCGGAGACAGCATTATCTGATACTCTTTTATGTCTCCTCCGATGACCGTGACCTGGGCCACGCCGCCAAGCGAAAGAAGTCGCGGACGGAAGGTCCAGTCGGCCAATGTCCTGAGGTCCTGCATTGACGTAGTGTCGGAGTCCAGCCCGATGATCATGGCCTCTCCCAGGATGGAGGACTGAGGTCCCAATGTCGGCTTTCCGCAATCAGGAGGCAGGCTCTCCCCTACCTCGGCAAGTTTCTCGGACACTATCTGTCTGTCTCTGTAAATATCTGTCCCCCAATCGAATTCCACCCACACTACGGAAAATCCGGCCGTGGATGAAGAACGCACTCTCCTCACGTCAGAGGCACCGTTCATGGCGGTTTCCACAGGGAAGGTGACAAGTCTCTCCACCTCTTCAGGAGCCATTCCGGTCGCCTCTGTCATAACCACTACGGTAGGCGCGTTCAGGTCAGGAAAGACATCCACATCTATATGGGAAGTGGTATAGATACCTCCCACCATCAGCAGGACTGCGGCCATCAGAACAAAGGCCCGGTTCTGCAATGAAAAACGTATAATCTTGTCCAGCATAGGCATCAATGATTATGAGTGTGGCCAGGAATTGTTCCGGAAACAGCTGAGAGTTTTACCTGAAGAGCGCCTTTGGTCACTACGACATCACCCTCTTTCAGGCCTTTCAGGATTTCCCTGCGCATACCGTCGCTTTCGCCGGTCTTGACTTCCTGTTTCTTGTAATCTTCCTTGCAGAGTTTCAGATAGACGTAGTACACGCCCTGCTCTTCTGTCAATGCAGTTTCAGGAACAGAGATGACATTGTCCCGCTCCATTCCGGTAAGGTAAATCTCACAGAATGAGCCAGGTATGAAGTTGCCTCTGTTCTGGAACTCGAAGATGACCGGGAGGTAGAACGACCCCTGGACAGATGACTTGCCCACTGACACAAGTCTTCCGCCAAGTGATTTCAGATTATAGGTTTCATCTGAATATGATGGTCTGAAGTTGGCTCCGGTGATGGAAGACGCTTCTCTCCAATATTTTTCAGAAAGGTCCGCCTGAAGATAAAGACGGGTGTTCTGGGTAACAGAAGCAAGGGACTGACCTGCATTGACATAATCCCCTTCCTTGACGAAGACTTCCTTCACGCTTCCGGTCAATGGCGACTTCACGGCGACTCCCGCCTCGGTCATTTTTCCGGAATATGCGTCATACTCGGCCTTTGCCACTTCATAATCGCGTTTGGCCTGCTCATATACTTTCTGGGATATGGCCTGGGAACGCAACAGGGCTTCTGCCCTATGCAGTTCCTTTTCAGCAGCTTCATATGCCGCTTTGGACTTCGCAACAGGGTCACCGTCAGCCATTTCCCTTGCAGAAACAGATGCTATGACATTTCCAGCCGAAACTCTCTTTCCCGGGACAATGCCGGCTTTTCCAAATGAAACGATGCCGGAAACGGTAGCCGCTACAGTGGCCTCATCCCCCTGTGCCGGCATAATCTCTCCGCTCGTCCTTATGACAGAACTGAACTTTCCTGCCGTAATCTTCTCTGTTTCAAGACCGGCCGCCTGAGCTTTCTCTTCTGAAAATTCGATGACGCCGTTCTGGTGTCCGTGCTCGTGGCCATGATCTTCTTCATGGTCATGCGCCTCATGGTCTTCATGGTTATGCTCCAAAGTTTCCTTATGACCGGAAGCATGGTTACCGCACGATACGGTCATCGCTGCGGCAATCAATGCCGTGACGACATATAATAATGTTTTTCTCATAAATTCGTGGTTCTTGATAGACAGCACCTGACAATTCACGGGACACAGACGGGTGCCACGCCTGCATTCCACATTTCAAGAATAATTATCCAAGAACCACCGGCGGGGCACGGAAGCCCGTCGTTCCGCAGATATAAGACGGCAGCAACCGCTCCGCTGTCAAGATGCGGTATTCAGATGAGCGGCCACTTATATTATGATTGTCAAGTGAAATGATTTCAGGCACTACTGCCACCATCGGAGAATAGCATTGCGGTGCATTCTGGATATGGCCGATGAGCGTCACGATGGAATGAAGATGGCATGCATGTTCATTTTCATGGCAATGATGATCTTCCGTTTCAAGACCGCAATCCTGCTCCTGTTCGAGACTCGCAAAACAGATATAATCGGAATGATCCACCCCGAAGCAATGGTGATGATGAGGGACAGCGGACATCAGCAGCATTGCCAATGCCGCGAAACACATAAGTATTTTGGATATCCTTGTCCTCATTTTTTCTCCTTACAGACGTCGCCAAAGTTACAAAATAAAAATTAAAGAATTTAAAAATCGTAAAAATTTGACAGTCAGAGGCTGCAAAGACGCTCTTGTTATCGAAAAGAATCTTAGTTTTGTAAAAAAAAAAGACGTATGGGATCCGGTTATTCATTTATAAAGCAGATGGGCGGAGTACTGCGGGAAGAGGGAAGGCAGATGATGGATATCCTCATCCCGAGGGAGTGTCTGGTGTGCGGCAAGAAACTGCACAAGTCCGAGAAATATCTGTGCATCTATTGCGAATCCGACCTGCCTCTCACCTACTATTGGGAAAGGCGGAACAACCCCATGTCATCGAAGCTGAACGGAATCATCCAGAAAAACCTGACAGACAACTGTCTGGAAAACGAAAGCATCCCCACGGCGAAATTTTCTTACGCTACTGCTCTTTTCTTCTATCACGGTGAAGCCGGATACAAGAGAATTCCCCAGCATCTCAAATACATGGGCGATTTCGGGGAAGGCGCACATTATTCCGGAATGTTGGGCAACTTCATGAAAGACAGTCCATTGTACAGAGACATTGACCTGATCATTCCGGTCCCTCTGCATTGGGCCAGACACTGGAACAGAGGCTACAATCAGGCGGAGGTAATCGCCCGCAAGATCAGTGAGGCGCTCGGAGGCGTGGCTGTCCGCACGGATATCCTGGTCCGCTACCACTACACCCGCACACAGACGAAGCTCGGCGTGCTGGCAAAAAGCGACAATGTCCACGGAGCCTTTGCATTGAGACGGGAAACTGCCGCGCAGGTAAGCGGTTGCCGCCATATCCTGATAGTGGACGACGTCTTCACCACCGGCGCCACGATGGGTGCCTGCATCTGCATGCTCCAGAAGTTTTTTGATGTCAATGTCAGGATCAGTTGCGCTACGCTTGGTTATGTTACAAGCGGATAATGCAAAAGTTTTACGAAAATGTGAAGCAACTTGATGATTTTTTCGTAAATTCCTGTCTTTGACACTTTGATTTTAAGATATAAAGGCCCCAGAGCGCTGTAATGGCGATT
>OHOO01000361.1_pt1 | contig 9683 bp, 8 predicted proteins | sample 1569891 | NCBI WGS metagenome assembly OHOO01 (sample SAMEA3879600, study PRJEB24766) | human gut metagenome | biome: human-associated habitat; feature: feces | place: USA | collected 1985/1987
CTCCGTCAGTGCGGACGCATTGACTGAGAGGGTTCTTTTTATTTTGCGGTGTTGATGAAGCTGCGGTTGTCCCACAGGTACTTGATGCCGGAGATGGCGGTGACAGCGGCCACGACCCAGCACAGCACGGAGGCGATGTCTGCACACTGCTGGCCCAGCACATTGCCGGTCAGGGAGACCGTGAAGTAGTAGAAGAGGATGGTCAGCATCTGGAGCACGGTCTTCACCTTGCCCCACATGTTGGCGGCGATGACCTTGCCGTCCTTGGCACCGGCGGCCACCATGCGCAGGCCGGACACGGCAAACTCGCGGGCCAGAATGATGCACAGCACCACCGGGCTGCACACGCCGTCCCGCATCATGTAGATGAAGGCCACCGTCGTCAGCAGCTTGTCGGCCAGCGGGTCGGCGAACTTGCCGAAGTCGGTGACCATGTTCCACTTGCGGGCCAGATGGCCGTCCAGAAAATCGGTAAAGCTGGCGGCAGCAAAGACGATGCCTGCGATCAGGTAATACGTCGGCTGGAAGGAGCCATCCGCGATGCCGCTCAGACCGGTCAGGGACGCAAAGATCATGAACACGGGCACCAGCAGGATGCGGGTCAGGGTAAGTTTATTGGGCAGATTCATAGGTTTTATCCTCCAATTCGTTATTTTACGACTGTACCATACAGATCGTAAAGGTCGCTGTCGTCCACCAGAACATCGTAGAACTGGCCGGGATACAGCGGTTCCTCGCTGGAAACGCAGACGCAGCCGTCCACTTCCGGCGCATCGCCGGTGGTGCGGCAGAGGTACAGACCGTTTTCCTCGTCGATGCCGTCACACAGAACGTGTACGGTCTGGCCCACCTTTTCGGCCTGCTTCTGGGCCATGATGCCGGTCTGGATCTGCATCACCAGCTCGGCGCGCTTGTCCTTGACTTCCTGATCGATCTGGCCGTCCATCTTGGCAGCAACGGTGTTCTCCTCGGCCGAGTAGGCAAAGCAGCCCAGACGGTCGAACTGCACTTCCTTCACGAAGTTGCACAGGTCCTCGAACTGCTCCTCGGTCTCGCCGGGGAAGCCTGCGATCAGGGTGGTGCGCAGGGTGATGCCGGGGATCTCGCGGCGCAGCTTGCCGATCACCTCCAGCAGCTCGGCGCGGTTGGAGCGGCGGTTCATGTTTTTCAGAATCGTGTCGTTGCAGTGCTGGATGGGCAGGTCGAGATAAGGCAGGACCTTCTCGTTCCGCTTCATGGCGGCGATGAAGTCGTCGGTGATGCGCTCCGGGTAAGCGTACATAATGCGGATCCACTCGAGGCCGGGGATCTTGTTCAGCTTGTCCAGCAGCTCACAGATGCTGCCGGGCTTGCCCCAGTCCTCGCCGTAGGCGGTGGGGTCCTGGGCCACCACGATCAGCTCCTTCACGCCCTCACCGGCCAGCCAGCGGGCCTCGGCCACGCAGTCGGCCATATCGCGGCTGTGCAGCGGGCCGCGGATGCCGGGGATGGCGCAGTAGTGGCAGCGGTTGTTGCAGCCCTCGGCGATCTTTAAGTACGCATAGTGGGCGGGCGTGCCGATGACGCGCTTGCCGCCCAGCGGGAAGTCCTTTTTGGCACCGTAGCTTTCCAGATGGTTCTCACCGTGGAACAGGCACAGGCGCGTCGGGACGCCGTGGTGAATCAGCGTTGAATACATTTGCAGCGCCTCCACCATCCAGCAGCGGTAATCCTCCTCCGAATGGATGAACAGCGTCGGCGTGGTGCAGCGGTCGGCGTATTTCAGCGGCGACTGCTTCCACATCTTGTCCAGATTCGTGTGGGTTGTGGCGAGAATCTGCCGCTCGGCAAACAGTGTGCCGATGTCGCTCGTGCCCTCCATGCTGACGAAGTTCGCAATGCCGCGCTGGGATGCCGCCGCCGCGAAACGGTTCGTGTGGCCGATAATCCAGTTGGTCATGAAGCCGCCGTAGCTGCCGCCCGTCACGCCCATATGTTTCTCGTCCATGTCGGGATAGGCTTTCAGCGCCTCGTCACAGAACGCCATGATGTCGTCATAATCAATCGTGCCGAAGCGGCCGCAGATGTAGCCGAATTCGTTGCCCCGGCTTTCGCCGCCGCGCGGATTGCAGTAGATGACGTAGTAGCCGTGATTCGCCCAGTACTGCATCTCGTGGTAGTACACCGCGCCGTAGGTCAGATGCGGGCCGCCGTGAATGTCGAGAATGACAGGCGTCTTCTTGCCCGGCACATGGTCGGTCGGCGTCATCACGAAGCCGTCAATCTGTACGCCGTCGCTGTTGATGAATTGCAGCGGCTGCGGGATAACGGGCGGCTTGGTGAGGAAGAAGTCGTCGTTCCAGCTGCTCAGGCGGGTCAGCTTGCCCTCCGCAAAGCGATACAGCTCCTGCAAGCGCATGTCGTACATCGCCACGCAGTACACTGCGCCGTTCTGCACATCGAAGCAGTCAATCGAGCCGTCCTTCTCCAGCAGCTTCTCCATCTTACCCGTGCGGTCAATGCGCCACAGGTGCGTCGCATCATATACGCCAGTCAGGAAGTACAGGTACTCCCCGTCCGCGCGCATCACATAGCCGCCGCCCATGCGGCAGTCGCTGCCGACGGGGTTGCCGACGTTGATTTCGTCGTCCGTGTCGCACAGGAGGGTGCGCGCGCCCGTTTCGAGGTTCAGCAGCAGCAGGTCGGGACACTGTGCGCAGCTGTACCGATCCATCTTCGTCCCGCAGTAAGCGAGCGAATCGCCCCAGAACGTCATGCCTTCGATGTAATATTCATCTTCCGGCAGCAGGCAGGTGATTTTGCTCTTCTCCGCGTCGTAGCAGTAAACGCCGACAAGCTCTTTTTCAATCGGTTCCACCATGCAGCCCGCGTAGGCAATCTTCATGCCCTCTACGCACACTTCCATCACGCGGAAGCGCGGCGGGGTGATGCGCTTGAGTTCTTTGCCGTCCCAGAGATACAGCGTCTTGCGGGTCTTGTTGATGACGCCCTTGCCGTTGAACCAGAAGGGATATTCATCGAACACGGTGCAGACCTCATTGCGCTCCTTCTCCGCCAGACGCGCCGCGAGCCGCTCATGCCCTGCCAGCCCTTCCAGCGCGGCTTCGGTCGTCAGGTTATCAACGCGGGAGAACACAATGCTTCCATCCGTCAGCACGCCTTCGAGCGACAGGGAGCCTTCGCCGCGGCATACTTCTTCCGCCGCACTGCCCGCATTCTGGCGGTACAGCACGGTCTGCCCATCCGGGAAAGCGTCATCCGCTTCGACCGGCACGGTATACAGCAGCGTTTCCGCGCCCTGCCAGCAGAAGCCCTTCACTCGTCCGGAGTTCGTCAGACAGGCATTTTCGCCGCTTTCCGCATCGATGCGGTAGAGGTTGGCGTTGTAGCCATTCTTTGCGAGATCAGGCGTCGTCGCGACATAGGCGACCTTCTTCCCGTCGGGGCTGATTTGCACCTGCGAGAGGAAATTATACATAAGAAAATCATCAAGTTGAAGCTGTTCCACGCTATTTCCTGCCTTTCAGGGCACAGCGGTAGGCGCTGCGTCCGCAACAAAATGGGAAACTGGTGAGCTTTCTTTAGAGTGTGTTTCTAAAATGAGACCGGTGCAGTTTCGAGCAGATTTTCTTGCAATTCAAGGATGAAAACCGAAGGTTTACTGGCGGTAAATCGAGGTTTGAAGACGCAGAAGTGCAAGAAAAGATGCCGAAAATGCTGCCGGGCGAATTTAGAAGCACACTCTATGGATAGGGAGAATGCAAAGAATGCCAGAGGGTGTTTTTGAACCCTCTGGTTGTTCTTTGTTGCAGGGATTTCGCCTCTGCGGATGCAACAAGGGGCAATGAAAACAGACAAAATCTGCAATCACCCTCTTATCCCTTGTGTGCCAAATCGACCTTGGAGGCGAGGTAAGCGAAAGCGAAGTAGCAGTCGTTTTCGTCGCCCGCCTTCACCACGCGCTCCATCAGGTCATATGCCTTGTCAGGCTGACCATTCTGAAGGAAATAGTTCGCGATGCCGAAGCCCATGGTGATGAGCTCCAGTGCCGTAACCTCCTCGGGGTCGGCGGACAGCAGCTCTTCCGGCTTCTTCAAGCCCTTGTACATCAGCAGACGCGCATAATAGGCGGTGTTCTCACCCGGATTCATGTGGTCGGTGATGCGCGCAAGAATCTTCGCCGCTTCCTCGTCGTTGCCAAGGCGCTTGAGCGTCATGTAGTACCAGTCGGTCACGGCAATCAGCTCCGGATCGGCGTCTGTCAGCTCATAGCAGCGCGCATATGCCTTCGCCGCCTTCGCATAATCGCGCAGGAGGAAGTAGCTCAGACCCAGATGGTAGAACACATTCCAATCATTCGGATTCAGACGGGACGCAATCACGAAATCCGCCGCGGCGTCCTCAAAGCGCCAGCAGGACAGGAAGCGATGCGCACGATGACGGTAATATTCCCAGTTGAAGGGGTCGCAGGAAATCGCCATGGCGTAGCATTCTTCCGCCTCGCGCATCATGGACACCTTCGCCAGCGCATGACCCTTCTTCATCCAAGCGTCACCGCTTTCGGGATTCGCAGCCACAGCCGCGCTCGCCGCCTGAATATCCGCCGTCTCCGGCACAACGCAGCGCACAAAGCTCGCCGATTCATATGCCTGATTCATTGTTCTCGCTCCTCCCTTCAAGCCTGACCGATGTTCTTCAGGTCAACACGCGCTGCCAGGCAGCCGAACGCCGCGTACCACTTGCTGTGTTCCGCCGTGTACACGACCTTCTTGAGCATTTCGACGCCCTTTTCTTCCTGGCCGTTCATGCGGTAGTAGTTCGCCACGCCGAAGCCCTGCGTGATGACGTCCAGCCCCGCGCCGTCGCCCGCGTTGGTGAAGAGCGTTTCCGGCGCGCGCAGCCCCTTGTAGACGCGCAGGCGCTGATAGTAAGAGTTCGCCACCTCATCGGACACAGGCATGTCCTCGGTAATTTCGTCCAGCAGCTTCGCCGCCTCTTCGTCCTTGCCCAGCCGCTTGAGCGTCATGTAATGCCAGTCCGTCACAGCGCAGATATCGTCAGCGGTCTTGCTCAGCGCGGCACAGCGCGTGTACGCCCAGTCCGCCTTGTCATACATGCCCAGCAGGAAGTAGCTCAAGCCCAGATGATACCACACGTTCCAGTCGTTCGGATTCAGGCGGGACGCGATGGTGAAGTCCGCCGCGCCATCGGCAAAGTAACCGCAGGACACGAAGCGGTGCGCACGATGGCGGTAGTATTCCCAGTTGAAGGGATTGATGGCAATGGCGCGGGAGTAGCATTCCGCCGCCTCACGGTAGTAGCCCAGACCCGCCAGCAGCAGCCCGCGCTCCTTATGGAGTTCGGCATTCTCCGGATCCTTCGCAATCTTTTCGTCGATTGCGGTCAGTTCCGGGGTCGTCGGCAGTTCGTTCCGCTCCCAAGACGCGACCTGATATTCCTGCACCAGCGTGCTGGAGCGGGCAATGTCCAGACCGACCTTCTTCTTTTCGCTCATGGTTTGTCATCCACCTTTCTTTTTCGTGAGGAATCAGGGTCTTTCCTGCCTGTGATTCATATTTATTGTACGACTTCAGTCGTCCCAATGCTTCAGCTGATCGGCAGCGGCGTGTTCCGCAAAACCGCCCCACGTCTCGTCGCGGCCCGCAATGCGCGTCAGGATTTCCTTCGCCTTCTCGCGGTTGCCCAGCACATATTCCTCGTACACCGCCAGACCATATGCACCCGTTGCGTACATGTGGTCGTCCTTCGCCGCGGCTTCCGCCAGTACTTCATCGATATTCCGCGTACCATTGTAGACCAGTACGCGATCGAAGTAGCCTTCGCTCATGCCGGGTTCCATGTCGGCATGGATGCGCGATGCCGCCTTGCGCATGTCATCGATGCGCCCCATCTTCATCAGCGTCATGCAGTACCAGTCGGTGGTGCAGATGCGGTATTCATCCGTGGGCGACAGCGCATAGCAGGTTTCATAGGCTTTGAGCGCGCGCTCGTAGCTGCCCATCAGGTGGTAGCTCAGCCCCAGATGATACCAGCAGTCCCAGTTCTTCGGGTCGATGCGCAGCCCCATCTCGAAATCCGCCGCAGCTTCCTGATACTGCCCCAAATTCACATACGCATGACCGCGATGACGGTACAGCAGGGACATGAACGGGTCATAGGTCAGCCCGATGGAGTACGCCTCCAGCGCCTCGCGGAAAAACATCTGTCCGCGTAGCGCCAGCCCCAGCGCCATATACTTCTCAGCGTTCGTCGGGTCAGCAGCAACGGCCTCCCGCGCCGCCTTGATTTTGTCGTTTTCTTCCACCGTGTCACGCGCGGCGAAGATTTGGTTTTCCTTCAAGCCCTTCTTGCTCATAGGAACAATACCTCCTCAATCCAGATTGACGATGAACTGCACTTCCAGCTGATTTTCGTCGCCCGACGGCTTCGCCTGCACAACGACGCCCGCCGGAGGATTTTCCGGGTCAATGAACACCTTGCGTGCGCCGAGGTAGTCGTTCACCTGCTCGATGTCGCGCACATAGCCGTATTCCATGAGGATGTTTTCCTTCTTGTAGCCGAACTGCTCGAACAGCTCCGCGTAGCGCTTCATGACCGCCTCGCTCTGCGTCGCCAGCGTCTTGAATTCCGGACGTGCGCTGTGACCCGTGAACCACGCGATGCCGTTGTACTCCACCACGCGGCTCATGCCCGGCACAACGTCGCGGCGGGTAATCTGCGGGTTTTCACCCGTTGCCACGAACAGCGCCAGCTCAATTTCCAGCTTCGGGCCGAAGGGCGTATTCTGGCGCGGCGGCGCTTCGACAATCACGCCCGCCGGGGGATTCTCCCCGAAATAGGCATTGAACGGCTCGGCGATTTCGCCGTAGTGCGCCATATTCTTGATGAAGCCGTTCGCCGCGATGACGTTTTCCTTCTTCAGACCGAACTTCTCGAACAGTTCGTCATAACGGTTGAGTACGCCCGCCACCTGTTCGCCCAGCGTATCCACCTTGGGATACACATGCCCGGTGAAATACGCCATGCCATCGTATTCCACCATGCGGCAGCCGCGGGTAACATCATAGCGCTTAATCGGGAGGCTGTCATTCGTCGCGACGATGAAGCTCAGCTCCATCAGGATGTTATCCCCCACGGGCGAGTGCTGAATCGGCAGCGCCGTGACCGTCACGCCCGCCGGCGGATTCTTCGGGTCAATCCACTGGAAGTAGATGTCGGCGAATTCGTCCTCATCATCGGCGTTCTTCATGAAGCACGTCGTATAGAGGATATTGCTCTTTTTCAGGCCAAATTGCTTGAACAGCTCGTCATAGCGCTTGAGGATGCCCTCTGCCTGCTCTTTGAGCGTCTGATACTGCGGCGCGGCATGACCGGTGAAGAATGCCAGATTCTTCGAGAAGGTCACGCGCGAATAGCCGCCCTTCGATACATCCAGATGCTGAATTCCCATGATTTTTCTACCTTCCTTTCATATTACACAAGGGTTACACAAGGGAGTTTCTCCCTTGACCCTTTTTCGCGATTGAGCTGCGCGCATTTTCATGCTGTGTGCGCGTGTTTATTCGGGGCACGTCCCTGCTTACACCTTGCAACAAGCCACCCAGTGGTCATTGCCGACATTAACCAGCTTCGGCTTCTGCGCGGTGCATTCCTTGCAGCAGCCGTGGCAGCGCGTGTGGAAGCAGCAGCCCTTCGGCGGGTTGATGGGACTCGGTACATCGCCTTCCAGCATGTCCTGCATCGCGGGAATGTCCGGGTCTGGAATCGGAATCGCCCCCAGCAACGCCTTCGTGTACGGATGCAGCGGGTTGTCGAACAGTTCCTTCTTCGGCGCAATTTCGACGATGTTGCCCAGATACATCACAGCAATGCGGTCGCAGATGTGTTTGACAACGCTCAGGTTGTGCGAAATGAAGATGTACGTCAGCTGATATTTCCGCTGCAATTCGCGCATCAGATTCAGAATCTGCGCCTGAATCGACACGTCCAGCGCGCTGACCGGCTCGTCGCAGACAACCAGCTTCGGGTCAAGCGCCAGTGCGCGCGCAACGCCGATGCGCTGCCGCTGACCGCCGGAAAACTCGTGCGGATAGCGCGTGTAGACCTCTTCGCGCAGGCCGACGTCGTGCATGAGCTGCAGCACGCGGGCGCGGCGCTCCTCCTTGTTACCCATGTGGTGGACAATCAGCGGCTCTTCGATGCAGCGCCCGACCGTGAAGCGCGGGTCAAGGGAGGAATACGGGTCTTGGTAGATAATCTGAATTTTCTGGGTCAAGTCCATGTTCTGCTGGCGGTTCATCTTCGCGAACAGGTCATGCCCCTCGAAGGTGACGCTGCCCGCCGTGGGCTTGTTCAGCCGGACGACCGTGCGCCCTGTTGTGGATTTGCCGCAGCCGCTTTCGCCGACCAGACCGAACGTCTCGTTCTCGTACACGTCGAACGTCACGCCGTCTACCGCCTTGACATACGCGGGTTTGCCCTCCGCGTCGCGCTTGCCCTTGATGGGATAATAGATTTTCAGATCTTTAATTTCCAGCAGCTTCTTCTTTTCGTTCTCGCTCATCCCTCAACGCCTCCTTCGTACAGGAAGCACCGCACCTTGCGCCCGTCTTCGAGCGTCACCAAGTCCGGCATTTCCTTCTTGCAGCGCGCGCCGCACTTCTCGCACCGCGGCGCGAACCGGCAGCCCTGCAGCTTCTCACTGGGCGACGGCACCATGCCGGGAATGCTGGGCAGTTCCTCCATATCGTCATCCGTCAGCTTCGGAATCGAGCGCAGCAGACCAGCCGTGTAGGGGTGCAGCGGATTCTTGTAGATGGAGCGCACATCGCTGTACTCCACCGCCTGTCCGCAGTACATGACCATGACGTGCTTGGCGATCTGCGCCACAATACCGAGGTCATGCGTGATAAGAATGATGGATGTGCCCATCTTCTCCTGCAATTGCTTCAGCAGGCGCATAATCTGCGCCTGAATCGTCACATCCAGTGCGGTCGTTGGTTCGTCCGCAATCAGGATTTTCGGGTTGCACGCCAGCGCCATGGCAATCATAACGCGCTGGCGCATACCGCCGGAGAGTTGGTTGGGATAATCGTTGATGACGTGTTCCGGCTCCGGGATGCCGACGAGCCGCAGCATTTCGATGGACTTTTTGAGCATTTCCGCCTTGCCCATCTGCTGATGGAAACGGAACGATTCGCCAATCTGCTGTCCGACGGTAAAGACGGGGTTCAGGCTGGTCATTGGCTCTTGGAAAATCATCGAGATGTCATTGCCGCGGATGCTGCGCATTTCGCGCTCCGACTTTTTCACCAAGTCCTGACCGTGGTAGATGATTTCGCCGTCAATAATTTTGCCGGGCGGCGAGGGAATCAGGCGCAGGATGGACAGCGAGGTCACAGACTTGCCGCAGCCGCTTTCGCCGACGATGGCAAACGTTTCGCCCGGCTCAACCTCGAAATCCAGTCCGTCCACTGCGGGAACGACGCCCTCTTCGGTATAATAGTAGGTTTTCAGACCTTTGACCTGCAATACGGGTTCCGACATCAGGATGACCTCCTCATCATACTATTTCTAAATGAGAATGAGCAAAGATGCGCCGCGAATTTTTCATTCTGGCTAACGCGAATGGAACGCAGCGTAGCAGCGCTACGCTAAGTGGA
>OHOO01000364.1_pt1 | contig 9577 bp, 9 predicted proteins | sample 1569891 | NCBI WGS metagenome assembly OHOO01 (sample SAMEA3879600, study PRJEB24766) | human gut metagenome | biome: human-associated habitat; feature: feces | place: USA | collected 1985/1987
AAGCAGATGGCGCAGGTGAATCTGGAAATAGTATTACATTCGCCGGATGAGGTGCTTTCTTTACGGCTCGATGGCGCTGAAGCGCTTTTCACCGACCTTGTGCAAAATTAGAATAGATACGCCCGCTTCCGCCGCCATCAGCAGCGCCGCGACCGCGCTGCGCAGCCCGACCGCGTGTTCCGCGGCGAAGCGCATGAGCATCGACGGGGCTTCCATGTCCTGCGCGGCGCTGGACAGCACCATCATGCCGACCACGCCTGCCACCGGAATCAGCGCCACCAGCAGCACGACAAGCATACAAATCATCTGATTCATGTTCTGCTTCATCACCTGCTGCTCGGTCTGCCAGTGCAGAATCGGGCGCGATGCGTCGATGGTCAGCGCGATGCAGCCCGTCGCGAGGCTAAACAGGTTCGCCAGCACGACCGCGCCCAGCACAGCGCCCAGATAATGCGTCCCCAGCAGTGCGGCGACGGCAATGCCCATCAGCAGAATCGCCGCGCCGTTAATCGTCAGGCTGACGGAGAGCTTCGCCCAGAGCTGCGTGCGCGGCGAAACCGGGATGTACTTGGCAATCGGCATCCGTCCGCCCTCGCGGGAAATCGCGGTGGCGATAATCGGGTTGACCCAGCTGATGAACATCAGCAGCGCCGTCAGGATAAGCATGACGTCCATCAGGCTGACCGAATCCTGCATCAGCCGCAGCAGGAAATTCCACGACACTTCGCTGTCCTGCTCGGAGGACATGCCGACGCTCATGCCGATGAGCATAATCGGCAGCATCATCGCGCCCAAGACGCCATTGAGCAGATAGACCGGAACTTTGAGGATTTCGTTCCATTCGCGGCGGTAAATCGCCATGAAGGGGCTGTACGCGCGGAACGTCTTATCCGTCACGCGGACGCGCCGCGCCTTGCGGCTGCCCTCATTCTGCCGGAGCGTCGTATCCAGATAGCTGCCGCCGACGAGCGCAATCACCAGCGCCGCGCCGCCGATGGACACCGCCAGAAATGCCAGCCATTGCAGCCAGTCGCCCGCAATGCCATCCACCGCCCACGCAACCGGCGGGAACGCGTGGATGAAGGCGCGCAGCATCGGCTGAACGCCAGTCAGCATCTGCGCGAAGAACGCCGCATCCGCATCCTCCGGGATTTTGGGGAGAATCGACCATTCCAGCCCCAGCACGACGACGAGCATCAGCACCGTCCCCAGCACGACCCAGACTTCCTTATGCCGGGTCAGCGACGTGAAGCGCCCCAGAATGCTTGCCAGCAGGAGCGAAATCGTCAGCGGAATGCAGTTGACTGCCAGCAGCACGGGCACCATCCGCAGATAGTACGTCCAATCCGCCGCGTAGTGAATCCCGTAGAGGACGACGGCGGGCGCGGCAATCAGGAGCGAAAAGAGCAGTTCACTGACGTAGACTTCCGTCCACTTTGCCGCCAGCACAGTTCGGCTCGTCAGCGGCAGATACGCCATGGACGCTGTGTCGCGCGAAAAGTACAGCGCAGCAAGCATTTGAAAGACGCTGAACAGCAGCGCTGTCACCATTGCCAGCAGAATCGCCAGCCCCGGCAGCATTTCGGGCGCATTCAGCATTTCAAACGCACTGAACATGCTGAACTCCATGAAAATGACGAAGCCGGCCAGCGTCAGCATCCCCAGCAGCGCCAGCGGATAGAGAATCAACCGGGAAATGTCGATTTTCCCGTTTGGCTTGCGCATGGCGCCGCGGAAGCCAGCCAGCAGATTCCGCAGGTTCAGGCGCAGCAGCAGCAAGTACGATTTCATGCCTGTTTCTCCTCCGATTCGGTCAGTTCGAGGAAAAGCTGCTCCAGCGACGCGCCCTTTTCGCCCGATCGCAGCGCCTCCAGCGTCCCCTGCGCAACCAGACGTCCCTTGTCGATAATGGCAATCTCGTCGCAGAGCTTCTCCGCCACCTCCAGCACATGCGTGGAGAAGAAAACCGTGTTCCCCTTCTCGCAGTGCTTGCGCATTTCTTCCTTGAGGATGTGCGCCGCGCGCGGGTCAAGCCCCACCATCGGCTCATCCAGCACCCAGACTGGCGGCTGATGCACCAAAGCGCCGATAATCGTCAGCTTCTGCTTCATGCCGCGCGAGTAGGACTTAATCTGCTCACCCGCCGCGTTTTCCAGCTCAAACAGCGCCAGATACTTCTCGATATGCGCCTTGCGCTCCTGCGCGCCAACGCCGTAAACATCCGCCATAAAGTTCAGGTACTCCATCCCCGTCAGGCGGTCATACAGTTCGTGGCTGTCCGGAACGAAACCAATCATCCGCTTAGCGGCAATCGGATCATCCTTCATCGACACGCCGCCGATGGTCACGCTGCCGCTCGTGGGCTGCAAAATACCCGTCAGCAGACGAATCGTGGTCGTTTTGCCTGCCCCATTCGGCCCGATAAAGCCGAACAGCTGCCCCTTGCCAACGTGCAGCGTCAGGTCATCCACCGCGCGAACGCTGCTCTTGCCGTACTGCTTCACCACATGGTCAAAATCAATCATTTTCTCAAACCTCCCTGCTTGATAAGTCTATTATATCGCCGAACTTTTCACAATGCAAGACATTTTGTCTGAAAACCGACATTCTGCGCCTGAATTGTCATACTATTTCCAGATGAAAGGGCGCAAGCAGATGGCGCAGGCGAATCTGGAAATAGTATGAAAATAGCAACATGTACGGCACACAAAAAAGCGCCCCGACACTTTTCCAAGCATCAGGACGCTTTTTCTGCATCAGCAATCCAGACAGGGAATTACGCCTGTGCGGGCGCACCAACGGGGCAGACTTCGGCGCAAGCACCGCATTCCACGCACACGTCGGGATCAATCTGGTACTGGGTGTCGCCCTCGGAGATGGCGTTCACCGGGCAGCCCTCGGCGCAAGCGCCGCACATGATGCAAGCATCAGAAATCTTGTAAGCCATGCGGAATGTCCTCCTTGTGAATCTTCTACTTGGTTTATCAACGCACTGGTTGATGGCAATATCATATCACGAATTGCCGCGAATTGCAAGCCCCAGCAGCTTCCTTTGGGGCAAAATCGTTCGTGGGATTTAGATGGTGTCGTCATCCTCGTCCAGCGGAATCAAAGGCATTTCCATGGCATCCTCGACGGCTTCTTCCACCGCTTCGGTGCTTGCTGAAAGGGGCGTCTCAGCACCCTCTGCTGATTCTTCCACGACCGTCTCTACGGCTTCGCACGCTGCCGCTGGTGCCGCTTCCGGCATGACGACGGTTTCCTCGCTTACGGGCGCTTCCTGCACGGGCTGCTCAATGACCTCATCCGCCGTATCCGCACTGTTCTGCGCAGCGCGGAGTGCCTGCTCGACCGCCATCTTCCACGGGCTGACGGCGGGTTTGGGCGCTTCAGCGGGCTTTTCCGGCTTCGGGGCTTCCGGCTGCTTCTCCGCCTTCATCGGCTTTTCAGGACGCATCGGACGCTCTGCGCGCGGCGGACGTTCCGGGCAGGCGGGGCATTCCTTGATTTCCGCAGCTTCAGGAGTATCCTGTTTCTGCTCCGGCTTCTCCGCACGCTGTGGTTCCGGGCGCGGCGCATTCTGCGGGGTCAAGCGCTGCACGTCGGTCGCAGGGTACTCCTTGATTTCAAAGCTGTCGCCCTTCTTGATGCGCACCTTGACCGATTCAGTGATGATTTTCAATTCGCACACGACGCCCACGCCGTCTGGCGTCATGACTTCCTTTCCCTCTTTGGGCATGGACTTGCGGATTTCCTCGTAAGTATCCTGCTCGTACTTCAGGCAGCACATGAGACGACCGCAGACGCCGCTGATTTTGATGGGGTTGAGCGACAGATTCTGTTCCTTCGCCATCTTGATGGACACGGGCTGGAAGTCGCCAAGGAACGTGCCGCAGCAAATCGGGCGGCCGCAGGGACCGAGTCCGCCGAGCATCTTCGCTTCGGAAGTCCACACGCCCGTTCGCCGTAAAGTAGAACAGAATCGTCTTGTTGTCAAACGTGTATTCGACGCTGACCAGCTTCATATCCAGCTTGTGGTCGGCAATCTTTTTCTGGCAGATGGTGAAGGCTTCCTTCTCCGCCGCCTTATTCTCCTTGTCGTGGAGGATGTCCTCTTCCGTCGCGATGCGGACAACCTGCTTGAGCGGCGAGGTCAGCTTCGTGTCGTCAATTTCGCGCACTTCTGTGACGACCTCGCCGAACTCAATGCCTCGCGTCGTCTCAACAATCACAAAATCACCCGGCGTGGGCCAGAGCGCACCGGGCGTGAAAAAATACAGCTTTCCTGCGTTCTCGAATCGAACGCCAATTACGTTGACCATTTGCTTTTTTCCTCCATCAGGCTCAGCAGCAGCCGTTCGACCACTGCCTGCCATGTCACCTGATTCGCCCGCATCTGCCGTGCCTGTGCAACGGCATCCAGCAGACGCATCATGGCGGATAATTCTCCCTCGCGGCTGAACCGCTGCCACGCCGCCGGATAAGGCGTCACGGCGCTTTCGCTCCGCTGCCCCAAATGGCACAGCAGCAGCGTCCGCAGCATGTCCTCCACATCGTCGAGCAGCTCTTCCGCGTCGTCCTTGCGGTCTTTCCATGTGCTGGATATGCGCAGAATATCGCTCCGCCGCTCCAAGGCGAAGAAATCGCGCATGACCTCGCTCCGCCGCTGCCAATACTGTTCGTCGCCCGCGACCGCCAGCGCTTTGCCGATTGATCCGCCGCTGACATGCAGTGCCTCCTGCGCGCGCTGACCCGTCACGCCGTGCTTTTCCAATACGGACAGCACCGTTCGGTCATCCCACGGATGCAGCTTCAGTTCGCGGCAGCGGCTGACAATCGTCGGCAGCAGTAGCGACGGCGATTCCGTCATCAGCAGAAAAATCGTGCCCGGCACAGGCTCTTCCAGCGTCTTGAGCAGGGCGTTCTGCGCGGGTGGATTCATCTTGTCTGCCTGTTCAATCAGCACAACACGCCGTCCGCCCTCGAATGTGTGGCGACCCGTAATCGCAATCAGCGCACGGATTTCATCCACCGGGATGGACTTCATGTCCGGGCGCACGTCCGGGCTAATCGGTTTGCCGGGCGCAATGATGACCAAGTCCGCGTGCGTCCCATCCCGCACCTGCTGGCACGCCCGGCACACACCACAGGGACGTTTCTCTCCCTCCGGCGCCTGACAGAGCCAATACTGCGCCAGCAGCCGCGCCAGCGTCCGCTTGCCCATGCCTTCCAGCCCGGTAATGAGGTACGCGTGAACGAACGTGCCGTCGTGCAGCGTGCGCATCAAGCCATCATAAACAGCGCCCTGTCCCTCAAAATCGCTCAGAACGGGCGCTGTATTCCCTGTCTGTGCCGCCATTTGACGCTCCCTCAAAGTTTCATAAACTGATCGACTGTCAGGACGAACACTGTCGCGCCGCCAACCGTCACTTCCATCGGGAAAGACGTGTAGACATTGCTCGCGCCGCCCATCGGCGTCGGGGATGCCGCCATCTGCTTCCGCGACTTGCAGACTTTCTCGATAATATCCAGCGTTCCCTGCAGCTTCGCGTCATCCACGCCGATGAGCAGTGTCGTGTTTCCCGCACGCAGAAAGCCGCCGGTCGTCGCCAGCTTCGTCACGCCGATTCCGGCTTTCATCAGCTGATTCACCAGCCGGGAGGCATCTTCATCCTGCACGATTGCAATAATCAGTTTCATTTGCCGGTCTCCTTTCGGGCGCATAAGCCCCTTTGATAGTATACAGCATCCCCGCGCAAATTTCAAGGGTTCGCGGGGACAAATGCGCCATCATGCCGCAGAAAAAAGGGGCGGCGTGTGCCGTCCCCCGTTACAGCGCGTGATTCATCAGCGCTTTCATGGCGTTGAGCGTATCCTGATTTTCCGGTTTATTCATTCCGAAACGCGTCACATACGGGTTTGCCGTACTGAAAGACATCAGATTGTTGACGTAGAGCAGCGCCACGCGGTCATCGCCGAAATAATCTGAAATGCGGAACGGCTTGCCGAAGGTGAACGGCGATTCAATGCGCCGCGGCGTCAGGCGGTGCACCTCCTCCGTGCTGCGGAAGAAGGTGAAGAACTCGCGGTAGACATGCACCTGATCCCACTGACTGTCCGGGTCAAGGTCTTCGGAGCAGAAATAATCCACCTGCGCCCAATCGCCGTCCACCGTCACGGTCACATAGCCAAGATGCCAGGTGTCGTTCGCAATCATGTCGAACACCTGCGTGCCCTGCTGGCTCAAGTCAACGACAGAGAAGCGGTACCACTCGTCCGTCAGCTCATCGCAAGCCTCCTTGAACTGCGGGCCGAACGAGCAAACCTCCGCCTTGTTGTACCACGCGTACCGCGCTGCCTTCAAGTCCTCTTCCGTCTTCCAGTCGCGCAGGGAAATGTAGTCCAGCCCCAGCTCCGGCACATAGGTCACATCGAAATCCACCTGCGTGACCGTTTCGCCGTTGACCTTGACGTCCAGCCGATGCGTCACGCCGCCGTCATGTCCGGTGTTGTCGCCGTAATTCTTGAAATTCCACCAGATGCGCTGCTGACCGTCGTCCGCGCCGATTTCGCCCTGCTGGGCGCTTACAAGCCCGAAGGCTACGAGTGGGTGGAAGAGCTGCGGCAGGTTATCACCGGCAACGTGGATTTTGCCTGCGATTATATCGCGAAGCACTTTGACGGCGTAGAGGTCAGCCGTCCTCAGGGAACCTATATGCTTTTCCTTGACTGCGGAGAATGGCTGACGGCTCATGGCAAGACCATGGACGAGCTGCTTGCCGCCGGATGGGACGTGGGCGTTGTCTGGCAGGACGGACGGGCGTTCCATGGTCAGACCCACATCCGCATGAACCTCGCGCTGCCCCTGAGCCGGGTGCAGGAGGCTTTCCGGCGGCTGGATACCTACGTTTTCAACGCTTGACATCAACTCCGGGGCGGATTTCCGCCCCGGAGATTTTGCTTTTTGGGGGTAAATTACCCCACTTTACATAGATTTTACAAAGTGCTTATTGTAATTCTTACGGTTTTATCGTACTATCAACAGTGAGATGGAATAAGTATTGGGGGAATCCGAGTGATTTATTGCGTAGAGGACGACGACAGCATCCGGGAGCTGATGCTGTATGCCCTGCGGGCGTCCGGCTTCGAGGCGGAGGGCTTCCGGGACAGTGTGGGACTGTTCGACGCGCTGAGCCACGCCCAGCCCCAGCTCATTATGCTGGATATCATGCTGCCCGGAATGGACGGCATTGAAATTCTCAAAGCCCTCCGGGGCAATCCCACCACCGCCCGCATCCCGGTCATCATCGCGTCCGCCCGGGGAACGGAGTACGACAAGGTGGTGGGGCTGGACTTAGGCGCCGACGATTATCTTGCCAAGCCCTTCGGCATGATGGAGATGGTGTCCCGCATCCGGGCGGTTCTGCGCCGGGCTGCCCCTGCGGCTGCTCCCGGACTGCTGCAAATGGGGAATCTGCGGATGGATTCCGCGTCCCATACAGTCTACGCCGGGGATACCCGGGTGGAGCTGACGCTGAAGGAATTTGAGTTACTGAAGCTCTTTCTGGAGCATCCCGGCCGGGTCTTTACCCGGGATCAGCTGCTGGAACGGATCTGGAGCACGGACTACGTGGGGGAGACCCGAACGGTGGACGTACACATCGGCACCCTGCGCACGAAGCTGGGGCAGTGCGGCGAATACATCCGCACCGTCCGTGGCGTTGGCTACCGGATGGAGGCGTAGGCCATGACGAAGCGGGTTTTTCGCTCGATTTTTCTGGCGTCCCTGGCGGTACTGCTGGCAGCGGTGGTGCTGATCCTGGGGGCGCTGTACACCTACTTTTCCGACGTTCAGGCGGAGCAGCTGCGGCTGCAAACGGCGCTGGTCGCCCACGCGCTGGAAACGGAAGGGGTTTCCTATTTTGACGATCTCGATACCTCAGACCGCCGCATCACATGGATCGCCGCCGACGGCACGGTGCTTTATGACAGCCGCTCCGATTCCGGCGTGATGGAGAATCATCTGGAGCGGGAAGAGGTAAAGGCCGCGCTGGCCACCGGTTCCGGCACCAGCTTCCGCTATTCCGACACGCTGATGGAGCGGTATATCTACACGGCGCAGCGCCTGAGCGACGGAACGGTGCTTCGCCTTTCCGCGGCGCAGAACACGGTGCCCCATCTGGTGCTGGGGGTGGTGAAGCCGATTATTCTGGTCATTGGAATCGCCGTCGCCCTGTCGGCGCTTCTCGCCGGGCAGCTGACGAAAAACATTGTCGCGCCTCTGAACGAGCTGAATCTGGACGACCCCATGTCCAACCGGGAGTACGTCGAAATTCAGCCCCTTCTGCGGCGGCTGGACTCCCAGCAGGTTCAGCTTCGGGCGCAGTCCCAGGAGCTGCGGCAGAAGCAGAAGGAATTCAACACCGTCATCCGTTCCTTAAGCGAGGGACTGGTGCTGATGAACAGCAGCGGCACGGTGCTGAGCATCAACCCCGCCGCCACGCGGCTGTTGGAGATCACCCCCAACTGCTTAGGGGCGGATTTTGGCGTCGCCAACCGGAACCCGGCCATTTCCGCGCTGGTGGAGAAAGCCCTCACCGGGGAAAAGGCGGAGGAAAATGTCGCTCTGACCGGCGGGGAATATCTCGCCGCCGCAAGTCCGGTCAGATCCGACGGGGCGGTTTTCGGTGTGGTGCTGCTGCTGTTCGACGTGACCCAGAAGCAGAAGGCGGAAGCCCTTCGCCGGGAATTCACCGCCAACGTCTCCCATGAGCTGAAAACCCCGCTCCATGCCATTTCCGGCTACGCCGAGCTGATGAAGGACGGGCTGGTTCCTCCGGAGGACACCCGGCACTTTGCGGAGAAAATTTACAGCGAAGCCCAGCGCATGATCGATCTGGTGGAGGATACCCTGCGCCTGTCCCGGCTGGACGAGGGCGCGGCGGACATGCAGTGGGCGCCCATTGACTTGTATGAAACGGCAAAGTCCGCCATGCAGGAGCTGACCGCCCCGGCGGAGCTGAAAAACGTCAGCATCCAGCTGGAAGGGACGAAAACCGTGATTCAGGGGATTCCTCAGCTGGTTTCCGGGATCGTGTTCAACCTCATGGACAACGCCGTCAAGTACAATAAGGACGGCGGGCTGGTCATTGTGCGGCTCGGGCAGGAAGGAAATCAGGCCGTTCTCACGGTGACGGACACCGGCATCGGCATCAGCCCGGAGCATCAGGAGCGGGTATTCGAGCGGTTTTACCGGGTGGACAAGAGCCATTCCAAGGAGATTGGCGGCACCGGTCTGGGACTGTCCATCGTCAAGCACGCGGCGCTGATCCTGGGCGCGGCCATCGAGCTGGACAGCACCGTCGGCAAGGGGACGATTGTCACGGTGCGGTTTCCTATAGAGAAGAAGTAGAATGAATGGGAGGGGCGGCGCCCCTCCCATATTTTCTGCCGGATTTACGCAGATTTTACATTTTTCTGATAATGGATTTGACCTTGTGCTGATAAAATTGAAATGTGAAAAATGCTTATCGACTTAACGCAGCAAGCCACAATATCTTGAAAAAGTCCGGTTTAT
>OHOO01000365.1_pt1 | contig 9564 bp, 6 predicted proteins | sample 1569891 | NCBI WGS metagenome assembly OHOO01 (sample SAMEA3879600, study PRJEB24766) | human gut metagenome | biome: human-associated habitat; feature: feces | place: USA | collected 1985/1987
GTTTTGATTGACTCAAAAGCAGACGTTGCAAATGCGGAAATGCTTGATATCAGACATGGTATTTCCAATATGGGGCGTGCAAAGGTCTATTGCGGAGATTATTCCGATATTTCGGACTGTGACTTGATAGTTGTGACAGCGGGCAGAAACAGACATCCGAATGAAACCAGACTCGATATGGCAAGCGACAATATCAAAATTGCCGAAAGTACCGTTTCGGAGATGAAAAAATATTATAAACAAGGTGTTATTCTGGTTGTTTCAAACCCTGTCGACGTTATTACTCATTACATTGCAAAAGAAATGAACTTGCCCGAAGGAAGAGTGTTCGGAACGGGGTGCATTTTAGACAGTTCAAGATTGATAAGCCTTATTTCGGAATACGTCGGACTTACTCCGGAATTTATTTCCGCAACAATTGTCGGTGAACACGGAAATTCACAAGTCGCACTTTGGGATGAAGTTAAGGTGTCAAATATTCCGTTTGATGAATTTTGTAATGCGGAAAATCTTGTCTGTGATACCGAAACAAAAGAAAAAATGGCTAAAAAAGTTCTAACGATGGGAACAGAAATTATTGGCGGCAAAGGAAAAACTTATTACGGAATTGCAACTTGCGTATGTTATTTGGCAGATGCGATTTTGAACAAAAGATGTATAACTGCTTGTGTTTCAAGTTCTTTGGCTGGTAAGAAAATCGGAGAAAATGTGACCTTGAGTTTGCCGAGTTTGGTGGACGGCAACGGAGTCAAACTCGTTTTGCCGATTGATATTTCCGAAAAAGAAAAAATTCATCTTAAAAATTCTGCCGAACAAATTAAAAACACGATAAAACTTTGCGGAATTGAATAAAAAATTTTCTTAACAAATGAAATAAAAATCCTCTGAAACGTTAAAGTTTCATGGTTTTCGGTCGATAATACCGCATGTAAGTGTAAGTATACAAGGCAAAAGTCATGAATTTCAATGATTATTTATTGAAAAGATTAGGTTCATTATCAGCGTCAGACAAGAGTTTGTCGAAACTTTCAACGTTTGGAAAATTTGATGCGACAAACAGTTCATCAATATTTTCTTTGGCAAATACCGAAGAACTTTCAAACATTGATTATGAAAAAATTTTAGGAGATTCTGACGAAAGCGCACTTGCAACAGGTGACGACAAAGACCTTGCTACAATATTAAAAGAATTTTTACAACTTGAAGATGTTAAAAAAGCCGCTGATGCAGACGGCGACGGAGAACTTTCGGTTGATGAAGCGCAAGCATATCTTGGTTCTATTGCAGGAAAAGACGGTGATGCCGCATCTTTGAGCACTCAAGATTTGGACAAAGTTATTGAAGAATTGGGTATCGACCTTGAAGATATCGCATCTCAATCAATTCAAGATGCCGTTGAAGGTTTGGACGATGAAGTTATCGCCGAACTTGATAAGAATGAAAAAAATCAAGCGATTGACGAAACAAACAGTTTCAACCCGACATCACAAGCGGGTAGTGTAGGCGGCGGAGCTGGTCGTTCAAGCGGTGTTTCAAACGGATATGGCAGCAGCAGCGCATCTAAGGCAAATCAAAAAACAGGTCTTGATGCAATGTCACTTTCCGAATTGGAAACCGAAAAAACAAAACGTCAAGATGCCGTACAAGAAAAACAAGATGCGGTTAATGCGATAAACAGCGGTGAAAACGAAAAAGTTAAGGCCGCAAAAGAGGAAATGGACAAGGCAAAAGAAGCATACGAAAAAGCCTTGGATTCCGACAAAAATGTTCCTCAAGAATTGAAAACAAAACAAAAGGACAACACAAAGAGCATAGAAACAAATCAATCAAACATTGATAAAAACGAAATCGAAATTACAAAGAAAGAAACAGCAATTTCCGGACAGGAAAATACCGTAAATTCTGCAAAGAGTGAACTTTCTTCATTGCAAAGTTCGTTGAGTTCTTTGCCTTCTCCGACAGGAAAAGATGAAGACAAAGATAAAGATGCCGAAATCGCAAGCAAAAAGGAAAGCATTCAAAAACAAATAACTTCTAAAGAAAAAGAAGTTGAAGAACAAACTCAAAAACTTGATGAAGAAAAAGAAGATTTGAAAAAGTTGAACGAAAAGAAAACAACTTTGGAAAAAGAAAAAACTGACCTTGAAAAAGCAAAAGCAGATATTCAAGCTCAAATAGAAAAAACTTGCTCTGCGGAAACAAAAGAAGCAATGAAAACATACAACGAAGCGAAAGCAAACGTTGATACAGTTAAACAACAAGAGTTGAAAACCGCTAAGGCTGACCTTGATGATGCAAAAACTTCTCTCAAAGAAGTTTCAGACAAGATAACAGAAGTTAAAAACAAAGAAATGGAACAAAAGAACTCCGTTTCAACTTCAAACTTGCCTGACGGCTTGTTCGATAAAAACGGCAGTATTCTCAAAGGTAAAGAAGACTTAGTTGCAAAAATCGCTGACAAATATGGTATTGAACCTGAATTTTTGGCTTCAATCATCAGTTTGGAATCAGGATACGGCACAAGTGCTTTGGCACAAAATAACAACAACTTCGGCGGTGTTACAGGCTCGGGTGATGCGGGTTATACCGTAAGAAGCAGCGACGGTTACAAGTTTGCTAAATATTCAAGCGTTGAAGCAGGTCTTGATGCAATGGCTAAGAACCTCGCAAGTTACTCGGACAGATTTAGCGATGTAAATTCCGTTGATATTACAAACGTTGCGGCAATCGGCGGTCACTACTGCGTAGGCGGTGATTGGGCAAACAAAGTATCTTCGATTTACAAATCAATCAAAGGAAAAGCATAATAGATTTTCAGATAAAAAATACCTCGAACTTTAAAGTCCGAGGTGTTTTTTTATAATGCCATTGCTGCATTAATCCAAGCGTTTGCTCTGTCTAAATCTTCCTGAGAATATGTTTTGTATTTGTATTCCCGCTCTTCTTCTTCCGCGAAAAATACTTCAAGCATTGATTTGTATTCGACAAATTCCTCTGTAAAAATGCGCATTGGAATATTTGTATTTTACGTGGTCGATAATGTATGTGTATGCATCTTTTGCTTCGGAATAGTTTTCCAATTGTCGGTAACAATCACCAAGGGTTGTGTAAAGACCGATACCGTCATTACTTATAAATTTATAATTGTGAACTTTGTGGTATTTTGATTTTTTATCCAGACAAGCAATGCCTTTTTTTGCACACTCAACGGCTTTTTCGTATTCGCCTTTGCCCTTGTATGTTAACGCCATATAGTAATATAACGTACTGTCATCCTGATACATTGTTAGGGCTTTTTCGTATTTTTCGATTGAGATTTCGTAACTGTTATATTGATAAGCCCTGTATCCTTCGTCAATGTAACTTACAAATTCCTTTTCTTCTTTCGTGCAGAAAGTCGGAATATTAATATAAATCATAAATCCGACAGAACCTATCATTACAAGGAAAAATATTGCTAAAAAAAGTCTTCCGATAAGGGGAGTCTTTTTCATTTCATACTTTGATCTTTGCCAAAACGACATTCTCTTTCCGTAGCGTTCGTAATGCTTTATGTCATCTTTCGCAAATTCGGAATCACCGCTTACGGTATATTTGAAATTCGGCAAAAAGTAAGATATTGAGATAAGTTTCAAAAGAAAATCGTAACCGCAGAGCGAAAAACCACCGCTCGGGTTTACGTTAAAAAATATTGGCTCACCGTTTTTTTTATTTATTGTGACATCAGTTTGACAATCCAAATATGCGGTTTTGCCTTGTCTTACAATATTTGCGGTCAAATCTGCCGACACGCTTTCGATATCTTCCAACGGAATAATTTCGTTTCGCTTCTTCTTTTTATATTGATAGACAAGCGTTAAAGTTTTTGGTGTCAAAATTAACTCTGACACAAATTCGTCGATAGCATCCGTGCTTTTGAAAAATAACGGAATTAAAAATGCCAAAAGCCCGATAATCCCGATGATTTCCCCTCTTGTTTTGCCGCTTAAATCATCAGCCGCCACCAAAAAGTATATTAGCGCTGCAATTCCAAGAAGTGTAAGAAAAGATAAAAACACCGCCGTAAACGTTGAAAGTTTGTTTTGAACTTTGATTTTGGTCGTTAAGGGCATAGCGCCTTTATTATTTCTTTTTGTTGATTTTATGTTTAATTTTTTCATGAGCAAAATTATATCATATTTTTTGATAAATTGCAGTATAATTGCTTTGAGGTTTCTATGAAAACAAAAACTTTGAAAACACTTGATAAAGTTAACATTGCGATAAATCATTACGAAAACGGATTTGACTCCGTGCTGATTTTTATGCCGGGATGGTTTATGACGAAAGACAGCGAAAGTTTTTTGGAAATGAGTGAGGTTTTCGGAGCCTCGACCGATGTTATCGGAATGGATTTTCGCGGGCACGGAAAAAGCGGCGGTTTCTATACGTTTACGTCCAGAGAACTCGTGGATGTGCGTGCGGTTGTTCATTATGCGAGAAAGTTTTATAAAAAAATATATTTGATTGGATTTTCGTTAGGTGCATCATTGGCGCTTTTGTACGGAAGTATGTCAAAATTTGTGGATAAAATTGTTGCGGTCAGCCCCGCCAGCGATTTTGATAAGATTGAAAACCATTTTTGGAAAAAAGAAGCGTGGATTCCGACTTTTCGGAAAATGGAGTTGAAACGCTGGATTTCGATAAGACCGTCAATTCATATCCAAAGAAAAATCAAACCGATAATGACGGTTGATAAAATAAAGGTACCGACATTGTTCGTTGCGGGAGAAAATGACCCGACCGTGTATCCTTGGCATACAAGAAGATTGTATGAAAAAGCAACCTGCAAAAAAGATTTTGTGTTGTTTGAGGACTGTAACCACGCTGAGGACTTGTTTTTGGCGGAAAAAGAAAAATTTGTAAAAATCTGTGGAGATTGGCTGTTCTCAAGGATTTGATACGATATTACCGTTCGGTAAAAATTAGTTGTTGCTTTAACCTTTTTTGTGATGGATATTCCCGTACTGTAAAATTTGCTTGACATTGTGGTAAAAATTGATAGAATATTGCAGTACGGGAATGCGAAAATTATGATATTGAAAACAGCAAAAGATATTGGTTTTTTAATTAAACAAATTAGAAAAAAACAGAATTTGACACAAGTTCAAGTTGCGCAACTTTCAAATGTTGGTGTTCGTTTCTTATCGGATTTAGAAAATGGCAAACCGACATGTGAGATAGATAAGACATTAAAAGTTTTATTAAATCTTGGTGTGAGATTTGAGGTCGATAATGATTAAAGAACTATCGGTTAGATTAAATGGTGTTCAAATTGGAATGTTGAAGTTAGTGCGAGGAAAAATGGAATTTTCTTATGATGAAAGCGCGAAAATTCCTATTTCATTAAGTTTACCATTACAGGATGCGCCGTTTAAAGAAAAAGTATGTCGATCTTTTTTTGGTGGATTATTGCCTGAAAATGCCAATATGAGAGAAAAATTGGCAGAAAAATATAAAATCAACATAAACGATGATTTTAAATTGTTGCAGTCCATTGGTGGTGATTGTGCAGGTGCTGTTTCTTTTTGTGAACCGAATGAGCCACAAATAGAAGAAGATTATGTTAAATTGGCAGGAAAGATTTTTTCAGATGAAGAATTAAGGCAAAAAATACAAGAACTTCCTTATCGACCTTATATGGGAAACAGAATTTCTTTGGCAGGTGCCCAAGAAAAGACCGCAATTTGTATGATAGATGAAAATTTTGTTGAACCAAATAATAATGTTCCGACAACTCATATTCTAAAAACAGCACTTCCTGCATATACAGAATCAATACAAAACGAATATATTTGTATGAAAACTGCAGCAGAATTAGGATTGGATGTTGCAAATGTTGAAATCAGAAAAGTTGATAATTTGGAAGTTCTATTGATAGAAAGATTTGACAGAGAATTCAAGGATGGAAAGCTTAAACGAATTTTACAAGAAGACTTTGCGCAAAGTTTAGGTGTTCAATCTCGTGACAAATACAAAATTTCATTCAAAGATTGCCTATGGGTTTTGGAGAGAACAAAGGTTCCTATAGATGCAAAAATAAAATTTGTAAAGCAGGTTGTTTATAATTACCTAATTGGTAATACCGATGCACATGGTAAAAACTTTTCTTTGTTTTTATCAGGTGAAAAAGCAAATACTTTAACTCCTGCATATGATTTATTGTGTTCAAGTGTTTATGATTGTGATAAAAAATTAGCGATGAAAATAGGAAAAGCGAATTATTATAAAGATGTAACAGAAACAGATTGGAAACTTTTTGCAAACGATATTGATATTTCTCCAAACTTTGTTTTTTCGGAATTAGAAAAACAAAAGTCAAAGTTACCAAATGCAATGAAAAAAATTGTAGATGAATTAAACTGTGAAATAGGATTTAAAATTTTTGACTACATTAAATCTTTTTGTGACAAATAATTACTTTTATTATTAAAATTCGTAACTAATAGGTTAGAAATGGTTAATATTGTCGGCAAGAGGGTTTTTATATCAATAAGATTTGCGCAAAATTTTGCGTAGAATTTTGTACGTACGATATGGTGGAACATAATGGAAAACTTTTCTTGGTCTAACATCAAAAGCGACCCTGTTTATTTAAACAAAAAAATTAATTATGCTACGATAAAATCGGAGTTTTTAGCAAAATTAAAATCCGAAAACGGCGGTGCGAACTACGATTTCAACTCACCGAATATTTTGACCGAAAATAAAGATAAGTTTTTGGCTTTTGTCAGGACAAATTACGGTGACAAATATGCCGATATGTTCCAAGACGGTTTTAATCCCGAAAATGTTGAGTTTCAAGACGGCGAAATTTTAAGCATCTCGGAAGAACAAGACAATAGCGTTGTGCTCTCCGATTTATTGAATAGTGCGGAAGATGCGGAATTTTTTGACGGTTTTTTTGAAGATGACAAAATGCAGGATTTTCTGAACAAGTTCGACTCCGACAATAACGGCGTTATTGACTTTGGTGAGGCTATTTCGGCATTTGAAGCAATTGAAAAAGCAAAATCCGAAAAGAACAACAAACCTCAAGATATCGTTTTGGAAGAAGAAAGTCTTGATGTCAGCAAAGAAACGGAAAATATTTTAGAAGTTAAAGATAAACTCGTTGCAAAAGATGACGTTTCTAAAAATACCGAAATTAAAGCAATTGGGGCAAATGATAGCAAAACTGCCAATATTAATGCATTGGTAGAGAATAAAAAAGTTCAACAACAACAGAATGCAAAAGTTGCAAACGATGTTCAAGAAGTTGAAAACAATAATAACAATGCCAACAAAAATAACAATGTTGCAAATGCGGTTAACGGCGGTAATGTCGGTGGCGGCGGTAATGCTGGCGGAGTTGGCGGTTTAGGCGCAGGAACTGCTCAAAAAGCCAATAATAAAACTGCGCAGGACAAAGCAACAACGACACAGACTCAAGATGTTACGAAACTTTCAAACGACGCACTTTCTCAGTACAAAACTGCTCAGTCTGCGGAAGTTTCAAATGCTGAAAAAAATTATAATTCTGCCGCAAATGACAATACGACCGCAAAAAGTAACTTGACGACGGTGCAATTTCAAATGAGCCAAAATGTTGCGGAAAAACAAGGTGCTTTGGATGAAGCAAAGGCTCATTATGACGAAGTTGCAAGCAAGGATTCTTATTTGCAGTCGCCTGAAGGTCGCGAGTTAAATGCAAAGCGCGAGGCTAATTTGCAAGCGATTTCCGACTGTGAAAAGACTCAAACGGAAACATTTGATGCTAAAAACGATGCAATTTTGGCAAAAGATAATGCAAAAACAAAATTGTGCGATTGTGAACAAGATGTTGCGTCTTGCGAGGCAAACGTAACTTCCGCACAAGGTACGCTTTCGGGCTTGCAATCGGCTTTGGCAAGTTATGCGGGTGTCGTTGACAAGGACGGAAATCCCGTCGATACAAGCGGACTTCAAGCACAAGTTTCTGCTGCACAAACGACGTTGGAACAAGCGCAAAATGCTTTGAGAACCGCGCAAAATAAGAAAGATGCGGCTCAAAGATCGCTCGCGGATGCGGAAAATAAACTCACCAAGGCAGAACAGGCTTATGAATACGCTACGACCGCATTAGATACGGCAAAGAATGAAAAAACCGAAATTGACGCTATGATTAACGAGCGTTGCGGTGAGGCTACAAAGCAGGCTTTACAGGAATATAACAATGCCCAACAAGCGTTGGACGGTGCGAAATCCGAACAACAAACGGCAGTTGCAGAGGCTCAAGCGCAAATTGAAACAACGAGTACAAAAATGGCAGAAGCTACTAATGCTATTAATAATGCAAAACTTGAAGTCGGTAAGGCTGATGCCGAAATCAATGCACGTGCCGCCAAAAAGGAATACGGCAATCAAAAAGACCTTTTTGCAGAAGGTATGGAAACCACATTGGAATATAAGAAAACAAGTTCCGGAATCGGTTATTCTACAATCCTTTCGGATGATTTGAAAGGTCAATCGGACGTTCCCGTAATGTTCTTCGGCGTTGGCTCAGGTGAAACTACTCAATATGGTATGGAAAATGCCGTTTATGAACAATATCTTAAAGATATCGGCTTTAACGGAGTTATCGTTCTTTGTGATACAAACCAAATGGGAAGAAATAACCAAGACCTTATTACAAATTATGTAACGGAAATTATGACAGGGCTGGAAGCGGACGGATATGACCTTAATACAAAAAATATGGGTTATGTCGGATTTAGTTTAGGCTCAAATCAGGCACCTAATATTGTTCTTAACCCTGCTTTCAATGGCGAAGATGCTGATTATCACTTCTCAAGCCTCTTGTCAGTCGATGGCGGCGGAAATTGGTGGAACTCAAATACCGCGCAAGAATTGGAAGATAGCGGCATAAGGGCATTGGGTCTTATCGGCTCTCAAAGAAACGACATGATAAATTCGGGACTTGATTATATCGACTTGCAATGCAATCACGGTCAAGCGGACGATAAAACATTCGGATTGCAGGATGAAAACGGAAATTCCGCGGCTATTAAATGGCTGTTTGACGAAAATTATGAAATGCCGAATGTCGTTAAAAACCCGAAACGTAAATAGGCAAATATAAATTTGATAATAAAAAACAGGGCTTAAAAGGTCCTGTTTTTATTTTAAGTCATACATTTCGTTAATTGGGTCGTATGAGAACGGGATTATAATTTGTTCGGATTTTGGAGATTGAATTGTGAGTGTGCAATTGTTTGAATTGTCACAATCAAATAACCAAACGACACCATCAGCGGTCGTTATCTTGTTTCCGTCAAGTTTTGCATCTTCATCCATTTCGTTTATAATGCATTTTGCTATACCTTCAGATGTGATTTCACATTTTTTGTCAGAATTGTCAAGTGTTAAGATGATAGTTTCAGCATTCATTTTTAATAGCCTTTGGCTCATTTCATTGCTGCTTTTTGTGTTTTGTTTATGAAATCCCCAAAATAATATTATTAAATATATGCAAAAAACTATCAGATTTATAATTTTTACTTTTTT
>OHOO01000367.1_pt1 | contig 9489 bp, 8 predicted proteins | sample 1569891 | NCBI WGS metagenome assembly OHOO01 (sample SAMEA3879600, study PRJEB24766) | human gut metagenome | biome: human-associated habitat; feature: feces | place: USA | collected 1985/1987
CCTGATGCAAAAGTCGTTCTCAAAAAAATCGAAGCGGCTAAGGCTGAACTCGGCGACAATCCGTCAAACAAACAAATCGGCGAAGCAGTTTCATTGCTCGGTTACAACAACCAAATCGAAATGGTTGCGGATATGTACAAGACATTCACATCTGTTACGGACGGAATGTCTAACGAACAATTAACATCTGTTCTCGGTCAAAATGCAGATAAAACAATCGCTGATATGGGTAAACAAATTAAGTCCGCATCGGCACAACAAGCACAAATCGAAAGACAATTAAATCTTCCGACAAGAAAAGAAGTTGTTTTGAATGTTCTTGAAGCAACAGGCGAAGTTCTTCCCGAAAAATCGCTTCAAGCAATGCAAGCAAAATTTGATAAAGTTGCTGAAATTAAATCGGCTGACGATAACAGAATTGTTGACCCGAGCGTTAAAAAACCGAAAGTTCCCGATTCTGCATACAAATTCACTCCTGCAGAAAAAGAAGTTTATGCTCAAATCGAATCAAAACTTCCGTCAATGAAGGCTTATGCAAAAGTTAACGGAAAAGCAATGAAGGATGCTTTGGCTCCGCAGTTGAACGAATTGTTCGCAGAAGCAGGCAGATTGAACGGTCAACTTTGGGTTGGCGGTGAAGGCGAAAGCGGCTTGTACGATAACCAAAGTGTTAAACTCTTTGAAATGATTACAGGCAAACACTACCACAACGAAGACGATATCGACAAAGTTGTAGAACACATTAAATCAGGCAACGGCTCAGGCACATCTTCTACAAACGTAAGCCACACTTCATACTCAGGTCACGCGCAATATGTATGTGAAGTTTCACAAGTCGAAGTTATCGACCCCGTAACCAAAGAAAAAGTTATGAAAGATGTTTTATGGCACGATAACACTTGGGGCAGATGCGAAGACAGCGCTGTATGGACTGACGAAAGAGGCGTTCAAAGAACAGACTACGGCAACGGCTACGGCGGACCTGACGGTTATATCTTCAATAAGCACTTGCTCACAGGTACTTTTGTCGAAGATCAAAAGGTTACTCCCGGTGTACTTCCCGACGGTCAAAAATTCGACCTTTGGAAGACAACAAGAATTGCGGGTGTAAACCCTGAAGCTGACGAAAGTATTGATAAGATGATGAATCAAATTTTCACTCTCGGCTCGGCTGAACAAAAGATTGCCGAATTTGAACAAACATTGAAGCAATCAACACCTGTTGACTTCAAATTGATGGACAGAGCAGATGAGCACATGGGTAAGGTCGGTCAAGTTATGGCTAACCAACTCGCAAGAATCAATCCTCAATCACAAGCTGATGTTGATGCTATCAAAGACGGCGCTTTGAAGTTCATTCTTGATAAGACGGCACTTCAATTGTCGGCTCCGACAGACGAAGTCAGAAAATATATCGGAAATATTTTGGATAAAGATTCTCTTGCAGAAGTTGCATCAAAACTTCCCGAAATTCAAAAGGAAATGATGGCTGCACCGTTTGCAAAAGGAAAACAAGCACCGAAACAAGTTGCTCAACTTTGCCAAGACCAAGTAATCGAAGCATTTGATAAAGCATATCAAAACATTGATGCTCCCGCAAATATTCAAGAAGTATTTGCAGGACTCTTTGAAATCGCTCCAGATAAATTGGACGGTTCACTTGCAGGCTTGAAAAAGGCAATGGCAGAAAACGCTGCCGAAAAACTCGGTCAACTTGAAGACAAAAATGCCGCAGCAACATTAACTGCTGAAATTCAAGAAATTTTCGCTAACACAATTGACGAAAATATGGCAATCAAATCACTTGATGATATGGCTCAATACGGTGATTTGAGCAAAATTATCACAAAATATGTTGATAAGAAAATGAATACTTCAACAGATGCTGATTTGTTGGCAGGCTTGCAAAAACTTCAAAATATGACAAACGATGAATTTAATGCGTTCATCGCTGATGCAACAAACGAAGATTTGGGTATCAAAAATGTTTCAACATTTGATGTTGTTCGTCAATTGGATGCTCAAAAATCGGTTGCAACAGATGCATTTGAACAAAACGCAAGAATTCAAGTCATCATGACCGAAGGTCCTCAAAGCGACAACGCTCCCGAATGGAGTTACAGAGGAATGAAGATGGACTTGTCACCGCTTGATAACTACACTTACGTTCAACAACACGGTAAGGAAATGTTTGAAAAATACGGTGCAAGAGCAGCATTCCCGAAAGCAGAAATCTTATCAAACGAAGAAATCGCTGCACAAGTTCAAGACGAAGTCGCAACGATTAAAGATACGGTTAACGCAATCAAAGTTGCTCAAGACAAAGGCGAAGCGGCTGCTGCATTGAATGCGGAAGTAAGACAATACTTGAAAGCAAATATTGTTCCTCAAGAAAGAGCAAAAGCAACAGGTCTTATTAACAACTACATTCAAGCGGTTAAGAAAGATTCTGCAAACGCTGATCAAGCGGCTGCAAAACTCGAAAACTTCCTCGCTCAAAGCCACATCACGAAAGATTCCAACGAATTGCTCAAGGCTTTTATTACGGAAGTTCAATCGAAAAACTCCGATGAAGCAACTGTTTCAACGTTGAGAGAATACTTAACGGCAGGTTTGGATAGCGCACAAGTCGCATCTGTCGAATACAGTTTGATTGACAATGCAGGTAACGCTATTGCGGCAATGACAAGAGAAAAACTCGCTGATTACAATGTTCAAACAGCAACGGGCGAACAACTTCCGTTAGATTCAGATGAAGGTATCGGCTTCTTGGTTGAAAAACTTGCTAACCCTGCAACTAACAGCACGGCTTTGCAAACATTCTTTGCTCAAACAGGATTGTCAGAAAAAGCAGTCGATGTAATTTCAAATTCAGTTCAACTTGATGCTCTTCCTGATGCTTGCAAGGAATTGGAAGGTCAATTGACACAAGTATTCGGAGATGTAAAAGTTCTCGACGGTCAGTTTGAAGCCTTCTCATCAGACAGCGCGGTTTCTTATTCAACATACAAAGATGCGGTTGAACACTACATCAAAACATTGGATAAGGAATATGCAGATAAAACTGCCGAACAAAGAGTAGTTTACGAAAATTACAGAAAATTCCTTGTAAAAACCGAATCGGCAGAATTTGCAAAAAATCTTGCTCCGCAACAAATAATGTCAGTATTGGAAAAAATCCATACTTCAGGCGTTTCTGCGGTAAGCAACGAAGCAATGCAAGGTGCTCAACAACTCAATATGTTGTCTGAAACTTTGGAAAACAAACTCTCTGCAATGGAAGCATTGAAACTTCCGAACGGCTCTGAAAAAGAAGCAGTTAGAGCAGAGTTCCTCGAAAAAGCAAACGGCGTATACGAACAACTCGTTGATGTTATCAACAACGTAAATGCAGTTTTGGCATAATCGAGATAAACACAAAAGAAAGACGGGAGTAAAATCCCGTCTTTTTTATTTTAAAAAAATTTTAAACAGAAACGGTTATTCTTCGTCCACTTCTCGTCTTTGGCGAATTAAGCAAACTTGAGTTCCGTCTTCTTTTTTGAGTTCTTCGGAAAAAGTATTTGTTTCTTCGTCATATTGCGCGACGACCTGAACTTTTTCGTTATATTTAACTTGTTGTTTATATTGGATTTCAAGTTCCGCAATTCTCGTCGTCAAAAGTGTTTCTAACGGCAAAACATCATCTGCCCAAACAAGATAAACCGCGTTATTTACGTGTCTGTTTACATCCAAATCGTGGAATGTTGCAGTAAATGTTTGTTCGTAATCCGCACGTTCGGGCGCTGCGATTTTCGGGAAGTTTGAACGAAGAGCGGATTTGTCCGCCAACGGATATTCTCCGAAAACTTTTGCGGGGGAAACGATTGCTCCCGTTGCTAAATCCACCAAAACCCACATACTTGTTGCTTCGCCGATTTTTTCGTTATTATTGTCGAAAATATCATAATCACGGTAGAAAGAAAGTTTTACCGCGCCTTGCGATTTTGTGAAAACAGAGAGGCTGCCTGTGTTTTTCAAGGTTTTGAAAATTTTGATGTGATATTTCATCAAAAACCAGCCGACGTTTTTACTTTGAATTTCGGAATAGCCGATGCCCATTACTTCTGCATCTTCTGCTGCTATGTCCTGCAAGAAATTAAGAAGAACCGCTTCTTTTATTCTGTTCTTGCAATCTGCTTCGTGAAATTTAGTTTCGTATTTTTTAGTAATCATAATGTCTTTATTATAACAAAAAAGTTAAAACAACTACACTTTTTAGGTTAAATACGCTTAACATCTTTGTCTTTTTGGTATAATAAGATAAAATAATGATAGATAATTATAACTATTCGGAGCGTATATTTATATGAATAAGCGAACACTATTATTAGTTGCATCTACAATCCTTGCTGCAGGAGTGGTTGCAGCCCCTACGGCAGAAGCAAAAGTTAATACAAATTACCATACAAACGGTGCGATTATCCAACAAATGTCAAAGGATATTACACCTGAATTGGCAGATATTCACGAGCAACGTGACGAGGCTGATAACCCTTATGAAAAGGAATTTTTGACAATTCAAGTTTATGAAAATAACAAAGAATATAAAAATGCCGACGCAAGTTTTGATGAATTAATCGGCATGCTGAAAGAAGCAGAAAACGAAGATGTCGTAAATGAATATTACGACAAACTCAAAACTGTTTATAATGATTTTCACGCTTTTGCTCCTTCAAATCCGAGATATAGTTACAATTTGTCGATTTTGGAAAAAAACTTCGGCTCTTATGAAGATGCCTTTGAATATTTAAAAAAGGCTTTAACATACAGCCCGACCAATCCGACATTCAGAAACGAATATGCTCAATACGCTCTTGATAATAACGATTACGATAAAGCAATAACAATCTTGAAAACATTGAGAAAGTCTGACCCCAGAGAAGTCGATTACAGAATTTCTTTGGCAAAAGCATACACTCAAGCGGGCATGTATGATGATGCAATCAGAGAATATCGCGTTGCATCGGCATTTGAACCCGAAAATAACGATACAATTATTGCTTTGAATGAATTATCAAACTATGCGGGTGTTTCAGGCTATGATCCTTATGCGTTGAAGCCTTATAACAAATCGACATTCGCACTTTCAAGACCTGTTGCATCACCGGACGGACAAAGACTTGTTGCGTTCAATGCACCCGAGACTAAGGCTGAGCCTGAAATGCGCCAAGCCTCCAACGGTTCAAAAACTTTTGCAGTAGGTACAAAAACCGCAGCGGCTAAACCTGCTAAAAAAGAAGTTGCAGTTGTAAGACGAGTTTCTGAAGTTGACAGATCTCAACAATATCAACAAGTTGAATATACTCAACCCGTAAAAAGCCAACAGGTAAGACAAACAAAACCGCAACCCGTAAAACGAGTTCAACCCGTTCAACAACCTGTACAACAAGAAGTTCAAGAAACTCCCGCAGTTGACAGAATTCAAGTTACACAGGCAGAAGAACAAGTTGATAACTCTAAAAAAGCCAAAAAAGCGAAAAAGGCTAAACCGAGCGGTTCTAAGCGCGTAATGGTTTCTTACGTTAACGGCAGAAAAGTTGTTAAAATCGTAAATATCAATACGGATGCCGATACATCTCAATCATTGGAAGATGCGCCTCAAACTTTTAGAGACCAATTGGAAGAATCAAATTCTTCAAACAATTATTCTTCATATCAAGAAGATAATTACGGTCAATCCGCAACCGCGTTTGAACAAACCGATGATATTTCTTTGAGAAATTCAAATACTCCGAAAATTGATACAGCACAAGGAAATATTACACAAACAAGAAAATCAAATTATCCGCAAAATAAATATTCTGTACAAGAAGACCAAAATTACAGAAACGTTTCTTCGAGCGGTGATTTGAATCCGTCTTCACTTTCTTCAAACAGAGGCGGAAAACAAATGGTCGTTACCTACAAAAACGGTAAGAGATATGTGCAAACAGGAGATGGCACTTCTGCAAGCAATACGACTTCAACGGTTAAAAAAGATAAAAAAGCAAAAAAGGGTGAAAAGCCGCAGTTCAAACTTCTCAAAACAACAGCGATTTGTACTTGCAAGCCAATGAATTGATGGCGCAAAGAAAATTTGCCGATGTTATTCAAGTTTTGAAACAGGTTCAACCTCCTACATTGCGTTCTTTGACGGCTATGGCTGCTTGTTACAATGAACTCGGTCAACCCGACGTGGCTATTCAGTATTACAAAGAAGCAGATAAGAGTTCGCCCGAAAATACACAAATTTTGTATTCGATAGGTTATCTCTATTTCACTCAAAATGATACGGTTTCGGCTAAAAAATACGTAGATTTGGCTTTGAAAGCAGACCCCGAAAACGCAAATGCGAAAGAGTTGAACAAATATTTAACTCAACAGGAATCGAATGTTGCAATGAACCAAGCGATTGCTTTTATGAATAACAACAATTATTCGGAAGCAAAAAAGACTCTTGAAAAAATCGTAAAAGAAAATCCCTCGGATTTTCAAGCGTATTACTATTTGGGTCACATAGGTTATGCAACTCAAAAGTATGAAGAAGCAACAAGAAACTTCTCACTTGCAATTCAATATAATCCCGAATATGCATTGTCATACTACTCAATCGGTTTGGCTTTTGACAAGTTAAGAGAATTTCATCACTCTCTTCCCGCTTATGAACAATTCTTGAAAATGGAAACTGATGACAATAAATATACTCAGTATGCTAAAACAAGAATTGCTACAATCAGAGCAAAAAAATAAATCAAACAATAATACATAGAAACGACAGGCTTTCGGGTCTGTCGTTTTTTAGTGCTATTTCTTTTTGAGTGTTGTTAAGATATGTTAAGAAAAATATATATAAAATCCTCAAAAAAGGCAATAATTCATGGTTTCGAGACTTTATATAAGAGTAGAGAGTTTAAAAGAGAGATAATAAAAATGGGTATTTCATGTTTTCAATTAAATATATTGGCATTAACAACACAGAAGAATGCTATTTCTAAAAAAATGACTGCAATTTCCGATCAAAGAGAACTTGTTACAGGTCAAATGAATTCGATTATCAATTCAACTACAGAGTGGTATAAAGATAAAAACGTAAAAATCCTTGAAGCGAAAGATAACCAACTTGATATGGAACTTGGTCAGCTTGAAACTCAACTCAAGGATATCGAGTCCAAGATGGAATCTTTTGAAAAACAAAGAGATAACAACATCAAAAACGGAGTTGCTAAGTTGGCTTAATCTCGTAAAAACGTATTAAATTTAGAAAAAGACTTTAAAAATGATACCGATTTTGGTATCATTTTTTTATGAATATATTCAGAACTTTTGATTTATTTTGGTCATTTCCGAGAAAACTCTTCGCAGAGAAGATTTTCAGGGTAAGACATATTGATACGGGCATCTCTGATTTGAGTGAAAGAGCATGCCATGTTGATGCTGAAGTTTCGGACAAGGAAGTATACCTTAGCGTATACAACAGTCCGAAAACATACAGTTTATTGACGAGTGTTTTATATAAAAAGAAATTGTTAAATGAAAATAAAGACGGCAAAATTTATAACGAGCGCACCCTCGCTTAAAGAGTGTCCGACTTTCAATCTGCCCGAATTTGCATTAATCGGTCGTTCTAATGTCGGCAAATCCTCTTTTATCAACGCGATTGTCAACAATAAAGGATTGGCAAAAACATCCAATAAGCCCGGAAAAACAAGGCTTATAAATTTGTTTTTGATAAATGACGCTTTTGTTATCGCTGACTTACCCGGTTATGGTTATGCGAGTGTTTCTGCAAAAATGCAAAACGAGTGGCAGAGAAATCTTGAAGAATATCTTTTGAACAGAAAAGAGATTGTTTCTTTGATTCAGTTTATTGATTCAAGACATCCTATTCAAAAAAATGATGGACAAATGGCTGAATGGATAAAATTCAATAAACTTCCATCTTTTGCGCTTTGCGTCAAAACCGATGAAATTTCAAAAAATATTTTGCAAAAAACGGTAAATCAGTTTCAAAAACAACTTGAAATGCCCGTGCTTCCTTTCTCTAAGATGACGGACAGATATAACGATGCTGTTTTGAAGAAGTTGGATGAGTTGGTAAAATCCTATAAATAACGTATGTAAATGTTGGTCAACATATAATAGAATATCCATGTTAATAAAAACATGGGGTGTGGAATGTTTCAAGAAGTTTGTACTAACAAATATGCTGACAGCGAAATTTACTGCGCGCAAAATCAAGGATTGATTTCAAATTCTATTACGCAAAGTTGGACGGAACAAGCGCTTGAATGTTATGAATTAAATTGCGTTTGCGAAAGATGTTCTGTTTCAAAGGGCAATTACTCATTTGTTTGCCAAATGCCGAAAGTAATCAAGCAACTTTTGAAAGTTGCAGGAAAACCTGTTGCATAAAGACTGAATAACAAAGTTTTAAAACGGCAAATTTCTCGCTTTGGCGGGAGATTGCCGTTTTGTTATACAAAAAATAAAAAACTTGCTTGAATATGTATAATGTAGTTTAATAAATATATGTCCGAGCAAAATAATAAAAATATTTTAAAGTTTTCAAATCGAGCAAAGTCCGTCGGCAGTAAAAAATCCGGCATAAAAGAATTTCAGGGCTTTGAATATATCAAGATGGACAAAGACTTAAACGGTACGCCGTTTATAAAAGAAAGTTTGGAAGAATACGCGGATTCTTGCCGTTATATGGTTAGAGTTATGCGAGAAAAGGACAAAAAGGTTTGTCTTTACAATTATTATATTCCTCAAGACAGTTTGTGCATGTTCTTGACGAAAATTGAAAACGGAGAATTTGACGGGCGAGTAATAGAAGTCGAAAAATATATTCCGGAAGATTTAGCATAAATGCAAACTGAAATAAAAAAGATTTTAGCTGACGTAACGAAACCTTATCAATACATTGGGGATGAATATTTAGCATATAAGAAAAAGATGTCTGATGAAGATGTCTCTATCGTTTTTGCATTTCCCGACAAGTATGAAATCGGTGTCAGCAATTTAGGCGTAAGAGTTTTGTACTACGTTGTAAACAAAGAGGACGGACTTGTCGCAGACAGGGCTTATGCGCCCGAATTTGACTGCAAAGATGCTCTTGAAAAAAATAATGTGAAATTGTATGCGGTAGAAAGTAAAAAACCGCTTAAAGAGTTTGATTTCGTGGGTTTTTCTCTGCAATACGAACTTGCATATCCGACGGTATTAAAAATGTTGGATTTGGCGGATATTCCCGTAAAGCGTAAAGAACGCGGCGAAAACGACCCTATTATCGTTGCGGGCGGACCTTGTTGTTTTAACCCAAAGCCGATGAGTGAATTTATTGATTTGTTCATGATTGGTGACGGGGAAGAACTCAATGTCGAATTGATGAAAAAATACAAGGAAATCAGACATCTTTCCCGTGAGGAAAAGTTGAACGAACTCGCTAAAATCAAAGGTGTTTATTCC
>OHOO01000369.1_pt1 | contig 9461 bp, 9 predicted proteins | sample 1569891 | NCBI WGS metagenome assembly OHOO01 (sample SAMEA3879600, study PRJEB24766) | human gut metagenome | biome: human-associated habitat; feature: feces | place: USA | collected 1985/1987
CCCTGAACACCGCCGCCCTGACCGGCGAGAGCCTGCCCCGGGACGTGAACGCCGGGGACGAGGTCATCAGCGGCTGCGTGAACATGACCGGCCTGCTGAAGGTCAGAACCACCAAGGAGTTCGGCGAGTCCACCGTCTCCAAGATACTTGAGCTTGTCGAAAACTCCAGCTCCCGCAAATCCCGCTCCGAGGCGTTCATCTCGAAGTTCGCCCGCGTATATACCCCCGCCGTTTGTTACAGCGCGCTCGCCCTCGCGGTGCTGCCGCCGGTAGTCCGTCTCATCACCGGACTTGACGCACAGTGGGAACAGTGGATATACCGTGCGCTGTCCTTCCTCGTTGTCAGCTGCCCCTGCGCGCTCGTCATCAGTATCCCGCTCAGCTTCTTCGCCGGCCTCGGCGGCGCGGGTAAGGAGGGCGTGCTCATCAAAGGCTCCAACTATCTTGAGACTTTGTCTAAGGTCAAGACTGTTGTGTTTGACAAGACCGGCACGCTGACCCAGGGCGTATTCGAGGTCAGCGCCGTGCATCACACCCCCATCGAGCAGGAAAAGCTGCTTGAGTACGCAGCTCTCGCCGAGTGCGCCTCCTCACATCCTATCAGCAAGAGTCTCCAGCGCGCCTACGGCAAGGAGATCGACCGCAGCCGCGTCTCTGATATCGAAGAGATTAGCGGCCACGGTATTACCGCCGTGGTGGACGGCCACACGGTGGCCGCCGGCAACAGCAAGCTGATGGTCCAGCTGGGTATTCCCTATCACGACTGCCACAGCGTGGGGACCATTATCCACATGGCGGTGGACGGGCAGTACGCCGGGCACATCGTCATCTCCGACGTGGTGAAGCCCCACGCTAAGGAGGCGCTGGCGCAGCTGCATAAGGCCGGGGTGAGCAGGACCGTTATGCTCACCGGCGACGCCAAAAAGGTGGCGGAGGCCGTGGCAGCGGAGCTGGGCGTGGACGAGGTCCACAGCGAGCTGCTCCCCGGCGACAAGGTGGCCCAGGTGGAAGCGTTGCTGGCGCAGCAGAAGGGCCGGGACAAGCTGGCCTTCGTAGGCGACGGCATCAACGACGCGCCTGCACTGGTCAGTGCCGACGTGGGCATGGCCATCGGCGCAGGAACGGACATTGCCATCGAGTCAGCGGACGTGGTGCTGATGACCGGTTCCCTTGCCGCCGTCAGCGGCGCGGTGGATCTGAGCAAGGCCACCATCCGCAATATCCGGCAGAATCTGTTCTGGGCTTTTTTCTACAACACTCTGGGAATTCCCCTCGCCGCCGGTGTGCTGTTCCTGCCCCTGGGGCTGAAGCTCAGTCCGATGTTCGGCGCGGCGGCCATGAGCCTGAGTAGCGTGTTCGTGGTGACGAATGCTCTGCGTCTGCGCCTGTTCAAACCGAAGACTTCCCCCTCTGTGGTGGAAGCCCCGAAACACGAAGAAATCAAAACCAAGGAGAATACAATTATGAAAACGGTTATCAAGGTCAATGGAATGATGTGCGGTCACTGCAAGGCTCACGTGGAAACTGCCTGCAAGGGTGTTCCAGGCGTGACGGACGCCGTTGTGGACTTGGATGCGAAGAATGTCACCGTCACCGGCGACGCCGATGTGGCGGCGCTGAAGAAGGCCATCACCGACGCAGGCTACGAGGTGGTGGAGTAAGTCATGAGAGAGGACTTCTGGTTTGATTCCTGCGGTGCAGGGAGGATTCACGTCTGCCGCTGGATGCCGGAGGGAGAGCCGAAGGCAGTGTTCCAGATCGTCCACGGCATTGCGGAGGTGGCGGAGCGCTACGACGCATTCGCTCAGGTGCTGGCACAGCGGGGCTTCGTCGTGGTGGCTGACGACCACATGGGTCACGGCCAGTCCGTAGGCGAAGGGGACACCAATGGCTACTTCACCGGCGGCTGGTTCAGCGCCGTGGCGGACAGCTATCATCTGCTGGAACTGACAAAGGCGGAATTTCCGAACCTTCCCTATGTCCTGTTCGGTCATTCCATGGGTTCCTTCATGGCGAGGACCATTCTGTGCAAGTACCCGGACAGCGGTATTGACGCTGCCATCATCTGCGGCACCGGCTGGCAGCCTGCTTTTGCGCTGCCCGCCGTCATCAAGGTGGTGGAGAGCGTGTGCAAAAAGGTGGGGGAGACCAACCCCGACGAGACCCTCCACAAGCTGGTGTTCGGCGGCTACAACCGAAAGGTGGAGCATCCCCGCACGGAATTCGACTGGCTGACCCGGGACGCCAGGATCGTGGACGCCTACATCGCCCATCCCATGTGCGGCTTCACCGAAACGACGGGACTGCTGCGGGATCTGATGACGGGCATCCGCTACATCGAGAAGCCGGAGAGCCTTGCCGCCATGCGCAAGGAACTGCCTGTGTTCTTCATTGCGGGCGGGGACGACCCTGTGGGCAACTACGGCAAGGGCGTCCGTCAGTCGGCTGACGCTTTCCGCAAGGCGGGGATGGCGGATGTCTCGGTGCACATTTACCCGCTGTGCAGGCATGAAATTCTCAACGAGATCAACCGGGAAGAGGTCTATGGGGACATTCTCCAGTGGCTGTCCTCCCGCATGAAAAAAAGTTTGCCGTAAGCCTAATTAGTCCGATTTATTGGACAGATAGCGTGTTATACTATGGCCAGAAACCAAAAGGAAAGGTTGATGGCTATGTTTCAGATGCGTTATGTAGGCGGACACGTTCAGGTGTATGACAAAAGCGGCAAGTTCCTGTTCTCGGCGGATACCGAACGGGAGGCCAGAGAAGAGATGGAGGATTATGCGGAATCTGCGGCTTGATATTTGCTACGACGGCACCCGCTACCGGGGCTGGCAGCGTCTGCCCGGAAGGGACGACACCATTCAGGGCAAGCTGGAAACAGCCCTTTCCCGGATTCTGGAGGAACCGATCGAGGTCAGCGGCAGCGGCCGCACCGACGCCGGGGTACATGCGCTGCATCAGGCGGCGAATTTCCACTGCGAAAGCGCCATGCCGGCGGGGGAGATTTTGTCCAAACTGCGGCAGTATCTTCCCGAGGATATCGGCATATATTCCTGTGTGGACGTGCCGCCCCGGTTCCATGCCCGCCTGAACGCCCGCGCCAAGACCTACCGCTACCGTATCTGGAATTCCCGGGGGCCGTGCGTTTTTCAGCGGCGGTACGTTGCGGTCATGCCGGAATGCCTTGACTTAAACGCCATGCGCCGCGGGGCGGCACTGCTGACGGGGGAGCATAATTTCTCCGCGTTCTGCGGCAATGCGAGAATGAAAAAGTCCACCGTCCGCCGAATCGATTCCATCGACATTCAGCGGCAGGGGGAGGAAATCCAAATTCTGTTCACCGGTAACGGCTTTCTTTACAACATGGTGCGGATTCTGGTCGGCACGCTGGTGGAGGTCGGCAGGGGAGAGCGGGAAACGGGGAGCATTCCGTCGCTGTTCGGCGGCAAGCGGGAGGACGCGGGCTTCCTGGCTCCGGCGCAGGGACTGTGCCTGATGGAGGTAGTGTATTGAACATTCAGATTTTCGGCAAAAGCAAATGCTTTGACACAAAGAAGGCGGAACGCTACTTCAAGGAGCGGCGCATTCCATTCCAATCCATAGACCTGAAAACATATGGCATGTCCGGCAGGGAATTTGACAGTGTTCTCCGGGCGGTGGGCGGCATTGACAACCTCATCGACTGGGACGGTAAATCCCCGGACATCACCCTCATGAAGTACATGGACGACCAGCGTGCGAAGGAAGACAAGGTTTTCGACAACCCCGCCCTGATGAAAACGCCCGTGGTGCGCAACGGCAAGCAGGCCACGGTTGGATACTGCCCGGAAGTCTGGGCGGCGTGGGAATAACATAATCGATCACGAAAGCGGTTCTCCAAAAATGGAGAGCCGCTTTTTTTATCATTTTTCCGATTTTTCTCTTGCAGTTTCAACAAAAAAGTGGTATGCTAGGAGGACAAAATGACCAAATACATTGACGGCCTGAATCGAATCGTCTGGGGGGCGCCCGCGTTGGTGCTGATCGTGGGCGTGGGGCTTTGTCTGAGCCTGCGGCTTCGCTTCGCCCAGCTGACGCTGTTCCCCAGAGCATGGAGGCGCTTTCTTTCCATGCTTCGCCCGGGGCAGAAAAGCGGGAACGAGGTGACGCCCTTTCAGGCGCTGTGTACGGCGCTGGCGGCGACCGTAGGGACGGGAAATATCGTCGGCGTTGCCGGTGCCATCTGTCTCGGCGGGCCGGGGGCCATTTTCTGGATGTGGATTTGCGGCGTTCTCGGGATGGTCACGAAATACGCGGAGGTCACGCTGGCGCTTCGCTACCGGGTGAAAACCCCGGCGGGGTGGATCGGCGGCCCCATGTATGTGATCACTCAGGGCTTGGGGACGAAATTTACACCTATGGCCGTCGCTTACTGCGTGTTCGGCGTGGTTGCGGCCTTCGGTGTGGGAAACGCCACTCAGATCAACGCTGTGATCTCCGGCGTAAACGATGTGGTGACCCGCTTCGGCGGCGAACAGACCAGACTTGGAAACCTTGTGATGGGACTGATTCTGGCCGCACTGGTGGGCGCGATGCTCCTTGGGGGCGCGAGACGCATCGGTATCGTTGCCGAGCGGCTGGTGCCGTTCATCTCCGCTGCATATATTCTGCTCTGCGCGGTGATGCTGGTGCTGCGCTGGCGGGAGGTTCCGGCGGCGTTCGCGTCGATCGCGGCGGGGGCGTTTTCTCCCCGGGCGGTGACAGGCGGGGCTTTGGGTTCTGCCTATCAGGCGCTTCGCATCGGATGCAGCCGTGGAGTGTTTACCAACGAGGCTGGCATGGGCACCGCGTCCATCGCCCACGCTTCGGCGGAGGTTTCCCACCCGGCGGAACAGGGCCTGATGGGCATTATGGAGGTTTTTCTCGATACCATCCTCATGTGTACACTGACAGCGCTGGTCATTCTCGTCAGCGGCGTGCCGGTTCCCTACGGCAGAGACGTGGGCGTGGAGCTGACGACGAAGGCGTTTGCTGCTGTCTATGGCGATTTTGCCCCGGTTTTCATTGCCGTGTCCCTTGTCTGCTTTGCCTTTGCCACGGTGCTTGGCTGGGGGCTGTACGGTGCGCGGTGCGCCCAGTTCCTCTTTGGCGCCCGGGCGTGGAAGTTTTTTGTTGCGGCGCAGATGGCCGCGGTGGTTGCCGGGGCATGCCTGCAAACCGGTGTCGTCTGGTCGGCGGCGGAGGCCGTCAACGGCCTGATGGTGATTCCCAATTTGACAGCTTTGGCGATACTCACCCCGGAGGTGGTTCGCCTTACGAAAGAATATCAGAAATCCGGCGGAAGTACCGCCAGTGGAGGTAGTTATGCAGATATCCATCAACGCAAACCGGTGTGAACCCTCTCCCATGCGGAAGTTCCATCCCTACGCCGTGGAGGCCGAGAAGAAGGGCAAGAAGATCTATCACCTGAACATCGGACAGCCCGACCTGCCCACGCCCACGGCTTATTATGACGCCGTGCGGAACTTTGACCGCAAGACTCTGGCCTATGCCGAGTCTCCCGGTATGCCTGTGCTCATTGACGCTGTGCGGGGCTATTATCACAAACTGGGGGTTGACCTGGCGCCCAACGACATCCTCATCACCACCGGCGGCAGTGAGGCGCTGCTGATGACCTGCCTGAGCATCCTCGACCCCTATACCGAGGTCATCATCCCCGAACCGTATTACCCCAACTACACCACCTTCGTCCATGCGGCCGGCGGCGTTATCCGTGCCCTGCCCACCAACCCGTGGGAGGGCTACCGCTACGCCAAGCGGGAGCGCATCGAGAGCCTGATCACCAAGAACACCCGCGCCATCCTGATCACCAACCCCGGCAACCCCACAGGCGTTGTCCTCGACCAGAAGGAAATGCGGATGATCGCCGACATTGCCAAGGAACGTGACCTGTTCCTGATCTGCGACGAGGTTTATCGGGAATTCTGCTACGACGATAAATTCGGCGTGCCGACCATGGCACACTTCCGGGATATCGACGAGAACCTCGTCATCATCGACTCCGCCTCCAAGCGGTTTTCCGCCTGCGGCGCGCGGGTGGGCTGTGTTGTGACCCGGAATAAGGAATTGCAGGCGGCGCTGCTGAAATTCTGTCAGTCCCGTCTGTCCGTTGCCACCATTGACCAGATCGGCGCGGCGGCGCTGTATACGGTGGACCCTGCGTTCTTCCGTCAGAGCAAGGAGGAATACCGCCGCCGCCGGGATACGGTGATCTCCAAGCTGCGCCAGATTCCCGGCGTAGTGGTGGAGGAACCCATGGGCGCGTTCTACGTCATGGCGAGCCTGCCGGTGGACGACGCGGACAAATTCCAGTACTGGCTGCTGGAAAACTTCGACCATCAGGGGGACACCGTCATGTTCGCCCCCGGCGCACCCTTCTACGAGACCCCCGGCAAGGGCATCAACGAAGTGCGTATCGCTTACGTTCTCAAGCAGGAAGATCTGGAGCGGGCAATGGATGTGCTGGCGATCGGCATTTCCGAATACCAGCGCAAGGTCATGAAAATCACCCCCGTTCCTGTGGGATAACAAAATATTCCGATGCCGGACAAGCACAAAGTGCCTGCCCGGCATTTTTTCGCCCCAAAACCCTACGGCATCACATCCGCGCTTCGACTGCTTGTTCTCCCGGGAAACGGTATACTGTAGCCAAACCGGGAAAGGGGAGAAGCGAAATGCTAAAACGGCTTGTATTTGCATTATTGGCGGTCGGACTGCTGCTGGGAGGTGCCGCCCCGGCTTATGCCGCCCAGACGGGTTCTATCCGGGTTATTCCGGAGACGAAGCCGCCCGCCGACAGCGCCGTGACGCTGTACCATGCGGGCGTCGAGGCGGACGGCGGCTACTGGCTGGATGATGTTTACGGCGGGGGACTGGTAAGGTGGGGAGACCTGCCGTCTCTGACGCTGGCGTCGTGGCTGGCGGAGCATGAGGCAGCAGAGGGGACAACGGTTCCCTTTGACGCGGAGGGCAGTGCCACGTTTTCCAACCTGTCGCCGGGGCTGTATCTTATCAAACAGACCGGGATTTCAGCCGGGAATGACGCGATACCGCCCTTTGTGATCGAGCTGCCCTACGAGGATATCTGGGAGATCACCGTTCGACCACAGTCGATGACTGGTGCTCAGGAGCCGCCCCCCACGGGACAGGAGCCGGCGCCAATCATTGCCGCGCTGGTGCTGGTGGTTTCAGGAATGGGCCTGCTGGGAATGGCTGCCCACACGAAGCGGAAGCGCGTTGCGGGCTGACAAGTGCTTCCACCCTCTCGCAGCTGCGCATCTTTTGGGAATTTTTTCTTGTATGGAGGGCACAAATGTGGTACACTTATGCCATCCGATAGAGAGGTGGAATGCGTGTGAAAAAGGTTTTTCTTGGCCTCACGGCGGCCACGATTTTGTACGCCATCTACAACGTCATCATCGACATAAGAGATGGCGTGTTTGACGGCCTCACCATTGTGGGGCTGCTGTTCCTGCTGCTGGTTGCGGGGGTGTTTGGCTTCCTCGCTTGGCTGTTTGACGGCAAATCCCCGGTGAAACGGACGGCAGAACAGGCAAAAAACGTCGTGAAGCAGGAGCAGGAAAAGTTTGACGCTTATGTGAGCTATTCGCCTGCCATCAAGCGGCGGATATGGAAGTTCCGGATCATTGGTCTGGTTCTGGTCGCGCTGGCGGTGTGGCTATGTATTGCCGGGAACTGGGATACCATCCCGGTGTCCATTGCAACCGTGATTCTGATTATCGGCATTGCGGTGTTCAACATGGGTTCTCCGGCGGACTACAACGCCATGACGGACGGCGGAGCCATGATCGCCATGGATGTCCCCCGAAAGATCGAGGAGTTTTACCGCGCGTTCCAGAACGAAAAAACGCCCCTCGGCTCTGCGTATCTGGGAAAATTCTCCACAAGTCACTATACCAGCCTGATTTTCGGGCCGAATATCCGGGGAGAGTTTCTGTACTTTTACCTGAATCGCGACGGAATGATCGGCTACGTTGGCTATTCCATGCTGGACTCTACCATTTCGGAGCGCCTGACGGAACCTCGTTTTCCGGCGGAAGCGGACGCGGGGGAAGACCTTGCGGGGCATCTGGTCTATCATTCGGATGTTTTCCTGATGCGGGAATGGCTTCAGAAGAGCCTTGAACATTTCGTGAAAACCGGCACGATTTTGCCCTTCCGGGAGATATCTCCCTCTCAGATTTACACCTTCAGCGAGGATTTTAAGCTGACGGGGCAGCATTTCACCGTTCAGGATACGGACGGAAACACCCTCTACACCGTGGACGGCACAGCGCCGCTGGTGAAGCTGCGGGTGCTGGATAACTATGACCGTGAGGTTTTCACCATGACCAAGCAGTTGGGGCACGCGCTGGCTACATACAAGTTCTATCAGGACGGTGAACTTTACGGCACGCTGGAAAAGCAGTTTGATCTGGTGCGGGACCGCTTCACCATGGAGGTGACGGAGGGAACACTGGAGCTGCGGGAGTACAGCGGCACCGTCGGTCACAACTACAAGGTCACGCTCAACGGCGAGATTCTGGGTGCCATCATGGACGATATGGACCTGACCGTCGAAAACGCGGTGTTCGACAACGCCTATCTGATCGTCTACCGGCCTGACAAGCTGCCGCTGCTGGTGTGCATGGCCGTGATGGCCGCCCGAGAGCTGGCGAGAGACAAAGAGGGCGCTGTCACAAACCAGATGTAGGAGGAAAAAAGAGAGATGAAAAAGGGAATTGCACTGATCGCGGCGCTTGTCCTCAGCGTTTTGCTGCTGGGATGTGAGGAAGCGGTGACCTATGCCACCGCCGACGACGCCAAGGCGGCGCTGAATGGACAGGGCGTTATCACCATCGACGGTGATTTTTCGGAACCCAATCAGGCCAGCGACATCCGCGTGAACAACGGTTTTGCCGGATTTATGCGGGAGACGGGGCTGATCAACGGCAAATGGACGATTTCTGCGAACTACGAGGAATGGTTCTACGTCAAGTACGTCACGGACGAGCCGGTGAACCACCAGGAGGGCGTCAATTCCGGCTCCACCCTGGGCTTTTATGACATGGACGGCAACTGCCTCGGCTATGCGCAGGAGCGGGTGGATGCGAACTGGGACAACGCCTATATCGTCTATTTCCTCGACCCGGATTTTACCCCCATCGGACTGTACGCTTCGGAGGACTGCAAGACGCTGTGGGACGACAGCGAAACCGTGCTGGCCGAGGGCGATATCGATTGGAGCTATTCCAGCGATATGTGTACCATCACCATCACCCCCACCGGCGGCAAGGATGTTCCCATCTTTGCGAAAATTGCCATGTATGTCAAATTGTACTATGAAGCGAACATGCTGAAAATGTGATACTAGTTTTCAATAAAACGGTTAAAAACCGTTTTATTCGGCTGCTGTTTCA
>OHOO01000373.1_pt1 | contig 9369 bp, 7 predicted proteins | sample 1569891 | NCBI WGS metagenome assembly OHOO01 (sample SAMEA3879600, study PRJEB24766) | human gut metagenome | biome: human-associated habitat; feature: feces | place: USA | collected 1985/1987
ACTTTACGGACACGTTTTCCGGCGGAATCTGCTTAAGCGCCAGCAGCTTCTGCCGGTTGAAGTCCGTCAGGGTGATGTAATGCAGGCGGCTGTACGTTTTGAGGGCACGGTGCAAACGTGTGCTGAGCACGCAGAGCACCGTCTGCAGGCGGCTGCCGCGGTAGCAGCGGTGCTTCACCGCGCAGTGCAGTCCCTTTTTCACGCAGTCCTCGCAGATATGGCCGTCGCGGTAGAAAAGCGCGTTCGGGCAGAGCAGACGGAAGTTGTGCACCGTCTGCACCACGGGAATGCCCTCGCGGAATGCCGCGTAATACACTGCCGGGCCAATCAGCGGCAGCGTGTTGTGCACATGCACCAGCGAAATCCGGTTTTCGCGGATGCTCCGTCGAACCTCGCGGTATGTACGGATGCTGAAAAACATCCCCAGCGCACTGCGAATTTTCTCCGGCGCTCCCATGCGCGAAATCTCCTCGTTCCGCCGCACATACAGCGCCGCAGCGTGACCGTGCGTTTCCAGCAGGTGCTTCTCGTTCGCCACAACGACATCCTCGCCGCCGGGAACCTGATAATAGTCGTGTACCAGCAGTACAGCGGGCTGCTTTGTCGTTTGCTGCATTTACTTTCTCCTGATGGTCGCGTTCCAGATGAATTTCAGATTCGTGCTCCAGTAGCGCCGGAATAGCCGCTTCGGGTCTTGCATCAGGCGATAGAGCCATTCCAGGCTGTGCTTCTGCATCCATAACGGGGCGCGCCTCACGTTGCCCGAAAAGAAATCAAAGCCCGCGCCGACGCCAATCATCAGCCCATGCACACGCCCTTGGTGCGCCGCCATCCAGCGCTCCTGCTTCGGCGCTCCCAGCCCGACCCACACAAAATCCGGCTGCGCCTGATTGATGCGCGCCACGGCAAGCGCATCTTCCTCCGGTGTCAGTTCGCGGAAGGGCGGCGCGTCTGTGCCCGCAATTACCAGTCCCGGATACTCCTGCTGCAGGCGCGCAATCATTTTCTCCTGCACTTCCTGCGTGCTGCCGTAGAAATAATGCCGCCAGCCGTGTGCCGTGGACTGCCGAAAGACCTCCATCATCAGGTCAGGCCCGGTTGTCCGCTGAATCTGCGGATACCCGCGCCGCCGCGCCTCCTGCGCCAGCGGATTGCCATCCGGAATCGCCATCAAACCGCCGTTCTGCACGGCACGGTAGTCCGCATCCTCGTAACTGACGACGGTTGTATGTACATTCGATACGCAGATGTAATCTCCCTGCAATTGATGAATATTCTGCGCCAAATATTTCAGCAGCCAATTCATGTTGATGACTGCAATATTGACCCCTAAAATCGGACAGACCGGAATTTCACGCTTGTCCACTTTGCGGCAGTATTGCGCTGCTCCTTCGTGCGCCGTGGCAAACACCCCTTTCCCCACTTCCCCAGCAAGAAACCTTGATACTATTTCCAGATTCATCTGCGCCATCTGCTTGCGCCTTTTCCCTTCTGGCGTCCGCTCATTCCACTTAGCGTAGCGCTGCTACGCTGCGTTCCATTCACGTTAGCCAGAATGAAAAATTCGCCGCGCATCTTGGCGCATTCTTATCTGGGAATAGTATGAATCATAAATTACCATTTTCATTATAACGCAAACATCAGTAATTTGCAAGCATTGCTATTTCAGACGATGAAGAAATTTCCTTTTTTTTCTGCGGATGAATTGCCGCCCTCCATTCGTTCTTTCATTAGCATACCAATGCGAAAGGAGTATTCTTTATGAAGAACTGTATTTCCCGTTTCTGCCTGCTCGCCTTGCTTCTCCTGATGACCATCGCCCCTGTCCGCGCGGAAATTATCGGGCAGACGACGGAGAACGAGTACATCCACCGCCTGATTGCGGACAACGGGCAGGAACTCTGCTTCGTGTCCGGCGAGAAAGACCCGTGCCTTTCCTATACGGATGTCAACTTCGACGGCATCAACGATGTGGTGATACTGACACAGCGCGGCGCGAGCAATTTCGTCTACCAGTTTTTCATTTTTGATGGCGAACAGTATGTTCTCTGTCCGCTGACGTTCACGAATTATGACCTTGATGCGGAACACAAGATTGTAAGGAGTTCTGTGAACGGCGGCTTGGCGGGCGGCATTCACAGAGAAACGCTGTACCGTTTTGAGGGGACGGAGGCGGTACTGCTGCGCTGGGCGGTTGGCGAGGAGAAAGAGGACTGGACGTTCGACGCGGATGGTTATACCGTCCGGCACTACAATGATGTGCTGACCCTGCAGGTCTGGGAACATGACCCGGATATGGACGGCATCCTGATTTTTGAACAGGATGTATCTACTGAAGATGAAAATGCGCTGAGGGAAGCGTTTCAAGCGGAAAATGACGCGCTCTGGTCGGGCATCCGCTAAGGCACCACCGCATTTGTGCGGTGTTACCTTAAAAAGTTAGTCACATCGAACGAAACCGCTTGACAATCCGCCGCACTGGTGCTATCATTCAGATACCCTGATGGGGTATATTGCATTCATCGAAAGGATGAGGGCTGATGATAAAAACGACGCTGAAAATTGATGGCATGATGTGCGGCATGTGCGAGAGCCATGTCAATGACGCAATCCGCAAGGCTTTCCCGGCGGTCAAGAAGGTGACTTCCTCCCACGGCAAGGGTGAAACGGTGGTCATTTCCGAAGATCCGCTGGACGAAGCGCAGGTGAAAGCTGCGATTGCCGCGACGGGCTATGATTTCAAGGGCATGTCAAGCGAGCCGTATCAGAAGAAGCGTTTCCTTTTCTTCTGATGGTTTCATTCGCACAACAAAAAGCAGGGCTGTCTCCGGCGTGGAAGTAGTCCTGCTTTTTGTGTTCTGTGTTAGTTGATTTTTGTCGTGCAGAGGGCTTCACCTCTGCGGAGGCGACAAGGAGGCATGAAAACAGATGAAGTCTGCGGTCGCCCCTTGCCCCCCTTCGCTATTTCCCCCACTTGATATGCTTCATGTGCTTCATCACCAGCGTGGCGCTCACGCCGGTCAGCGCGCCGAAGAGAATGCCGCTGAGCATCAGGACAGCCATGTAGTACGCCAATTGCGACGTGTGGAGGATAATCATCGCCATCACGATTTGCCCGACGTTGTGCATCACGCCGCCAACAATGCTGACCGTGACCGGGTGCATCCACTTCATGCGCGAAAGGAGACACATGCTTGCCAGCGACAGCACACCGCCTGCCAGTGCGTACGGCAGCGCCGCTACGCCGCCCAAAAACAGCGAGGACAGCACCACTTTCAGCAGCATCAGCACCCACGCCGTCGGCAGGGACAGCATGTAGACCGCGAAAATCAGCACGCCGTTGCTTAAACCCAGCTTGATGCCCGGTACGCCCAGCAGCGGCGGAAACAGGCTCTCCACCCAGCCCAGCACCAGCATCAGCGTCAGCAGCACACTGCACAGCGCAAGCTGCTTTGTGGTGATTTGCTGCTTATTCATTTGCTGCGTCCTCCTGCACGGTCGTCAGCCAGTCCATCAATTCGTCGCGGCTGTACAGCTGGAGCGTCACCTGATTCGGCAGACAGATAATCATGTTGCCCAGAATGCGTGTGTCCTTGTTTTCCAGCGTCACTTCGCCCTGCTCCACGCAATCCTGATTGTCGCAGTTCGCCTCGTGCATGTCGATGCTTGTCGGGGTGACATGGACGATGTTGATGCAGTCGCCGTGGCGGAGGCGATAATAGCCCTCTTCGGTCAGCGGAATCGGCTGATACGTTTTGTCACCGACGGTGACGACGAGGAATGCCTTCACCTGCGACAGGTCGGGGGTGGCGGTGGCTTCGGGGGCGTCCGTGACTTCCGACGCGGCAGCCGCTTCCGGTGCCGCGGTGATTTCGGGGGTCGCCGCTGCCTCCGGTGTGCTGGTCGCAAGCTCTGTCGGCGCCTCGGTCGGCGCTTCGGTCGGCGCATCTGTTGCGGTCAGGGGCAGCAAAGGCGCATTGGCGTCTACATTCGCGGGTGCGTTCCTCCGCAGCACAACCATCAGTACCGCCACAATCAGCAGCAGCGCTGTCACAATCAGCACATTGCACCACAGGATATTCCGCTTCGCCTTAGGATTCGTTTCCTTCTTCATACCCGTTCCGCACAATCCTTTCGTTATTGAGTATCCCCATCATACAACGCCGAGTCGGATTCGTCAAGGGGCGCGCGCAGGTGTTACAAACTTGTCACAAAGCGGCGAATCCATCCCGATGTCAGCAGGCGCTTTTGCCCGTCTTATTGGAAGCGGAACGCATTAGTCCGCGCCGCCCCATGGCAACGAAACCGACAATATCCGCAATCAGCCAGCCCGCCGGAATTGCCAGCCAAATCGCCATCATGCCGAAATGCGGCGCGAAGGCGTAGGACAGCACAACGCGCAGCCCAAGCGAAAGCACCGTCAGGACGATGCTCATGCCTGCCTGCTCCAAACCGCGGAAAATGGCATAAAGCAGGAACAGGAAGCCGATGCCGATGTAGCACAGCCCCTCGGTGCGCAGGTACGTTACGCCGATGGAAAGAGACTCCGCCGATGCATTTTTGAGGAACACAAGCAGCAGCGGCTCGGCGAAAATCGCCACGAGCGTGGAAACAATCAGGCAGAAGCCGCCGGAAAGCAGGAACGCTGTGCGGATGCCGTGACGGAGGCGCTGCGGCTGATTCGCCCCCTGATTTTGGGCGACGAAGGTCGCGAAGCCGTTGCCGAAGTCCTGCGCGGGGCTGTACGCCAGCGAGTCAATCTTCACGCCGGCGGTGAATGCCGCCATCGCTGCCAGACCGAAGCTGTTCACGAGACTCTGCACACACAGGATGCCGAAATTCATGATGGACTGCTGAATGCTGGTCATGGCAGAGCCGGAGAAGATGCGCCTGAACAGCGCACGGTCGGGGCGCAGGTCGTGCTGCGAGGGCGTCAGCGCCGGAACGCGGAAGAGCACATAACCTAAGCACAGGAAACCGGACAGTACTTGCGAAATGAGCGTCGCGACGGCAGCGCCCGCCACGCCCCACGGCAGCACCGCCACGAACAGAAAGTCCAGCGCGACGTTCGTCAGCGACGAAATCAGCAGGAAAATCAGCGGCGCGGTTGAATTGCCGACGGCGCGGAGCATACACGCCCCGAAGTTATACAGGAACGTCGGGATGATGCCGATGAACACAATCAAGAGGTAGCGGGAGAGAACGCCCTGCGCTTCAGGCGGAATGCGCAGGAGCGCCATCATGACGGGCAGGAGCGCGTAGGACAGGATGGTCAGCAGCGCTGATACGCCCGCAATCAGCACAAACGCATTGCCGACCGCTTTGCGCACGCCGGCATCGTCTTTCTGCCCGAAAAGCTGGCTGACAACCACGCCGCTGCCCATGCACAGCCCGGTGATGATGCTCGTGAGCAGAATCATGACGGAAAACGCGCTGCCGACGGCGGCAAGGGCGATTTCACCGCAGTATCGCCCGACGACGAAGGTGTCCACAAGGTTATAAAGCTGCTGGAGCAGATTGCCCGCCATCAGCGGCAGAGAAAAACGGAGCAGTCCGCGGAAAATCGAACCATGGGTCAAGTCAACATTCATAATAAAGGAATTCTCCTTTCACTGCACAGGATAGTATAGGTGAAAAAACGGGAAACGTCAAGTATGGCGCAAAGGCAGAGAAATCAAGGCAAAGAACGAAAAAACAAAAAAAAAACAATTTTGGAGCGAAAACGATTTCACATCGCCAAATCAAGGGATTGCTGTGAAAGTGGGGAGTTTTGCAGGAAGATTGGTCAAAAATTGCAAGCGGCAAGCCCTTGACAACCTTGCGTCAATTCCTCTATAATGAATATCAACGTATCATTTGCATCGTGTCATCTGGTACGAAATGAATTGGAGGGGTTAGACCATGAAGAAGATTCTCTCTCTGGTCCTGTCTGCGTGCATGATGCTGAGTGCGGCTGCGCTGGCAGAAGGCACGTTCACGCCTGCTGATTCCTACGATGTCGGTGAGCGCGTGTACGCTCCCCTCGCTCTTTTTCAACGCGGGCACTGTCACGCTGGAAAAGAGCGAGGGGAGCGCGCAGACGGTTTCTACCGATCAGTATGTCGGCGAAGCTGGCAAGGACTACACCGATGAAAAGGTGTACACCTACAACAGCTACACCCCCGGCATTAACTCTTCTCTGAACTGGGACCCGCTCTCCTGGGAAACGAACGAAGACACTGATATTTTGAACAATGTCAGCTCTGGTTTCTACACCTTCGTTCTGAATTCCGAAAAGAATGGCTACTCCGTCATGCCCGAACTGGCTGCTGAAATGCCGGTGGACGTGACTGCTGAGTATGTCGGTCAGTACGGCGTGAAGGAAGGCGAGACCGCCAAGGCTTGGCGTATCGCGCTGAACAAGCTCGCCAAGTGGGAAGATGGCACCCCCATCACCGCTGATGACTATGTGTACTCCATGCAGCAGCTGCTCAACCCGAAGATGCTGAATCGCCGCGCTGACAGCTACTATGCTGGCGAGTTCGTCATCTACAACGCGAAGAACTACCTCTACGCGGGCAAGACGACCTATGACCTGATTGCAGACACTGCCGAGAACCTCATTGCCGCCGGCACCGATGTGTACCTCGACATGAGCGCTTGGGGCATGGTCGGCGCGCTGGACGCGGAGGGCAATCCCGCGCCGCAGTATGTGAACATTGCGGACGACACGATGTACCGCGATGCTTCTGTTGAAGACGAAACCGCTGCCGAAGCGTGGGTCTCCGCGAAGTACCTGTTTGACAACTACTTCGCCGCGGGTCAGCAGTATGAGTCCATGCAGGCTCAGTACCTGTACACCGCCAGCGTTGCGGATGCCGCAACGTGGGACGAAGTTGGCTTCAAGAAGGTTGACGATTACACCGTTGACTTCATCCTGGCCAACCCCGTGAACGAAGCGAACTTCTATGTGCCCTACAACCTGTCTTCCTCCTACCTGGTCTACAAGCCCGTTTACGAAGCCTGCAAGACCTTCTACAAGGACGGCAAGGAAGTTGCCACCGAGGAAGAAGCGGACGAAGTGAAGACCAAGTACGGCCGTTCCGTGGAGAACACGGTTTCCTACGGCCCGTACAAGCTGTCTTCCTTCGAACTGGACAAGGAATACACCCTGACCCGCAATGACAACTGGTATGGCTATCATGACGGCAACCACGTCGGCCAGTATCAGACGGACATCTACAAGGTGACCTGCATTGCTGACCACGCGACCCAGGTGCTGGCGTTCGAAAAGGGCGAGATTGATGACATCGCTCTGCAGGCGGACGACCTGAAGAAGTACGGCAACAGCAAGTACATCAAGTACGGCCCGAACAACGGCTACACCACCAAGCTGACCATGAACACCGACTATGAGAAGCTGCTGTCTCACGGCACCAATAGTCAGGTTCTGGTGATCCCGGAATTCCGTCAGGCGATTTCTTACTCCTATGACCGTAAGGAATTTGCTTCCTCCTTCACCGCGGCTGGCACGGCTGGCTTTGGCCTGATCAACGAACTGTACTGCTATGACCCCTTCACCGGCGCGCTGTATCGTGACAGCGAACCCGCGAAGGCAGTCCTCTGCCGTCTGTTCGACCTGACCTGGGGCGAGGGCGGCGACTACGACACCCTCGACGAAGCGTACGAAGCCATGACCGGCTACGAGGTCGAAAAGGCGCGCGCGCTGATGGCGGTTGCGTATGACAAGGCTGTCGCTGCCGGCATCTACGATGGCACCAGCGACATCAAGATTGACCTGCGCGTGTACCAGAGCGACGCTATCTACGTCAACATGTTCAACTACCTGAACGCCGCGCTGAAGAACGCTTGCGTTGGCACGCCGTTTGAAGGCAAGGTCGAAATGACCATGACCGTGGACACCGACTACTACGAAACCATGCAGTCCGGCAACGCGGACATGATCTTCACCACTTGGGGCGGCGCGACGATGGCTCCCTTCGGCGTGTTCGGCAACTGCTACACCGACGATGCGTACGGCAAGGGCAACCAGAACGAATACGGCTATGACACCACCACCATCGACATTGTTTACAATGTGGAAGGCGTTGGCGAAATCACCGACACCCTGCAGAACTGGGCGAACTGGTGCAACAGCCAGAAAGTTCCGTCCATCGAGGAAAAGCTGGGCAAGTTCGCTGATTACACCTACGACACTCGTCTGCAGTTTGCGACCGCTGTCGAAGGCGCGTTCATGAACTGGTATCCCTGCTCCTCCATCTACTACCGCAACAGCGCGAGCATGAACTCCCAGAAGGTGAACACCGTTGTTGATACCTACGTCACGCTGATCGGCTTCGGCGGTATTCAGTACATGACGTACAACTACGATGACGCTGAGTGGGCGGACTACATTGCCAACAACACCCTGGAATACTAATTCAAGGCGCACATTTGCCGTGATTCTCTGAACCTCGGCACGGGCATGGGGGCCTTTTGACCCCCATGCCCGATGTGCGTATTAAAAAACCGGTTGATTTTCGGGCGTTTCTTAAGGGGACGCTGTGATTCCAAAGAAAAATGGTACAAAATAGTGATTCCTTAAGAAATGCCCAAGGGGGATTCAATCCAGTCAGGCAAGCCCAGTCCGCGGTGATGCGCATCTCCAGCCGCATCCTCCGCGACCCCGTCACGGGTGGGGCGACGCACTCTGACGGCCGGAAGCAGGGGGGCAGCAGGGTTTCCCGCCCCTTCCGCTCAATATGAAAAACGGAGGTAACGTGGAATGTCCAAAAATGGTATGACACGATACATCATCAAGCGTGTCCTGTACATGTTCCTGGTGCTGTTCATCATCATGACCATGTGCTTTATCCTGATTAAGCTGCTGCCGCTGCCCGCCGTCCGCGAAATGGGCCGCGACATCAACCTCGTACTCGCCAAGCGCGAAAAGATGGGCTACAACAAGCCGATCATGGTGCAGTACTTCCTGTACCTGAAGAGCATCCTGACCGAATGGGACTGGGGCGTCGGCGAGCAGATGTATGAAGGCATGGGCGTTTGGAACGTCATGATGCAGAAGCTGCCCTATACGGTGCTTGTCAACCTGTATTCTATCCTGATTGCGATCCCGCTGGGCCTTGCTTTCGGCATCTACGCGGCGCTGAAGAAGAACAAGTGGCAGGATAACTTCATTTCCACCATGGTCATGGTCTTCATCTCGGTGCCAAGCTATGTGTACGCCTTCCTGGTGCAGTACTTCCTGTGCTTCAAGCTTGGCTGGTTCCCCTTGCAGGCGGCAAGTTTGTCACAGGCGGGCGGGTCACTGTTCAGCTGGACGATGTTCGTATCGCTGATTCCGGCGGTGCTGTCGCTGGGCTTCGGCGTTGT
>OHOO01000385.1_pt1 | contig 9230 bp, 8 predicted proteins | sample 1569891 | NCBI WGS metagenome assembly OHOO01 (sample SAMEA3879600, study PRJEB24766) | human gut metagenome | biome: human-associated habitat; feature: feces | place: USA | collected 1985/1987
TTCGATTGAACGGTGAGTTCCTCGCGTCGGTGGATAATATGCATCGCACATGGCGTTTGCCGGTTGCCGGCAAATTGAAAAAGGGCGAAAACCATCTGGAAATGACGGCGGGATTCCTGTTCCCGGCGGAGTAAGCAGCAGACAAAAAACAGGCTGTTCGAGCGCTTTGCCCGGACAGTCTGTTTTTTGTCAGTATCCTGCTTTCTGCAATTCGTCCAGCAGTGCGCACTTGCGCTTGTAGTCCCTGCGCCACTGTTCAGCAAGGTCAGCAATTATCTTTCTTCCCTCGTCGGTGCCTTTCATGCGTTCCAGCTGTTGGATGACCTCGCAGTAGGCGGCGCGCGACGAAGCCGCTTGCATAGCGCGATTCACCATGTTGCGGTAGAGTGCCAGCGTGCGGGCGGAATCCCATGCCATCAGCGGGTCAAAATAGGTACACAGTCCCTCAAAATTGCTGTGTTGCTGAATCCGCTGGAGCAGCTGCTCCCACAGCTCAATGGATGCCAGCAGGGGCAGGCGGATAGTGCTTGTCGTCGGCAGTTTCATCAAACGTTCCGCCTCGTCGCGCCACGCATCGGCGGGAAGCGTCGCTCGAAGCGCATCAATCTGCTCCATGCTGTACTGATTGTACTGCTCAATGTACTGCCGAATCTCCCGCTGCGCAAGGTCAGGCCGATTCGCGCGCTGATAGAGTAAAATCAGCTGTTCGCGGCGCTGCTTGCATGGCATATATTCCCCGGCGAACGTCTGCAAATCCGCCTTGACCTGCTCGATGGCTTCCGTCCACTTTTCCGCCGCCATCAGCGTTTTCAGTGTCCGGTCATGCGCATACGGCACATCCCAATGCGAATGCCAGAAGCTGATGATGTCCTCCTGCGAAGCGTGCAGCTGCTGCATCGTTTTTTCACGCTGATTCAGCAGGTTCACCATCGCGCCTCCACCGCGTTCCTGCGCATTCGGCTTCCATTCGGCAATTTTCTCGTCCAGCAGCGCAAGATTCCGCTGATGAATTGCTTCGTCCCACGGATACGAAAACAAGAACGCCAGCGGCGCGGTGAAATACGGCATCGGCTGCCACGTCCGGAATGCAGCGGCGAACCACTCGTACATTGCCGACTGCTGGGCGGGTGCTGCGATGGCAAGAATCCGCATCCATGCATCGCGGCAAGCGGCTTCGATATCCTCCTGTTCAAGAATTTCATCGGCGGATTCAAACATCATTGCCGTGTCGCAAACGAGTTCAAACGCCAGCATCGCATGTCCCGGCGTCAGCAAATCAGCCAATTCCGCATCCATCAGCTCCAGCAGTTCCTGAACGGGTGATTCCTCTTCTTCGTCATATTCTTCTTCGTCATATTCCGCGTATTCGTCATACTCGTTTTCGGAATAGCGTTCGGCGGCGTGAAGCGTCTGCGTCAGGGTGCGCTGCCAATTGAGGCGGCGTTCATCCGCACGGACAGGTTCGTCTCCCTTGCACAGCATCAGCCGATTTCGGAGTGCTTCGTCCTTTTTCAGCAGCGGGCGAAGAAAATCCCGAAGCGTTTCAGCGGACAGGCTGTTCAGCTTCTTCTCCCACTCCGGCGCGGGCAATTCCGCTTCCGGCAGATGGGTCGCCGCAAAGAGAACCGCCGCCATATGCTTGCAGTTTGCGCCCTCTTTCGCAAAAGGGCAGGTGCAGGACAGAGTTGCCACGGCATCGCCTGCCAGCGTAATCTCAACCCGATACAGCCGCGTGCCTTCTACATCAGCAGTGATTTTCTCCTGCGTGCAGTGCAGATCTTTCACTGCACCGGCACGCCAGTAATTGCGCCCGCGCGTAATCATCTTCGAGATAAAATTCTCTTTCCAGTCAGGGATGTGCATCGGCATTCCACCTTTTACAAAACAGGCTGCCCGTTTTTCTCGGACAGCCTGCTTGCTTATTCCTTCGACTCAATCTCAATGCCGCGTTCTGCCAGCCAGTTCGGCCAGTAGTCGTCGGTGTAGAGCAGTGCCTCGCGGGTGGAGGGCATCGGGGGCAGCGAGCCGCCCGTGGCGTAAATCAGCGCAGAAATCGGCAGAACGGTGTAGCCCTGCTCCTCGTAGTAGGTCAGGACAGCATCAAGAATTTCCCAGCTGTGATTCGCGTCGAGATGGCAGAGCAAAATATTGCCGGGCGCGAGCTTGGCGCGCGTCGTACCGTTCTTGATGCACTCCTCCACCGTATATTTGCCGATGGAGTCCTTCGTGCTCATGTTCCACAGCACGCACTCCATGCCTTCCGCGCGCGAAACGCTGATGACGTTGCTGTTCACGTCCCCGTACGGCGGGCGCATCAGGCGCGGCGAGACGCCCAGCGTTTCCGCCATGGTCTCCGCCGGAAAAACGATTTGGCGCATCATGCTGTATGGCCGTTCCTTCGTCAGCTGCGGATGCGTGTTCGTGTGGTCGCCGATTTCATTGCCCGCCGCCAGCACGCGCTTGGATTCCTCCGGGAACGTGCGGACGAAATAGCCCGTCATGAAGAAGGTGATATTCGTGTTGTGCTTCGCCAGCACTTCCAGCACCTGATCGGTGTTCTTGCCGCCGAAACCGCAGTCCATGCCGATGCCGACAAGTTTCCGCTCCGTCTCCACGTTCTTGACGGCGCGCTGTCCCTTCGCAACGACGGTCAGGTAACCGCCATCCGCCACACAGCGATCGCCCAGCCACACGCTCAGGCGGGTGTATCCCTCCATATCAGCGGTTGGGGTGATAGAGAAGCTCATGTCGCCGCTCGGATTCGACCACTTCGCTTCCGCCAGCACTGTACCCTTGTCATCGCGCAGCTGGAAGGTGTTGTTGCCCTTGACGATGGTGGATGAATTCGTCACCGTCATGCGGACACTCATCTTCTTGCCCACCGTGCCAAAGTTGATGCCCAGATAGAACTGCACGTTCGGCAGGCGCTGGATGGTCAGCGTGTGCTTGCCCGCACCGGTGTAGCCGTCGCCGCTCTGCAGTTCAAAAACGACCTTGCCGCGTTCCTCCACCACCTGCGTCGGAACGGTCAGCATGGTACTCTTCTGCCCTGCCGGGATGACCACGGAATACGCGCCGTCCAAGCCGTCGCAGGTCAGGGAAACCGTCAGGTCTTTGTCGCTTGCGGGCGACACGTTCAGCTTCAGCGTATAATCATAGCCGCCGTTGATTTGCCCGCTTTTCTCGGCAAAGGTAACTTTCACGCCGTCCGCCAGCGCGACGGACATCAGCAGCGCCAGCATCATGCCCAGCGCACAGAACCATTTTTTCATGTGCAGCCTCCATTGGTCGTCGATCGTTGATATATCTGCTCGGACATACACGTCCACTTTTATTATACCATTGATTGAAAAGGAACACAAGTGCAAAAAGCGCCGCTCCGCTTGACCATATTCAATCAGCGGGGCGGCGCGATGTGTCAGGGGATTACTGCTCTGCCAGCTTGTTCAGCATCTCAACGATGCCGCGGCTGTTCTCCAGCTGATTCTCCATGCCTTCGACAATCTGCTCTTCCGCAGTCGTCTCATCCGCATCCGCGTGCAGGACAACCGGCAGCTGCTTGCCGACGAACTGCTCCGCGAAGGCGTCCAGCATTTCCTGCGTCAGACCTTCGATTTCATTTTCCAGCGTCAGCTTCAACTCCGTCACCACATTGTTCGCATCCAGATGCAGTTCAACATCAAGCGTGTATTCGTCCGGCAGCATAGACGTGATGGTGGTGGTAAGAACTCTTCCTTCAGCGGTGGGTTCTTCCGTCGCTTCGGGCTCGACGGTGGGTTCTTCCGTCACTTCGGGTTCGGCGGTGGGTTCTTCCGTCGCTTCCGGTTCAGCGGTGGGTTCTTCCGTCGCTTCGCCGTTCAGCGCGCTCTGCGCCAAGCCGAGGTTCTGCATCAGCTCGTCCAGCTGCGCGGACACGTTGTCGAGGTAGCCCTGCGCCGCCGCCTGATTCGCCTTTGCGGTGTCCAGTTCAGCGGTCAGCGTTTCCACCTGCGCCTTGTTCGCTTCGTTTTCGTCGTTCAGGACAACCAGCTGGGCTTCCAGTTCCGCCACCTTTGCGGTGGATTCTTCCAGCACCAGCTGCGCTTCGCGGAGGTCATTCTGCGCGGTGGTCAGTTCCGCCTGCGCCGTCTCCTTGTCGGCAATGGTCTGCTGGAGTTCGGTGTTGCTGGCGGCCAGCTGACCGTTGACCTCATCCAGCTGACTGGACAGGTTATTCGACCGCACGAACAGCGCGACCATCACGATGACCGCCACGACCAGCACGACGATGAGTGCAAACAGGGAGACTTTCTTCTTCTCGCTGTTTTCCGGCGTGTTCTGTGCCGGTGTCTGGGACTTGTTTTCGGACATGGGAACTTCCTCCTTGCTTTGTCAGTCGAATCTCAGGCTGTGAATAAATGCGGCTGTCATCCTATTTCCAAATGCGAATGCGCAAGCAGATAGCGCAAGTGAATTGGGGAATAGGCTCACTCCTCTGCCTGCCCAAGGAGCTGCCGTGCGGCGTCCACCTGCGCCTGAAGGGATGAAAGCGTCTTTTGCAGCGTCTCCACCTCTCCGATCAGCTCACTGTCCGGGGTCCGAAGGAGAGCGAGCTGCTGCGTGAGCGTTTCCGCCTGCGCCGCTAATTCCGCATTCTCGCTGCGGAGCGCCTTGCGCTGGGCGCGGAGTTCCTGCTCTCGCGCGGACGCTGCATCCGCTTCGGGCTGCACCGCCTGCAATTGCGCCAGCGTTTCCGGCAGGTCAACGTCGATTTGCGCGCGCTGCGTCTGCTGAAGCTTCAACCGCGCCAGACTTGCATCCAGCTGCAATTGCGTCAGCCGAAGCTGCTCGCCCTGCTGCGCCAGCCGAACCGCCAGCACACACAGCGCCACGCACACCACACACATCACCGCGACAAAAATGGTGCGGAATCCCTTGGAAACTTTCGGCAGCATGCTGCTTCCTCCTCTTCCAGTCTCGCCAACAGGGAGCCTTTCTATTCACTATTGTAGCATATTCCGGTACAAATTGCAAAGCAAAAGCGCTGAAAAATGCCGCTTGTTCGGCAAATTGTTACAAATCATTCATTTTTTGAGCCGCGTCGGCGAGACTTTTGGCGAGATAGTCCAAATTTTCCTGCCGGCAGACGGTATCGCGGGAAGTGTGGATGCGCCCGGTGATGAGTCCCACCCCCGCGCTGTGGTGGTATGCCGACACACCCACCCCGCACACGAACCGCCGATAATCGCCCGCGCCTTGCACGCCCGCGCGCCCGAAGAACTGCGTCGACACGCCGGATGCCATCGCGTTCGCTTCAAGGGATTCGCGGACGGCGGCGTATTCCGGCTTGTCCTGCGCCATTTTCGGGGCGCTGATGACAAACGTGTCGCCATCGCCGACGCAGTTGAGGTCAACAAGCAGCTTCATCGTCTGCACTTCGACGTGCTGTGCGCCGTAACTCTTTGCGCCGCGGCTGCCCGTCTCCTGATGGTCAAAGAGGATGAACGCCGTCTTTTCGCGCGCTTCAGGGGACAGGCGCTGCATCGTCTCCAGCAGGGCGGCAATGCCGGATGTGTTGTCATTGACGTTATTCTTGTTCGCCGCGCCGAACATCATCAGCAGCATCAGCGCCAGATAGGCGAAAAAGAACGTCAGGATCAGCAAATCGCCGCTCTTCGTCGCCAGCCCGACTGCCGTGCCAATCAGCAGGGAAATCAGCAGCATTCCCAGCAGCACCGCGCCCTGCGAGAGGATATACACCGGGAAATTCCGGGGAATGCGCAAGTCCGGCACGCCGATGGTCGCCGCCGTATCGTAGTGGGCGCTGATGAGCAGTTCGGCATTTTGAGGGTCGCCGGCGACGATGTTGCGGTGGCGCAGCTTGTCCTTTCGGTTCATGCCGTCCACATAGGGGCGATACCCCATTTCGCGCATCTTCGCCATCACCCACTTCTCGAACGCCCGCTTCTGCGCCGTCGTTTTGCGGATGGGGAACTGCGCGTCGATTTCTTCGCGTATGGTCATGCTTGCTCCTTCCCGACGACCTGCCGGAGGACGGCTTCCACCGTGTCCGCCACGCCCTGCAGGGTGATTTCGTCGTACGTCGTGTCATGTTTGGTATGAATTTTGCTGCAGTACCAGCCTACATGCTTTTTCTTGCGGCAGGCGCAGATGCCCACGCCGAGCTTGAAGTGCTTCTGGTCGGAGGAGAAATTGCACTTCTCCATGTTGCCAAGGACGACCGGAATGCCGCTGCTTTTCCGCGCCGTCTCGCCCAGTGCCGGATACTTCTCCCGCGCCGCTTTCGGCACAAGCATCAGCATGGCTTCCCCCGCGCCGATGCAGTCCATGTTCAGCACAAGCGTCTCTTTTGCCACCTGCTTATGCGCTTTCGCCAGCCCCAATGCGCCAAGCAGCCCCTTCTCCTCGTTGTCGAACAGCACAAACGCAATCTCCTCCGGCTTTTCCGCCGCGAACGATTCCATCAGCGCCAGCACCCCGCACACGCCCGACGTGTTGTCATTGACGTTGTGCGGATTCGGCACGCCCGCCAGCAGCAGATACATCATCAGGCAGTACAACCCAATCAGCGTCGCTTCCGTGCAGAAGATGCTGCCCGTGAGCTTTTTCACAATCCCCGTCGGTACGAAAATGAACACCACCATCACCAGCGCAATCAGCGCCTGAACGAGGTAAAACATCGGGCGATTCATGGGCAGCATGACATTCGGCAGCCCGACGGTTGCGGGCGTATCGTAATGCGCCGTAACAAGCACTTTCGCCTTGTCCACATCGCCCACGACGATATTGCGGTTCGTGCAGATTGCCTTGTTTTCCTCCATCCTCGCCGCATAGCCCATTTCCTGCGCCTTTTGCAGCACATACTGGCGGAACTGCGCCTTTTGTACCTTGCTTTTGCGCACCGGAAACCGCGCATTGACCTCCTGCATCCAGCGATTCGTATTCACTTTTTCTGCTCCTTTTCCGTGTACGGCACGACCTCCACCACCGTCAGCGTGTCTCCCTCGACGACAAAGCGAATATCCACCTCGCCATACGGCACGCCGTACACGCGCTTTCCGTCATGCTGATACGCCGGGCGCGGGTCTTGCGCGAGCAAGCCCATCACGGCGGGCAGATTCTGCTTGGGAACGTACTTTTTTAGCTTCTCCGGAAAATCCACCGTCAGGCGATGGCGTTCGGTCTGCTCGGTGAACCCGCCGACCGCGTCCGGCACGCTGTCCACATACGGCAGGTACGGCTTGATGTCCACAATTGGCGTGCCGTCCATCAAATCCGCGCCGGAGACGACGAGCGTGATGCGCCCGTTCTCCTCCTCCATGCGAATCAAGCGGACAACCGTCAAACCGATGCGGTTCGGGCGGAACGGCGAGCGCGTCGCGAACACGCCCAATCGGGTATTGCCGCCCAGCCGCGGCGGACGCACAGTCGGCCGCCAATCATCCTGCTGCGCGCGGTCGAACTCCCAGAGCAGCCACAGGTGGGAGTAATCCTCAATGCCGCGGAACGCCTCGCGGACGCTGTACTTTTCCGCCATCACGACGCGGGAAATCACCTCCGGCACAAGCCCCGACTGCCGCGGCACGCCGAATTTCTCCCGAAAGCCGTTTTCGATTCGTGCAATGATTTCCATCCAGATTCCTCCCCTTTTCCATACGGGATAAGTATAGCCCACCCGCGCCCTCCCGTCAAGGGGCGGAAGCAGAAAGGAATTTCTGTCAGTTTTTCTTGATGGCAAGAGGATTTTTCTTGGTTGATGGAGAATAATACACCATTCTTATTGCACGAAATCTTTCACAAGGAGGTGAATCCCCTTGGTAGAAGCCCGCCACATTACGATGGATTTCCGCATCGACCAAAACCGCACCACCAACCTCAAGGAGTTTGTCGTCGACGCCCTCCGCCGCCAGACGCATGCCACCACCTTCCGCGCCCTCGATGATGTGTCCTTCACCGCCGAAAAGGGCAGTGTCACCGGGCTAATTGGCCATAACGGCGCGGGAAAATCCACCCTGCTCAAAATCATCAGCGGCATTTACCCGCCCACCAGCGGCAGCGTCGCCCTGCAGGGCACGCTTGTGCCCATGCTCGAACTCGGCAGCGGCTTCGACGCGGAACTCACCGGGCGGGAGAACATCTTCCTTAACGGCGCAATTCTTGGCTACCCGAAGGATTTTCTGCACGACAAAGCGCCGGAAATCATTGCGTACAGCGAACTCGATCGTTTCATCGACCGTCCGCTGAAAACGTACTCGTCCGGAATGCTCGCACGTCTGGCGTTCTCCATCGCCACCGTCGTTCAGCCTGATATTCTGATTGTGGACGAAATTCTTGCCGTCGGCGACGAGCGTTTCCAGCGCAAGAGCCGCGCGCGGATGCTTGAGCTCATGTCCGGCGGCGCGACAGTGCTGTTCGTCAGCCATAATTTAAGCCAGATTCGCGAACTCTGCGACCGCGTGATTTGGCTGGAGCATGGCAGAATCCGCGCGCAGGGCGACGCAAAGTCCCTGTGCGACGCATACGAAAGGGAGGCAGCCCCATGAGTGAGCAGACGCCGCGCCGACGCCGGGCTGACCGGGTGTATACGCCGGAGGAAAACGAAGCCGCGCCCTGCCGCCGCCGCATGAATGCGGACAACCCCCCGCGCCGACGCCGAACGCACGAGTATTATTCGCCCGAGGAGTTCATCCCGTACCCTGCGTCGGATTCGTTCGACACCATGCCGCCAGACATCCCGTTCGATGTGCCTCCGGACACGCCGTCCGCGCCCCCGAAACGGAAATTCCGTCTGCCGCCGCTGGGCGAATCGCTGCGCAGGACGATGCAATTGCTCCGTTCTGCGCGCCCAGATTTCCCCTTCCGCCGTCCGCATGGGGTCGGCGACTTGCTGAACATGCTGCTGGATGCGCTGCTGTGGGTGCCAAAACTGATAGTACATTTGACGCTGTATGCCTGCCTTTACCTGCGTGCATCCGTCCGCTATGCCGTGGAGGGCGCAACGCCGCTCTGGCAGACGTTTCTGCTCCGCCCGTACAGCTGGGCGGGGTTCTATCTGCTGCTTGGAGGGCTGGCATTCGGCGGTGTTCATCTGATGTCGCGCGGGTCAACGGGCGCATTGTTCGCCGGATTCGTGCTGCTGCTCGCGCTGCTTACGGCGCTTTCGCCGCTTTGCGAATATCGCATGGCCGTGCTCACCGCGGAGCTCGCGCCGCTCGCGCGGCTCGGCAACC